>Ga0247765_1001099_pt1 | contig 15311 bp, 19 predicted proteins | sample UWRJL106311C6_FD_179949 | JGI IMG/M metagenome (GOLD analysis project Ga0247765, IMG submission 179949) | Plant litter microbial communities from Arlington Agricultural Research Station in Wisconsin, United States - UWRJ-L106-311C-6 | ecosystem: Environmental > Terrestrial > Plant litter >... | reverse complement strand
GAGCAAGTCTATTCGTACTGTGGCAAGCGCCCCCCCCCCCTCTACTGCAAAAAAAGGGGAAAGATAAAGCGTGAAACGCTGGTAATTACACCAAAATGCCTATTGCTATCGCCATCGCAACTGTATCGTACAGTAGGTTTTAATTGTAAAACGCCTTGTACGGGTAAGCCTAAGGCATCCAAACTGGGGGGGTCAACACTTTGTACGGGTAAGCCCAAGGCATTCAAACTGGGTGATCAACGCCTTGAGGATAGCTAACGATTGACCATAAAGGGTGGTCGGATGCCTTGGGTTTCCTTACATAAGGCGTCTTACAATTGAAACCTACCATACAATACAGTTGTGATAGCGATGGCGATAGGTATCTTTGGTGTAAAAGCCAGCGTCCCGCCCTTTCTCCCCACCCTTTTTTACAAGTACGGGGGGGCCCTCGCTACAGTACGAATAGACGTGCTCTTTTTTATTTTTTTTTTCCCCTCCTGGGCGTTTTGAACATTGGCCCCTTTATTTCTTGATATTTCCGAGTCGAGTAGAGCCGAGTCGAGATTAACCGGCAAAGCCCAGTCCAGTCCAGTCCTGTTCTGTTGGAAGAGCCACCTACCTAGGTACCTAGGTAGGCACTTTCTGCATCAAATGCTGCACTGGATGATAGAAGGGGGACGGCTCTCTTACTCTCACTCTCACAGGGCACCCGGAAGGAAACAGCAGGACGTTTAGAAATACATGTTGGCGTTAGAGTTACCTGTCTAGCATCAAAGCAAAATCGTAAAACTACCCAAGTTAGTTCAGCCTGTCCTCAGCCAACTAAGGCAGCCCATCCGAATTTGTAACCCGCCCATCCAGTTCCCCCAGCCCGTGCTCTAGCATTCCCATCTGCCTAGTCCCAAACGCCATTTTAACCCAACCAATCCACCTTTACCATCAGACCCTGCGTATACTAGAGCTACGAATGTCGTGACCCCATTGGCGCTGACGCCATCTCATCTCCCTGATATTCCACCTGCCACTCGGTATTCATAGAAATGATCATGCGTCGGCTGTCGTTACTCTGCATGCTGCGCGCGCTCCCGGAAAGGTTACGCGAAACTACACCGACGCGGTAGTCGGACCTGGACCTGTCCCAGCGTCCTGAGGTTGATCTTACGGGTGAGACTTGCACTTTTGTCTCGGAGAAAGTAGACTGTCTTTCCCCCTCAATATCCTCTTCCTTATTGTCGTGGACGGCGCATGTTGTGGTAGCCATGTCTTCGAGCGGGAAGACGCCCCCAGACCTGGGTGCTGTGGCAGATCGCTTGGAGCCGTCTGAGTTGCCGCTTTGCTTGCTGAGTTTGCTGACGCTGGGTGTCTTGGGCTCTTTGGGCCCACCATAATGCGTGTTGAGAGCAGACATGAAAGGTCTTAGACAGGGTGTCGTTGTGGCGATGATGGCGTAGCAGATCTGGATCTGCGTGGAGATGGAGGCTAGGATGCCGTCAAGGGTGGGATTGGAACTTGAGAACTTGTCACCGAGATAGACTAGTCGGGTGAGAATGGGGATGATGACTCTAAGTGAATGGTCAGATGGATGAAGCAGTGAGAGGACAGGAGGGGAGGCTTACAGCAGTCGAAGTCCAAAAGCAAATAGCACAACAGATTTCTTGGACTTTGACAACCTCAACCCGTATGTCATGTAAACAGCAGCGGCAAAAAGCGCAACCTCGCTGACAATATCAAGAGCGGCGACTGCTTTCCATCGATCAAGCTGGTATCGTCAGTCTGAGCCTCTTCAGTTCTCCGGAAGACTCACCAAACCAGGACACTGCGTGTTGATAAAGAACCATGGAGCTTGGAGGTTGCATCGCAGGCAGGTAGCAAAAACAGACACAACCATGAAGGCAGTGGTAATCGCCAGTGTTACGTAGGCCGCCCGGATGTGAAGCCTGTCTGGAGAGAGACGGATGAAGAGGTGCCCGATAGCACATTTGGTGAGCCAGATGGCCAGGAGATAAAATATGTCGCTGACGTATCCGATCTAGATTGCGAGTGTGAGTGAGTTCCCTTCCAGATGCTCGGAAGGGGGATACCTTTTGCAGAGCAACGAGGCCAGCTGCTGGAATATCCTCCACTGTCTTTCCAAACCCATGGCGAACCTCGCCAAAGACCAGACCGGATTGGACAATGAAGAACACCATGCTAGCAGCAGCAATGGCGTCATCGCGAGCAAAGCCGCGCTGGAACTGGACGCGGACATACAGCCGAATGAAAAAAGATATCAAGCCAAATATCAGAGCTAGGGCAGCACCGATGACCAAGGCTCCACCCTGATCTGTTGGAGTCAATGTCGCCAATGGGGTTGACTGCCCCGGCCAGAGACCAGTAACTGGGTCGCGGCCGGGAGGTACAGCCGGACCGGGCTCTCCGCTCTCCAGGGCCATTGTGGTGCTTCTGGTTTGGGAAACGGATAACAAAAAGAAAAATGTAGATCGACCCGCGAAAGGTAAATCACAAAATAACAAAGATCAAGAAATCGATGGCGCGGAGAGAAAGTTGAGACAAAATTGACGGCCAAGGATACCTGGGAGGCTTTGTATCATTCTCGCCATCACTGAGAACCCAAGTCAACGAAAGGTGTGTGCGGTGGGCACGAAAGGGCGCCCATGGACGCCTTGGTTCTGAGACAAGGCCAAGGACCGAATGGTCGTCCACGACACTCGAGACCGGCGATCAGTCTTGTGGAGGGCAAGTTGACATTGCGACATGCCCGAGACTTTGGATGACTGGTCAAAGCTGCATTTCATCTCGGGTGCTCCAAGCTGTGAGGCATCTGCCAGGGGTTACTAACCACGAAGTCTTGGTCCCAAGGCCGGCTGTAGGCTGACAGGCGAGAGAGAAAAAAATGGAAAAGAAACCAAGAGAGCAAAGAGAAAAAAACGCCCAAGAAGCGGTATTGTGTGAAGTCCAATGAGGTGTGACCAGCGTGGAGACGGGCGGCCGGGATCTGCACGAACCCCATCTTGTGATGTCAAGTCGTGGTGATCGGCGAGAGAAGAGATCGGTTTCATAGACCAATGAAAGTTGTGGATGCGGGAAAGCTGAAAGCTCACCGTTTAGCGTTGTCTTAGTTGTTGGCGATCTTTACTGCAATCAGAACAGCATCTGGCCGATTCGGGCAAGTCCAGCTGACCAAAGCCGTTCTCCCTTGCCTTTTGGGAAGCCTTATCGGAGTCGGGACGCTACCGGCGGCTCGATCGGAGTTCTCCCTGGGATGTTTTGGCGCGGCCATCTCGCCTCCGATGTCCCACACCTCCACATCCAATTGCTTCTGGGACCAAACCGCAGCGGGCAAGACGTGAGAGGGGTCAGAGGTAGCGGGAAGCTTGTGCATGATAAGCCTTTCCAAAGTAATCCCACGCAACGGCTGTGACGTGGATCCACAAACCTGTCTGCACGATGCGGGTTTCAACTAGGATTCGGGGAAGATGGGTGGAGAGCGGGGGAGAAGCTCGGCGATTAGCGTCGTGAGCTTGCGCGGAGGAAGGCGCATCCGATAGAAAACGGAAGCTGCATCCCACTTCCCCAGCCGGCACATCGCACCCACAAGTGGATGTGATTGGACTCGGGCTGCCCCTCTTGCAGCCATTTATCGGACAAGCGACGCCACAGCTGGAAACAAACCGCTCCATCATGAAAAAATCTGTCTCCCTGCGTTCATGCACAGTCCGAGAGGCCACTGGCCGAGCCGTGCAGCACTTCTTGTTCGTTTTCCACCTCACGTCATTAAAACAAAAACCCCCCCAACCGTCCGAGGATGACCTGGTGATATACCGCGCATCGTGCATGCAGTGATTCGCCGCTAGCACCGAATGAGAAAAGAACCCTGCTTTCTCTTCGTTTCTTTTCCCCAAGATATCAGCGAAGTAGCAGTGGGCTGCAGTGGGTTTGTTTCAAAGTCCTAGCCCGCTGCCACCGTCCCTCGCAGCATCATGACCCTTTTTGAGTTCAACGGAAGTTGCCCGAGGTGGTCGGCTGTTGAGCGTCTCTGGTCGCCTGCTTTCCCTCTCCCTGCATTTCCCATGTCGTCCTCCCCGGACCCCTGAGTCTAGGCCTGCCCACGGATGACATGTTCTTGTCTTTTCTCAGTCCCTCTCTCTCATGTTATTTCTCACCCCAGCGATAAGTAATTGCTGGTTTCTTCATCGCCGCCTTCGCACCTGTCACTGTCCACCAGAGAATCACCATGGCAGACGATACCAAGGCATACATCGAGACTTCCTCGGCTGAGCATGGCTATGAACTGGAAAATATGTCCCGGCTCGGAGGTACCAATGTCGATGAGCACGAGATGCGCATCTTGGGTAGAACCCAGCAGTTGAATGTCGGTACCCTTCCACTCCTCTGGTTTGTTGCTAACTGAGACGACGTAGAGAAACTTCCGCTTCATCTCCACCTTGGGCTTTGCTTGCACCCTAATGAGCACCTGGGAAATCTCCCTCATGTAAGTGCGGCCATCTCATTGACTTACTGACACTGACAAATTTCCAGGACAAGCTTCTTCTCTCTGCTGAACGGCGGGACTGCCGGCATGATTTGGGGGTATTTACTTGTCTGGATCGGCTATCTCCTCGTCTTTGCCTCCATGGCGGAGATGGCATCCATGTCAGTTCTATCCCATCTGCCCAGAATCTCCACGTGTTCTGACAGATGATCTGCAGTTCTCCTACTTCTGGTGGGCAGTACCACTGGGTCTCGGAGTTTTCCAGCCCCGGCACCCAACGGTTCATGAGTTACATTACCGGTATGCGCCCCATTATCGGTACCAATCCCATCCATGCTGACCCTGTTGAGCAGGATGGGTGTCCGTGCTAGGCTGGCAGGTGGGCCTTGCATCACTGGCCTTCCTCGTCGGGACCATGATCCAAGGCCTCATGGTTTTGAACAAACCCGATTATGTGTTTGAGAACTGGCATGGCACTCTGTTGGTCATTGCCGTCACCGCTTTCTGCATCATCTTCAACACTTTCCTCGCCAAGAAGTTGCCCATGGTCGAGGGCATGGTTCTGATCGTCCATGTCCTCGGCTTCTTTGCTGTTCTTATTCCACTCTGGGTTTTGGGGCCTCGAGGCAACCCAAAGCAGGTGTTTACCGAATTTCTGAACTTGGGTGGCTGGGAAACTGATGGTCTGTCATTTATGGTTGGTGAGTAATGAAGCATGCTGCCTTCGCAAAGATACAAGACTGACCATCTCAGGGCTGCTTGCTCCAGTGTACACGCTTATTGGTGCCGATTCGGCCGTACATATGGCAGAGGAAATCAAGGACGCCTCAGTTGTCCTCCCCCGAGCCATCATGACTGCCGCCACTGTCAACGGCAGCATGGGCTTCATCATGACTATCACCTTTTGCTTCACCCTTGGCAACGCCATGGACATCATCTTTTCCCCAACTGGATACCCCTTCATTCAAGCCTTTTATAATGTTACCAAGAGTAATGCCGGCACTTCTATCATGACTGCCATTATCATTGTCAACATTACATCCGCTTGTATCAGCACTGTCGCCACGGTCTCGCGCCAAACCTGGTCGTTTGCCCGTGATGGCGGCCTCCCTTTCTCGTCCTTCATCGTCCAGGTCAAACCCGATTGGAACATTCCCCTCAACTCTGTTCTTCTCACCTTTATCATCACGGCGCTCTTCTCGCTTATCAACATCGGTTCCGTCACAGCCTTTCACGCTATTGGCTCGCTGGCTGTCAACGCCATCCTGGGTACATATCTTATCTCGTAAGTCGACAACCCAGAACCCTGTGCGGGCCGTATTTGCTGATATGTCCTCACAGCTTCACCGTCATGATTATCCGCCGCTTCCGCGGTCCATTGCCTCCCCACCGCTGGTCACTTGGACGATATGGACTAGCTGTTAACGTGGGCGCTGTTGCTTTTCTTCTTGTGGTTTGGGTCTTTGTGTTTTTCCCTCTGGCGCCTGGTGTGACTCCTGAGACGATGAACTGGAGTATCTTGATGTTTGGATCGACCATGCTGTTTGCTGTCATGTATTATCTCTTGGTGGGAAGGAAGACGTATAGGTCACCTGTTGATCTTGTTAAGCGTGATGGTTAGGAAGAGACATGCAACTTGAGACGGAGTGTTGAGGATGAGTCAGAGTACCTCGGTAGGTAGGTATGTGCTATGGGGTCCCAATGTTCCATCGCACCTACCAAAATAGGCGCTTCAGTCAGAAATCTGGCGAACACAAATACCTTAGGATTAGCCTTTCGATGTGGTCATGTATCTCCTCACCAATAATATTCACTAGATTTCCCCCTCGTCAACGAACAGAGTGAAAGGAGGCAATCCCAAGCAGACTATGCTGCATGCTGCATGCAGCTTAGCTTTATCTCTCCGGTGACTAGGCCGCCGAATCCAGGTGATTGGCGTCACGAATACACAATGGGGAGCGGGGTTTTTGTTTTTTTCAGCCAGCGACTGCTAGGGCGCGAAACTGACTCCGCTTGCCTAGGTTCTGTGCACCGCTCAACTAAACCACGAGGAACTACTCTCTTGACCTCTCGAAATGGAATCCAGCAACCATGGGTGGCTCCGCCACTTTCACCGCAGCATGAGGTTGACCATGAAGCTCAGCATGAGAGTGGGGTAAGGACCGACCCCGAGCCTGGTCCGGTGCCTGCTCTGGAGCCTGCTCTTATGGAGTCTGGTGCCAAACATGAATCTGATGCTGCACCGACAACTCGCCTGATTGTCTCAATCGATGTTAACTACCGAAGTACCTGTAAGATTGATCTGACTCCGGGCCGCTCCGCCAGGGAGATTAACCCTTTACGTGCTGCTATGACAAGCTGTCGTCTATCTACTCACCCGCACAGCGCCTGAAGATATCGGCTCCGGTTCCGCAGTCGATGTTGACAATGGCATCCATGTCTTTACAAACTGATCAGGAGAGATAGCGACAACTGTCCCTACAATAATTGCGTACTCAACAAGCTCGCAGTCCCAACGATGGGTCACGCCATCGGATTTGACGATTCCTACGCCACCAGAGGATTTGCTAATGGGCTAGCCGACTTGGACTCCAAGAGGGACCTCAATATAAGGAAATTATCTGTATCAATGTGGACCTTCATACATCGCTGGATAACAGATGGCCCTCCCGATCGTTGGATAGACCAAGTCGCTCATATTCTAAAATCTCATGAACAAATCACTAAGGACTTCCTTCGCGAAGTCGCCGCAAGATTTTATAATTACGGGGTTCACATCAAATCAGTCCCAGTGGACATAGTGGCCAGTCTTTCGGGGGTAAAACCCCACCGTTCTTGAAACAGAAATTCGGAATCCTCACCATCACTGCAATTTCTACCCCAAAGGAGCCCTTAAAGTAGTTACTAGACACAGTTTTTTTGACTACCTAACTAGTTCACTGCTAACAACAAACTTTGGAATTTATGACTAATTGTATAACTGGTATGGTAAGTAGATCGAGTGTTTTCTTAACTCCCGGCAAAGAAAAACAAGAGCCATTTTCTCATGTTATCTTACTTATTCCCACCCAGCAACGACAACACCTTTATTCCCATTCCATCCCCATCCCATCAGATCTACATTAGGCACCTAGGCACCTAGGTAGGTAGGTGGGTAAGGTAGATTAATAAATCTAACAATCCACCTTGAACGATTTATGCCCCGGCACATTTCAAAACACTGCGTCTGCCTCTGCGAATACGTAGTGCCCACATCGCCGGGGCAGTCTGCCACAACATAGGCGGTGATACGGCAACGGCCATTATCCGTGTTGACGACCACGGCTCGGGCGTCGCCAATGTTCGTGCATCCCCCAGCCGACTTCCCGGGCCGGTATCAATACCCGCCGGTGGATCCAGTGCAGGTGGTTCATGTTCCCCCGTAGGGAGTAAATGGCCAGTTTGCGCGCTTGGAGAGGAGGAGAGCGGGAGTGCTGTCCTCGGCGGGGGAGGGGGAGGGGGCGGCGAGACCTTGGTGGGCGAGGAGGGTGAGGAGGGTGGTGAAGATGGTGAAGACCTTCATTTTTGTGGTTGTTTCTTGTTTCTTGAAAAGAAAGAAGAGTGTTTTGGTGATTGAGTTGGGTTGGAAGAGCAAGTTGAGTTGAGTGGATACCTACCTAGGTAGACTGCAGCCCAAAACGAGAATATGTAAAACAAAAAAGTTCATCTGTGTCCCATTAAAGAAGAAGAACTTCAACTTTAAAAGAAAGAACCGTGCAGTAGCCTGGAACGAACAAGGTAATACCGAAGAATTCGGTTATGAATCTGCCAAGAATACCACAAGCCACAAGCCGCGCTGCTTGAGTGGGGAGAGGGATCAGTATTCTAGGGAGGGTAGGTAATCGAGATGAGAGATGGGAGATGGGACTGTGGGGGTGTGGAATGTCAATGTCAATGGATCATGGAATCATGGAATTATGGACGCATGGCTGTGGATACTAGGTTAGGCACTCAAGACATACCGGAAAGCCGGCAGTCAGTCTAGGGGGATACTATACTATACTAGCGTAGGCGCAACGGTTCTTTTGTGTGTGTGCATTTGTGGGTTTGTCTCGGTGGTGGTATTCGGGGATGTTATGTGGAGAAGCTGACCATTTATTTGCACATGTGCCGAGCCGAATCATGGATACTAGGATTACGAATATGATTCTGTTGTACGCACACTTATGTGGATTGATGGAGACATATAGCCCAAATGAGTGGACACTGACACTGGGCACTGGGCTTCGGGAAAAGTTCATAATGCAGCGCAGCGCAGTGCAGCGCATTGAAGTGGATTGCAAGTGGGCACATGTACCATCTCCACTTTGTTCCAGGCAGAAGCATTTATGGAGGTTCTTACTGGGCCATGGCACTCAAGCTAAATGTAAAGTTTCGGTGGAAACACCGAGGAAATCCGAAACTCTCGAGCGGGATGCATGCGCAAAAGGGAATGAACCGAAGGAGCCACTTGAGCCTTGTGAACTTGTGAGTGGTGTATTCGCATAGCTGAACTCCACAACCTTAAGGGAAATTGACAAACTCTAGTAACCAGCAGATGATGTAAAAGATTAATGTATCGACCGCCAACAGTTACATTCTGACCGGACAGTGAACAACACCAGTGTGACAACATTATCCCACAACCCGTCCCGCTCCACAGCTAACAACATGTATAGAAATGTGAGTTGAAAGAAGAGCTGGAAGTACTGGATCAAACACTAGGGACATGGGTCATAAGAAGGGGCCAACATATGCATTGGGTGCACATGTGATGAACCTCCTTGATGTGAAAGAAGATGTAGAAGAGCTCCAGTCGCGATGATGTGTTGAAGTTGAGATGGATGGGGGAAGCTATCTGAATACCCGTGCTCGCCCTCTGTCGACGCCTTCAAAGTCGAGATTGGCATTTCTAGGTAGACATCAGTTCCAACCAGGTCTGTCTGTCAAAGCATTCACCTCTACGGTAGAGCACATTTCTAGAGGACTGAGGAATGGCTAGAGAACTGAAGAATGGCCCGAGGATGCCATCAACCGGTGATCACCTTGTGACTGGCCGCGAAATACGACTCCTCAATCTGGGAATAACACAAGTGCTGTTGAGGGTGGCGTGAGACTTGTGCTGATTCTTCAGCAAATCTCGGCCTCGGTGTCGACTTTCTCCGTAAACCCCGACGTGAGTGGGCACCTGTTCACCGACAGACCGTGTTCTGGTACTTTGATTGGCCATAGGTCAGTAGAAAGACAGGTGAGCTCACCGCCCTTTCTGCAGCGTCCGGTCAGCCCGACCGAGCATCGGGCGTTCAAGTTTTGCACAGAATCACATCCATTTTGACACTTCGTCGGGGGCAGAGCGGGACGGTTTGAGAAGATATAGGTGCCTCCAATAAGGCGAGTTCGGGTATCATTGGGTTCAAATCACTTTAGCCAAGATTGAATCCTCTCGGCATGGTCTGGTCTCTCCAGTACCTCAACTTGACCACCCATTTTGCAGATTTTGCCCCCGTGGAGGCTGAGGCTCTGTATGCACACAAGGGCGTTGCCACCAAATCTTCAAACAGGACTCCCGACGAATCGCATCTTCAGGTTACACTTTCGCCGCATTTGCCATCTTCGTCCAATCTACGGCTCAGCTTCCAAGACCGGCCAGCCCACGTGTGCTGATTAGTAGCCTGTCCCACCCACCATCGGGCCGGTCACTCAAAATGTGCAGTATCTGCTGAGACCTCTTCCGGGTGGCGGAATACCTACACAGTTCTGCTCTTTACGATAGGCAGAGACGAGATCGATGAATCATTACCGAGCAGATTCTGAGCGGGACCGGGAAGAGAAGGATGCAACCGTGCTTTTAATGAACGTTCTATTCCCGCCAGTACGAAACCAACTTGGTTCCCACAATCCCAACCTCGTTTGCTTTGCCTGAGAACTAAGATCAACAAGAAATCACGAACACCCTGACAAACAGGGAAAGATATTCTGCACATCAAACTGACCCGAACTCCGAACTCGACCAAGGAAGAATTGTTAGCGAACTGCCCGCCGGGGAAGTTGCTTGCCGTTCCAGGGGGCCTGGTTGCCCTGAACCCATCCTGATTGGCTCATCGCAAACGCGAGTGAACGCATTTCCAGCAATGCACAGATGAGGCTCCAGCGCAGCATAGTTACCTACCCCCCAACAACAAAGACTCCTGTAAAGCACTCAACCACGCTTCGAAAACAATTTGGATCGCAAATCCGTCTCTTTAGCGCCATGACCCGTCTGCTTGTCGTCTTTTTTCGTCCATTTTCGGCCATTTCCACCTCCACAGCCCCCCAAAGCACTCCAACCACCACCGACCCGACCCTTCCCGGCCCCCTGCACCTGGTTTGACGCGAAGAACTCTCCTCTGTCGACTGGAAAGCCACCTACGGACGTGACGAACGATGCACTACATCGAGTTCGCGACGCCGCTGAGCTCACCAAGCACAGCACGAGTGTGCGGCTCCCCCTTGTCAAACAAAGCCAGTGCTGCAGCCACCACCTCCTCCCTCGACTTGCCAAGGGCAAGATCAGTCGACTGCACCACGCCGGTAGCCCTCAGTATACCGACCTGGGTGGACGGGGCCGGCTTGCCCTCGGCCAAGCGACCATAAACCGAGTTGTCTTGGCTCGCAAAGTAGCGAGCGAGAGATTCGTTGCTTTCAGCCCTGCAAACCGCGATTTCATCCTCGTCAGCAACTTCCTCCGAGTGGTGGACAGACACCTCTGCAAGACATACATATTTTCTCTTTGTTAGAATCGCTTTCCAAATTGTTTTGTGGCTGCTTGCTTGCTTCCTTTGTCACACACCGGGTGGGCTGGGTTGACACGGAGCGACCTGTCCCGCGTCGGCGGCTTGAGTGACGCAAAATAATCTTCTTCTCTTTAGAAACAAGACTTGCTCGATGACACCGACCGAGACAAGAACCTCAGTTGATAGTGTGTGGTGCGTCGTCGAAGCAAAAAAAGGTAAAAACGGTGAACAACGCTTTTTCCTCGTTCCTCGTCCGCCTTGTTCGGCGGGGAATTGCTCAGAGCTGCCCCACTTGAACGCGGGAGGCTCAAACTGGAAGAAAACTGCGTCGAATGCCCGCAACGGGTATTTCTAGATGAATTCGCAGGTTGAAAAAAGGTAAATGTATGATTGCTGTTGCTTCTCAACTTTTTTTTTGGTGGTCTGGGATGGGAGAGATGAGCGCGGGGGAGCTTGTCGTTTCTTGACTTACGCAGGTGCTGCATTTTTCGCAGTTTGAGCCGCCCTCATTGGCACAGCGGGAGCGCGGACCCGCGCCCATTCACTCGTCAGGTCCCACCTCATCATTCCGGAATTCGTTCCTCTGAGCAGAGAAAAAACCGCATCGAACAACGGCGATCGTACTCGTACTTTTTTCCATGTCTCGACGCAGAAACACAGTCAAAATGGCCGCTCCCTCACGCCGGGCTGCCCGCAACAAATCTCTCCTCCACCCAGCCGCCAACAACTCGGTGGGCAAGGCAGCCGCCCCGCCGACTGAGCGTTTCCGCTGTCCCTTTGCGGAGTTCGACCGCAAGAATGTCATCTCCAAGACGTGCAATAACGGTTCTCCTGACATTCGACATGTCAAGTAAATAAAATCCCTTTTTCCCCAGATTGGAAATCATTCCGATGTCACACGGGAATTGATTGATCTGACCTTGCCTCGCGCGGTACAACAGGGAACACATTAAGAAACACCACACCTGCAAGGCCGACGGCTGTCTCCTCCGCAGTGCGACCGTTTCCTATCCGAATAATGCTTCTGCTACTTCCATCGGGTTCGCAGCCGCATCCGTGTCCGTATCCACCTCCACTTCCGCAACTGCATACAGGTGGTGCGGCAACCCGCTGCACATGCGCGAATCCCAAATCCAACGTCTCAAGAACATGCCGCGACGCCTCACGGGCGAAACCCCCGCTGCTCAGTGGCGACGGATGTTCAAGCTCCTGTTCCCCAACGCGGCTGCCGCGCCGACGGCGCCTTGTCTGCCTACGTCGGATCATCTTAAGGCGATGGTCGATGGCATGCCAGATGAGGTGGCCATGGCGTTTGGTATGTGTCTGCAGAAAGCGAATATGTTGGGGAGAGAGCGTGATCCTGTCCAGGCGGCGAAGCTATTCGCACCGCAGCTGTTGATCTTTATGGACTTTGTTAGTTATGGCGCCGAGGGGGTTGGATTAAACTCTACGACTGGCGTCGCTATCCGCAATAGTATTACGGTTGGTAGCAGTAGTGGTAGTATTACCGTTGCTTCTAGTAGTGGTACTTCTACTACTACTACTAACCTTAGTGCTACGACTCCACAAGTCAACGCCAACGGCGAACACAGCCCACTGAGCCCAGGGAAGGATAGTGGAGTAGATGTGGACATGAACGATATGTCAGAAGCAGAAGCGGTGGAGACGGGCGTGACGGCGATGACATCGGATGAGCTGGTGATTGAGTCCCATGCCACCGTTGAGAAATGGATCGAAGAATGGGCTAAAGGACATTGACATGGGAGATTTATTAGTTATTCATTAAGTTCCGGTCTTGGAGAGGCGTCTTGAAGATTTTTACACGACGTCATTTAACGACAACAAACAATAACTATTGTCTATGTTTATTTTATTTTACCCCGCCTTTTGCCACGTTCCTGTCAGTTAGTCGAGTGTCGACTTGGTCTAGATCTCGCTCGGTATTCTGTCCCTTGCATCGTGGCGACAAATGGCAAAAACGCCACCAACCAAACCGACCGACCCCGCGAAGCTAGCAACGGGCAATTCATCGCGATTGTGATTGTGATTGCAATTGCGCGATTGCAGATCAGGGTCTGGAACACAATTCCATCCACCATTTCATCTCTCATAGGTGCACAGCACAGCATAAAATATCGGGAATCCACGAGCTAGTAGCTAGGTAGTTGTGGCACAATTCCATTCCATTGCGTGGTGTGGTGCGGTGTGGTGTGTCGTGTGTCGATCTCGACGGAACTCCAAACCCAACGAAGTATGGCCCTGCCACTTTTTGGTGCCCAATCCCCAACAAAAAAAAAGAGAATGGATTCCGGGTTCAGGTTCAGATCACCGCTAGGCGGCAGCGCCACACGATGGTCCCCTGATCCTCTGGTACCCTGGTCCCTTATCCCGAAACCGAAAATTTCACGGCTGCTGCCGCGTCATCACGTGATTCCACCTTAATTTTCAGAGCGGAGTTTCTTCTCTGGGCGATTTTTTTCTCTTCACAACTGGATGGCCTGAGGGGCAGGAGGCCGCTGACGTCACAGCGCGGCACAGCACAGCCCAGCACAGCTCACAGCGCTTCCACCCTTGTTTGGAATGGCATTGATGGGGCAGAACAAAACATTGACACACATAACCCTTTCAGTTCAAAGGAGCGATTTTAAACATGGCTGCAACCTGGGGTAAACTCGTCACACTGTTTTTCTAGTAGCCCAGTGCCCATTAAAGAAGAGAATGAATGCAACAAGTTTCCTCAATGTAGTGTGCATCTCAGACATGGGGAAATCCCCAATTCTTCAGGTGCAGGTGGGAATCTGCAGAACCGCCTGCACCCACCCGCTGCAGTTTGCAGTTTGCAGTTCGCGCGGGGCACCTCCACCTCCAGCACTGGACGGTGCAGTGTGACGTACCTAGCGTGCCACCCCCAGCCTCGAACCACTTGGTTGTCCGGAGTGAACTCCGTGGGCCGGGAGAACCGTCCCAACCCCAATTGCATATCCAAGGAGAAATTGGATGCCAATTACGAAGACATACACAAAGAAGAGAAGCAAGGTCGGGTGCAAACTCAACAAATGGTAGGAAGTATTCGTGATCGCTGCTGAGATCTCACAGCACGGTTCAATCAGATTGATGCGCCCAATTACATTGAGACTGGGCTGCTCTAGCCTCGCCATTCCAGCCTAAATTGCAGTGTTTAGCTCTCCACCTCGGACAAAACCTTTTACTTGGTTTCCCACCGTTAAGGGAGAGTATGGATTGGCGCTGAGATTAATTATCAAGTTGCTAAATGTTTATAATATCAATCCAATTCCAGTCTCCAGTTTCCATGTCAATGTCCTTCCCGAGGCGGAATTGGTTCGAGTCCGAGATATGCGGCTGGGGAGTCGGGACCATAAGTGTCAGCCGTACCGCAATGTCAGAATCTGCATGGGAATTTGCCATGACGCCCAGGCATCACAAATTTAATGGCGCATTACTGCTTGGTTAAAACACAGGTCAAACTTGCCGGTTCTTGCCTCCATTCCAGGCGACCCAGCCTCATTCAGACGCTGTGAGCGATTTCACAGTCGACTGACCGCATTCGGGATATCCTCGGTTGCAGACAGCATCACGTCACTGCGAGAACAACTTGGTGAAGGAAACAAAAGTTAAAGCACAAATACAAAAATACTACAGACACGAAAAGAAAGCAAAAACGAACACCCCAAACTCCGGCGCGTCCAACTCATGCCTGTGGCTTTCGCCATGCACCCACTTGAAATCATTCCTTGGGGCCGGTTTTCCTCCCACCGGATCGCCACGCGTCCTCGTACCAGGCCATTGTCCCTCCACTAAATTCCTCAGGGTCATCACTCCCGGCCAGGCCATGTCCACAAAATCCTCTCGTCACCATCCCAGGCCAATACCCTCCCACGACAACCAAAGGCATCATCATTCCGGGCCGTTGACTTGCCACGAAACTCCGCCACGACATCATCGCGGGCCAGGTCCTCCCCCACAAAAATCCCAGACAACATCCCAGGCCAATTCCCCCCCCCCCCCCACCCCCCCCCCCCAACACA
>Ga0247765_1001098_pt1 | contig 15311 bp, 10 predicted proteins | sample UWRJL106311C6_FD_179949 | JGI IMG/M metagenome (GOLD analysis project Ga0247765, IMG submission 179949) | Plant litter microbial communities from Arlington Agricultural Research Station in Wisconsin, United States - UWRJ-L106-311C-6 | ecosystem: Environmental > Terrestrial > Plant litter >... | reverse complement strand
AGCAACCTTTCCCGTCCAGCCAATCCAGCTAACCCCGTCAGCCGCCCTACCGCGAGCGTGTGATGGTGCACCGCAGGGAGGAGACGTCATCCTAGGTCTTTGACGGTCTTTTTTTTTTTTCTTCCTCTTGGTATCATCTACTTACTCCTTTCCCATCTCAGAGTGCTTGAAGTCGGTCCGCACGCGGATGCCCTGTAGGGGAATCTCGTCCCCGCTGAGGCTATCCCCTTCCCCCTTTAAGTTTCCCGGCGCGCTCGTTACCGTGTACTCGTGCCTGTGATCCGGTCGCAGGCCCGCATCCGGTGGGCTATCTATGCGGGGATTGTCATCTGAGAGGCGGTAAAAGGTGCCTGCGGGGTTCTTTTTGGGTTTGGCTGTTTCCAGATCCGATCGGTCGCCCATTGACCGCCCTGTGCTGGACTGGCCCTTATCGGTATTGGTGCCGCGAGTGCGGAGCAGACCGCCCTTGATACCAATTTTTCGTGCAGCGGCGGCGAAGACGGGCCCGAGGGTAGGAAGGCACGCCGAGACGATGCCGGCCGACATCTCGATGCTGGTCCACCCCACTGTTGGCGCAAGCGTGTAGGTCGGGTCGGCGCTGCTGTAGGAGAAGAGGACGGTGAAGCGGTATGTTGAGGCGAATACCACGCTGAGAGGGACACCACAGTTAGTTTGTCATGGTACGAAACGTACACAGCGTGAAACGCGGGGAAGGGGACCATACAAAAACCCGAGCCCAAACGCAATCGTCACACCAATCTTCTCCTCCCTCCGTAGCCGCAGCCTCCAGACCTGCGGGATGGGAAGCAGGAGAATCACCAGATCCGACAGAATGGTCGCCGCGGCGTTGGCAATCCACGTGCCAACCTGATCGATGCAGTATCCGGGGAGATCAGGGTACCACAGTTTCTCCACCGGCACGCAGATGAAGATGAACAAAAAGGTAATGCAAATCACCCACGCCACTACGAACGCGCCAATCCCGTACGCCATCTTCTTGAAGTAGGGAAAGCGGAACACGCGGTAGTACATGAGCAGGATGCTCAGCTTCGTCCACACCAAATTGTACACGTACAAGACCTCGGCGACCACCAGAAACTTGGCCATCATGACGATCGAGTCCATCGGCACCGTGTCGGCATGCAGACCCATGCCGGACGCGTGCATGGCGAAGATGAAGCCGACGACGAGAAGGTTCCATACGAGCGAAAAGACGATCATGTAGTCATCCCACCAGAGCTTCTGGCCTTTGATGCGGCGGCTGAGGAGCCGGAGGGCGACGGCGACGGCCGAAAGAACGGTCACCGAGACGACGACCTTGACCGTCCAGGGCTGGATGTTGTGCAGGTCGTAGCCGGGGAGGCCTGGGAGGACGCTGGCGGCGGCCATGGCGTGTTCGATTGCGGCGATGATGGTGGCGGCAACGTGCAACACAACATCGAGATGCGCGTCATCGGCGACGAGAACGACGACGACGCGACCGCAGCCGCGATCAAGAAGTCGGCGCCGTCTCCTTTTGAGAGCAGCCGTCCAGCACGAATCCCAGGCACCTTACCCCGGCCATGACATTCGGCTGATTCCGTCCTTCCTGCCGGGGCGGAGAATTGGCAGGGTGGTAGTTGCCAATCTACTGTATTCCACAAACACGGGTTTAGGGTTAGCGTCCGTCGCAGAATGCCGTGTCATCCAGGTCGTTCTAATTGCCATCTCCTGCCCGGCAAGGGTCGCAAGGTGACCTTGTTTCGAACCCCTGGGAATCGGCGAAAATAGTCATCAATGCAATGGCGTGGAAAGGTTTCCGACTTTCTCTGCTGGGAAAGAATCGGCAGATGGATGCACAGACCGCTGGCCTTGCACAGACATAACGTGACGGGAAACAAGATCAAGCTCAAATGCTGGTGGAGACGACTCCTACCTACATACCTAGCGCGACCGGGGTTGTCATCCGGCGGCCCGAATGCATCACCACGGGGAAGTGGCCGCTTTGGGATTTTCGCCAAGCCAAGCCGGAGGGTCAGAGGTGAGGGTCAGGATCCGCTCCGGTGGTTACCTGTAAGGTGGGCCCTCAATGGAACCCGGACTTCACTGCCCGTCTAGGCCGTTCCTACACGCTTTTTGCAGTAGCGTCGCTTCGGGCGTTGTGCCCCATCCCCGGTCTCCCTGCCAGTCCTGCCGAATTGGCATCGGTCCCCGGTTGGGCCGCTACGCACATATTGCACCCACATGCCTGTCTTCCAACCATTCTTATTTTCTCTTGCTGGACATTTGGGTCCTGCCAGTCATACGGATACGTACAGAGCAGAGCCAGCGAGAATAATAATAATAATAATAATCCAAAAGGGCAAGGAAACACAACTGGATCCATGGCTGCCACAACGACGACCCAAGTCCCTCACCTCGGTGGAATCCAGGCCGGATACCGTCTGTCCGGGGACTGTTACGACGCCAAGAAGCCGACGTGCGTGCTGATCAACTCCATGTGCACGACCGTGTCGTTGTACAAGGACCAATTCGACAGCCGCTCCCTCACTGATGCGCTCAACCTTTTGGCCATCGAGCCCTTGGGTCATGGAGCGACAAGCTGTCCGGTGGAACACTTTACCTATTGGGACTCGGCCATCATTGGCCTCCAGGTCATGGACAAGCTCAGCATCGATAAGGCCTTCGCCCTGGGTACCAGCCAGGGAGGTTGGGTGGTGACGCGCATGGCGTTGCTTGCTCCTGAGCGGGTGCGCCACTTCCTTTCCAAAAAAAAATCTTTTTCTTTTTTTCTTTTTTTTTTTCTTTTTTGTCGTCCCCTGTCTCCTGTGCTCGTTACCGAGATTGAATTCATTCATCATAAAAAACTGACCCTTTCCAGATAACCGGCCTCCTCCTCCTCGGCACCTCGCTTGACTACGAGTCGCAGGAGTCGCGCGACAAGGGAGCATGGGATCCCAAGACGTTGCTCTCGCCCTTTTATGAAAAGTGGTCGGTACCAACACCTAACTTCGTCGTCGATGATGTTTGGTGTGGTATGGTGGCCAGTCTGGGCTTCGGCGAGGGCGCCACCACCGAGACGATCCAGTTTTGGACCGAAACCCTCAAATCCATCTATGTCGGCGATGAAGGCAGAAAGAAGTTAAAGATAGCACTGGCCTGTCTGCTTGACCGAGACGGGCTGCTGCGGAGAATTCGCGATGTAACTTGTCCGGTTTATTGGCTTCAGGTTGGTATCTGGCTGGGCGCCCGTGCGGGGGCCCTTCATCAGAGGGAATGCTAACTTGAGAAGGGAACTCTTGACGCCCCATACGGTACCACCATTCCTCAGGAACAGATCAAGCTTTTCACGGCATCGAAGGAGGCAACGGTTACCCTGGTTGAGAAGGGTAGCCATTACCTCAACGCAACCAACCCGGTCGAGGTCAACGAGGCACTATTGCGCATTGCCAACAAGTATGCCTAGGGCAGAAGACTGCCTGGATGCTTGGGGGTGAGGATGGACAGTCATGGAGGGACCAGTGTTTTTATGCACGCACAGATAGTTTGTGTAGGGTATCCAAAAAAAAAAAAAAAAAAAAAAAAAAAAATCTTGAACGCTATGCCCAGTGTCAACGGTGATTAAGCTGGTAGATGCGGCACCAGGACCCGCCTACTCTCTGAGTCGCTCAACGCCCCTCGGTCAAATCGGCAACCTTCCCATATACCAGCACCACACCTAAGGCTTTGAAAAACCCTAAATCTTAACCACATAAACAAAAACCAAATTAACAACAAAATAGCAAAAACTTCTCTTCTTTCCATCCACTTACCTACCCTAAGTTACTATGATTGTTTCAGCTTTAAACCAAATAAGTAACGCTTATACCGTTTACTTCTCGCGTTAGCTCTCTGTCAGTCTTATTAAGAGCGTCGGTGAGCCGTTTTGATGCTTGCTTCCCCATAATGCCGCCCACGATGACTTGTCACTGAGCCTGTTTAGCTGCATCACTGCCGCGGAATGGAGTTGCGAGAAACACAACACCCACTTTGGAAAGGAAGGGGCGGTATTACTAGACACAATCCAGGCCTTTGCCCCAATCAACGGAATGACTTCAAAGATCAATACGCAGGGGGAAGGGGTCGTGTCCCTTCCTTTCTACAAAAAAAATAATTTCGTCTTGTCAGTTAATCAGCTCTGTGACGGCACGGTTATTGGAATGAGGGGCAACTACGTTTAACTTCTTGTCACCTATGTGTACAGAGCTATGGTCGTACCCCAGATGCTTTCATGGTTGCTCCGCGTGTTTATCCCCAGCAAAAGCTCTACCAGCCGAGGCGCGGCCATGGTGGATATTCTGAACCCTAGACAAGGGTGAGGCTGCTTCCCCGTACCCCCAGAAGGATACCTAGAAGCAACGAAAGAATCAAGGAAACATTCTCCAACCAATTTGTACGCACCTAAGGTTGGCTGGCCGGAAAACAAACGGGAGGGGTGCCGCCAGAGAAACCACTATGCTATCCCCTGGCATAGCGTACGGAGAAGTCAAGCCCAGCAGTACCTCCCGACTTCGAAAGACGCGGCGGCACCCGTGCAATGCTCTGAAAATGCCGTTCTGCATCCATTTGAGTGGGCCGCGCGAGCACGAGTTCTTCGGAATCCGGAGGACATCGAAGTTATCCACCACCACGCCGTTGGGAAAAGACATCGAACACACACGCACCTCCTCGCCGGTGGGTTCAAGAGGAACAGTTGCATCGGACCAGTTGCGCTGCACCTTGTCAATATTGCAAGCCCTGAATCGAATCTTGGAACGGCTGGATTGTGTCCGAAATGGCGACGACTTCATCTTCGACCCTACCTCCCAGGGTAAGGCTACCTCCTGTTGACCGCTACTATCCAAAAATGGTCCCAAGGGAGCAACACAATCATGCGCATGCCAATCAGGCAATCCATCAAGGTACATGTCTTGACTCCGTTTGAGGAACGCCACATCTCCACATATTGGCGCCGCGTCCGTTGTCGCGAACATAGAGGAGGCGGCCACGCATTGTGCCGCATACGCGATGTCATCCCACGAGAGGTGCTGTGAGCCGCAGATGATCGCCGGTTGTGCGGCGTTGACTACTTCCTGGATGACCCAAACGTCGCTGGAACCACGGACGGCGAAAGAAGTAGCGGAGAGCGAATCATTCTCTAGCCCGATAAATGCCGTGACCCGCCCCCCGCGCGGCGGTAGATTTCGCGCACAAGGCGAAGTTGTGCATTGCGCTCGACATAATCGAGCTGATTAATACAGAGCGCATCGATCCAGAGCTTTGCGGTTGCGATCAGGATACCGGAGGCTGGCTCAACCCCACACCTTACGCCGCCTGCCCGCTAGCACCGGCGAGATTTCGTGCCATCTGCTTACGTTCCTGCCGAATCCTTTCAAAAACGCGGGGCATCACTGAGCCGATGATCCTTGCCCCGTCGACAAAAGGGCGCGGTATGGTTGCATTTACTCTAGGATTATAGCTGGGACGAAACGGCTCGCCAAGCATCTGACCTCGTGATTGGCCACGCCATGCCGCATCCCGGCCTCCATCGCCAAAGAGCTGGACGGGAGGTACATAAGACCCCCCAAACGGCGCCGCCATTGAAGGCCGGTCTTGGCAATTGGCTCTTGCCGTGACCTAAACACACTCGTTGAACAGCACAAAATGCCGACAGCAACGACCATCTCACAATACTCACTCACCAACTGGGGGCCCTTGACGACGACATTCCCAGCAGACCCATGCGAGACGGGCGCGATCACATGGTACGTGCTAAAGACAGCGCCAGGTTTCGGCCTCACCTCGGCCTGCAATGTACCCGTCGTCAATCCATCATGCTACCCCTCCGCCTCGCAGCTCAACTCGGTTGAGTCCTCGGTCTGGAACACAGTCGGCCGCTTCGTCATGGGATACTTCTCCCCAGGCCTCGTCTGTCCCTCGGGATGGAAAACCGTTGGTATCGCTGCGCGCGGAAGCGATGGATCGATAAGCGCCGATGGTATCTTTGTCTCACCGACTCCCGCGCCTTCTTCCGGCGCCCAGCAGGGCCCGACATTCAACCCGGCTATGAATGCTTTCACGGCGGCGCTTGATTCTGGAGAGACGGCGGCGGCGTGCTGCCCGAGTTCGATGACGGCTTTGACGGATGGGGTGTGCTATAGCACGTTGCCGGACTATAAGATCACGACGATATGCGAGCGGATTATACCGACGGATGTTCTGGGGTCGGTTACCACGGATTTGACGTTTTTGGGGGTGCATACCACGGCTGTGCTCCAAACGTGGGCTACAAAAACGGGGGGTGGTGCGCCGGTGGCGGTTACGACTACGTTGGAGGCTGCGCAGCATGAGAGTCATGTTGGGGCGAAGCAAATACCGATGGTGATGCTAGTGAAGAAGGGTGGTGATGGTGCTGGGGGTGGTGATGGTGGAGGCGGGTCGAAACCGAATGCCGCAGGGGGAGGGGGAGCGGGTGGTGCGATTGGTGGTGCGCAGCTTGCGATTGTGACGTGCGTATCCGCCGTACTTTTGGGGGTAGGGATAATCTTCTGGTCGTAAGGATGGGGGGTGATGTTGAGTGCTGATCCGAGTCTGCCCGTGGCGTTGGTACTCGAGATGCTGAGTTGACGTTTCCGAGTGAGTTTAGCTCTGCGAACACAATGGAGATCTTTGGTATAGGGGTAACTGAAGGACTCAGGTGCGAAGAGAACAAGAGATTATTGAGCGGTCAGGGAGTGGTCAGGGCTGGGGCACAAAGGCTTGCAGCATTACAAAGAATCGATGTGATTTCTCCGTCCCTCTTCGACCAAGAGTTGTTTTTGACGACATTAAATCTTTGACAATGCCTCTCCCGCGACGTCGTGGGCCCCTGCGCCGTCGAGTGTCTGACATGTATGCCATCGGTGGACTTTTTCAATCACACGGGCACTGATACCCATGGATCAGCTTGCATCTCCACCAGTCAGCCACTCATCTTCCCTGAAACACATGGGCTCGGTATAGAGACATTGCAATGTGAAGTCCGGCGTCCACAGCATCCCCACGCCGGTGCAGTTCCGCGACAGCCATCCCAACACGTATCCCAACTAGAGACTGCCTGACATCCGTCCGAGGAGCACGAGTGTGCGCAAGACACGCAGGAGGTTAATGACGAGTGGCGGGAGGTCATGGATCAGATGAAAGCGAGGTTGCACCTTGATCTGTGTCGAGTGCTGGTGGAGAAGGCGACGGACCGCAAGATGAATGACTCCAAACACCTATACGGACAAGCTCAGTCTGGCGGGTCTTTTCATGAATCTTGAGTTGGAGTAGGAGTAGGAATCGTGGGTCACCCTCACCCCTATCCCCCTATGGTAAAACCACGCCTCTAAGGTGGGACTGGTGTACTCCTGACTGGTAAATTGCCGTCCATTACGGGAACAGTGGACCCCCACTGACTGGCGACGACTGGCAGAATCAGCACAGTGCCAAAACTCCTGTTTTTTGTGCGACGAATCTGGGCACATAAAACGAACGCCGGGCGTGGCGTTGATTAACAGAGTTCCAAACTTTAGAAGGCACTCTCATCAGCTGATTTCCAGAGTCAGATCCAGATGCTGCTGCTTTACACTGCGCGCACTTGATGATCCCTTCCATCTTTCAGCATATTCGGCAACTTGTATTTCCCATATATATACTAGGCCGTGTTACTCCCTGACCCTAACTCTCTGCTATAGCTTCCGCTTTTATTTCCTTAACGCTCTGCCGTACCTGGGCTTCACATTCGCGCTTCTTATATACGGGATTGACTAATACAGTAACAAAGGGATCCTCCGCGTTATAAAGCTAAGATATAGGCGTCTGTAAGACTCCTATTAAGGGCTGACCGTAATTCTCGTAAATCCCGTTCGAGGGCACGCGATATACCGCTTCATACTCTTTTAAAGATAGGCTGTATTGCGATGAGAAATATGAGAAATAGACTTCTGTACCCGCTATCTCTTTCTGCGGTTAGGATTTTGGGGTTGACGAGATTTTTTTGGGATATTGTGAATGAACTTCAGCTTATTGACCCCTGCCCAGGATTTGCTCAGGCTGGCTCACCTTTGCTCACCCTGATTACCATTTTCGGCAGGCTGCTGCGCAGCCTGCCAAACCACTTCAACTCTGGTTGAGGAGCCTAGAACTGGTTCCATATATAAAGATGGCCAAAATGTGTCCTACGTTTGGAACCAGCAATGTGCTTAGAGCCTTCGTTGTGCCGGTGGGGCCCAAATTGTGGCTCGCGTGGCAGAAACTGGTGATTAGTGCAAGATAGTGCATATCATCCTAGTCCAATCCGTAGCAAGCACGTACTATCCTAGCTTTAAAACTGGGACAATAGAACTATATAATGTACCGGTGTATGATATGGCATAGTAAATAATATACTAGCACTTAGAATATACCAGTACATGATATCCTAGCCCAAAGTAAACCAGTATATAACATACCAGCGTAGAATATCCTATTTTAAAGGATATAGCGGCTCATACATACTGGTACACTGTAATGGGGTTAATCTGGCTATAACGCGATCGTTAAGCTGGGATCGCATCTTGTTTTATTGCTCTACTAGTATATCTGGTGCCTATCGCGAGACCCCGAGAATACAGTCGCCGAGCTACGGTTTATCGATAGTGAAAATAAGCGACTGCATAGTAAGTATCGCGGAAGACGACGTGGCATAGCGTGGTCTCCCCGTATCTTATCTAAGTATCTCGGCTCCTTGTCGGCATCATCACGTATTGTTGCGCTGTAGGCTTGAGGAGGGATGATACAGGGGGCACTGTAATGGTAATCTCTCCAAAGTTGAGAAATTGGCAGTGGAAAGTTAGAGGAAGGAGTGGGAAGGCTTAGGGGTTTATGTATACGCTAACACAACGGGTAGGAAGCGTGTGGCTAATTACAGAAAAGCCTGCGATAAAACGGAGAATAACGCTGAACCCGGCGGGCGCGACAGTAGCTTCTTAGGTATGAAGGGAATAGTGTAGCCTGCATAAGGAACTGCAAGCAACAGAAACAATGAGTATTGTGTGTGTGTGTGTGTGTGTGTGTGTGTGTGTGTGTGTGTGTGTATGAGAAGGAAAAGGTTTGCACACCGATGAGAAATCTGTGGGTAAAATACTAACTACCTACAGTGGTGGCCTCTCACAACCTGCTCTTTGTCCACCCCACGCTGCAACGGTCTCTTCCCAGCTTATCACCGCAGCTGCCTTCTCCCTTAACCGCGCCTCTACCTCACGCTCAATCTCAGTTGCCGATTGCGTTTCTCTATTGTAAGTTGAGTGCGCACCGCTGAGGAGGGTCACGTTGAATCCAGCATTCAGCGCTCCCTTGCAGGTTTCCTCGACGCAATACTCGCTCATGATGCCAATTGCGATGATATCCTTAACACCCGACGCTTTGAGCTTTGCACTGAGGTCTGGGTTTGATGTGAACACATCATCTAGATATCTCCGCAGTTAGATTGGTTTACTTGAAAGCCATGTCATCGTGTCAGAAGACATCGTCTAGGTATCCTACCATCTTTTTTCTGCACCAACCACTCCTCGCGAACATCATCTCTCGGTTCAAACACCAATTTCCACAACTCCGATCCTCTGTTCAGAGGTCCGTCTTCCGGCGGCTCTTCATGTTGAATAAAGACGATCAAAGCAGGGTGCGCCTTAGAGAAGTCGTCAACGCGACGTGTGTCGAGCATGCAGCGCGCCGTCTCTAAAATCTTGGCGCCAGCTCGACGAATTCGGGCCGCAGCGGGTATCTCATGCTCAGGGTCATCGGCGATGCCCTTTTGGATGTCTATCAAGAAGAGAGCTGCGGTTGGAGCCATTTGAGGATTGGGTTAGGAGGTGCGACCTGGTGTGCGCTGATGAGAGTATGCGCTGAGTAGTTCAACCGCTGAGTCACATGCGGGGAAGCGGACGACTCGTTGAGGGGTATGCCGTCGTCAACCAGCAGCGGCGGGGCTGTCTGAGCGGCGGAAATAAGCATGGTGATTGGGTTACACCACTTGCACTACAGACATTTCCTCCTCCGCCCCTTTCCTCACTTCACCTTACTACATAAAATCAAACACCTACGCTACAATATACACCAAACAAATCATATTTTACAACTAACATTACCGCTAACATAGCTGCACCCCATTCAGAATAATTAGCATAAAACCGAAAAACGCACTGGAATCTCCAAATAGCAACTTCAGTCAAGAGTCCCAAATTGGACCATACGGCTTTACAAACTAGGCTCACCCATAACTCACCCTAGCTCAGGAGTAGCTCAAGATCACACACGAACATAGAAATTGCTAAGGGCAACTTTAGGGTACAACAATAGGCTATTGTTTTATATATAGTTATGTCTCACTCGACTTGGCTAGTAATGTTAAACAGTAGAGCCTTTTGACCGTGAGTTATTTTGCATGCCAAATATCTCCTATCCATTAAACCGATCCCATTCCATACCTTATACTTCGTAGGCCCCTACCAGATATCCATGTTTCGTAAACTTCATCATTACCTTCATATTTGCAGCGCTGAAAACTCTCACAAGACAAAGTCCATCACGCTTTGATATACATGTCATTAAACCCGATTACCTCCCACTTTTTCGTCTCAGTATTCAAGGTTATATTCGTCCCCTTGGTGGTTCCCCCTCTGGCGAAACCGGCTTCAACCGTCCCGCTCGCAATGGGTCGGGATAGCTTGTTTTCTCCTGCCAAGACGGTAAAGTTGGCCAGTGGCAGGGCCCAGGGATTACGTGTTGCGACGGACGGCGACCCTATCTCTTGTAATTAGCATGTGGACTGGACTGCAGTGACTAGCCTGGAGGAGCAGAGGAGAGGAGAGGAGAGGGGAGAACAAACCGATAAACTGCGCCGTGGCCTTATCTTTTCCCAATGACAGCAAAAAATACCCCCGATAATACCCCTCCTGCCATTGCAGCACCTCATTCTTGTTGACCAGGTTTTTCGCAGAGTTGATATTCCCGCTGATACCCCCGGAATAACCACTTGAACTGACGGCTGTTCCGGCGAATTCTACGCCAATGGCACCGGCTCCCGTAGTGGAGTTGTATTCGTGCTTGCCAACCCAGGCAACGTCGGCGACCCAGTTGCGGTGGCTGTCACCAGCGAGGAAGATGTTGTTGGTGATATTGTTTGTGTAGAGATGTTGGAGCGTGCGGTTGCGGTTGGCGAGGTAGGCCTGTTCCAGTTATAATATCGCATCATCAGTTACCAGTTCGTAACAGGGGAAAGAGCAGAGACAAGAAGAGGGAGATACTGACCGACCAATTATCCGTCTCCAACCCCGAGGCTCCCGAGAAAATAACCTGACTTCCCACCACCCTCCACTTGGCCCCGCGCTTCTTGGACTCACTCAGCTGTCTATAAAACCATTTCTCCTGTCTGCCTCCCATCAACGACCGACTTGCTTCGTCTCTGATCAAGTCAATGTAATGATCGTTCCAGTCGCCCAGACTGGTAATACTGCGATCATAATTCCTCGTGTCCAAGACTATCAAATCCGCCAGATTCCCCAGGGAAAACGCTCGCCAGATGCGCAGGTTATCGTCCAGATCTACCTGGCGGATCGGCATCCATTCGAAATACGCTCTTACCGCATTCATTTTTCTAGCATCGACGCTGACGCGGCGGCCATCGGCGAGAAAAGAAGCTTCCGTGTTGTTCAGTCCGGAAAACCCATCGCGGTATCCATTGTTGGCTACTTCGTGGTCGTCCCATGTCGTGATCCACGCCGAATTCTGCGCGAGCTGAAGTAGGTCTGGGTCAGTGCGGTATTGGCCGTGTCGCGTCCGGTAGTCGTGGAGTGTGAAAGCGACGCGGCGGGGGAGGTGCGCGCGCGGACCGCCGGCGGAGCCTTCGTAAATGTAGTCGCCGAGGTGGATCTATCCAAATAGTAGGTAGGTATGCTTAGTTCCTGTAACTACCTAAACAGATGAGAGAGACAAAGGCTTACCACGTAGTCGTGCTTGTCTTTACGAGCGGCGTTTCCATAGGCGTTAAAATATCCGTTCGCTAACAAATAAGTCAATATTAGTCAACGATTCGCAGCGCGTAATGGGGAGAGAGTCACTCACGGTAATTACTACACGAAAACACCGCCAGCCGAACCTGATCTAGATCATCCCCCGGAGAAGGGGACGTCTTGGTCCTCCCCACCGGACTGGTGAAGTTGGATCCGCAAATCGTAAACGCATAATTATACACGGTAAACGGCTTTAGGCCCTTGGCTTCCACCTTGACGGTGAAATCAATGTCGCTTGTCGTGTACGCCGTGCCCTTGGCTGCCGCTGTTTCTGACTTATCTTTCGCATCCCAAACCCGCCAATCGACACAGATGGGATTCGGATCGGCCTTGATATATTGTTCCGTTTCGTGGTTATACAAATCCACAGTTCCTTCCACGGTAATGTTGCTCTTGTCGGATACCGGTGACGGGGCCACGCGCGTCCAGAGAATGACGCTATCAGGAAGGGGATCACCAGAAGCGACGCCGTGCGTGAAATTTAGCTCTGAAGATTTGAAGGGAACAGCGCCTCTTTTTAGTGTGCGGGCCGAGACTACCGAAATGTCAATCCCCAAAGTATCGTGCCGTTGAGAAGGACTGAGGTAATTGAGATTATCCCCGAACCGGGTATTGTCGAGTGTTATCGACAAAGCCAAGCTTGCGAGGCCCAAGATTGCCAGAAACTTCATCTTGTCTGAATTAGAGACCGAAGCAGCTAAAGTCTGGTCGAGAGAAAAAAATTTCGAGAGAGCTGCTCATGAATGTAATATAACACTCCCCAGCCTTGCACGTGGTGCAGTGGTCACAGTGGTTACAATCCGAGATGCGGTGCGGAGTGGCAGTGCAAAAGCGGGGATTTGTCCTGCCTACCTATCCGTCCTCTTCCTCTTCACCGCAGGCACACACGTGCAGTGGCGACGTCATGTAATTAGCCAGAACCGAACATTTCGAGTTTGGTTTCCGACCATTTGTGGAAAGGGGAAATCACTATGATTAAATATATGCAGAGTTGCAAAGAGAGGAAGGGCAGTTCGCTTTTCTCATCAAAAATTTGGTGTAATAGTTACAGTGGTACTCAATATTAAGCATGTTCATCCGTCTGACATTGAACCTTGTTATGCTCAGTCTGGCTCATGCAAGCAAGCCACAGCGGTGAGATTACCGAAGCCAAAGCCCGGGTCATCTGCTTACCTACCAGACACAATCATCCCTGATGCCTATAAGTAGCTCCAAAGCCCCCAGAGTCCGAGGTGAAAGAGATGCGAGTGAGCGACTGCGAGCCGGGTGAGGCCGTTCCCTTGATGCATCGCCTGGTCTGCGAATGAATTGATCACAAGCCCTATTCAACGGCAGAGTGGAAGTGTGCTGATGTGCCTTGCCTTTTAGTAGGTATATATTCACCATGTTCAATGTAAAAACTTCGCGCTGCCATTGACACAAGATCAAGTCAAAGTTGTTCGAATTCTACGGTTCTGAACTGAAACATTCGAGTCTGGGATCACCCCAACGGTCGCTGATGTCATTCCGACATATCTGCAGGCGGGGTTAACGGTTCATGACCAAATCATGATTTCTGCTGGATAATTGCCGGGCAACTGCTGCTGTATGTAGGGTTGCACCCAGTCCCGGTCTTGAACAGACAGTCATGTAATTGGTTCAATGTACGGCATCTCCCGGGTCCAAGATTCGTTAATGGGCCGGAACAGCCCGGAAGTGTTCCGGGCGGAAATGCAGGAATGCATTCATCTTGACCTGCGCAAGAGGCAGAGCACGCACTACTGGTATGTCGGCTCTTTTTTTCTTCTTTTTTTCCTCGTCTTCTTCTTCAGAACCAAGCATCGCAGCTGCTTATTCTAGAGCAGGAAGGCCAGTAACGTCGCGCCCTGCAACGTGTTTATGCACTCCGAATCTGCTAATCCCGAGCAAGCCCGAAGGTTGCACCCGACAGGTCCTGCACCCTGCTGTCCTGCTGCCCTGCTGCCCTGCGATGATAGGCAAATCGGTCTCGCGATAAACCTGGACCGCTCTCGCGTCTACTTGTAGGGCGAAGAATGCCGACCCCGCATGTACTGCCAACATGTAAACTCGCACCTGAAAATACATAGTTGGCTGAGCAGATTGTTTTTTCCAACATTGATCGGCGTCGGGGAATTTGAGATTGACGAGAACGCTGCGAATCAAAAGTGGTAGATGAAGAGTGGAAGGTGGTATTTCATTTGGGTTGGGGTTGAAGCCGTTAAAAACCCGGTTTGCATGTCCACTATCATGGCCGGAGCTTCGGGGCGCGATCTGAACCCGAACTCCGTTGACACGTGAAGTACCGATGGTCAACGAACCAAATGTCAAGGAAGCTGTGGTTCAGCGTCTTCCGAGACAAACCGGGCTGCGGTCTGTGTCTGTGTGTACACGGCTCTTGTGGACATGTATATAGTACAGCATGGCTGGCCGAGCCATGGCATTTCTGGTCGATCACAGTCGACGATAACCATTTGACTGTACTAATGCAAAATGTTGCTCCATACCACTGGCCTTTTGGCAGCGCCAGCATTGTTCCTTATCCTGACTGTACGCATGAACCCCCCCCCTTTCTCTGCCACATCTAACTTGACAGTATGTTGTCCGCACGCTACGACGCCCATCGTCAAGACTTCCCGGCCCATGGATGACCAAGTGGACTGGTCTTGTGGCCACATACTATTGGATCACAGCACGAAAAGCGAGATGGGTTCAGGACTTGCATGAGAAATATGGTATCTCCATGACTCTCTACCACTCCTAGAGACATCAATACGAGATGCTCACATTGTGTTGCTTAGGGCCCGTCGTCCGCATAGCGCCCGATGAAATCGACATCTGCGACATTGACGCCGCCAAAGAGATTTACAATGTCAAAGAGACATACATCAAGTCGCAGTTTTACAGGATTATGTCAACAGCCGGGGTGATCAACGTCTTCAACGTGATTGATATTGCGCAGCATCGTCGATACCGAAGACTTCTCTCCAACCCCATGGCCGAGGGTTCTCTGAAGCAAATGCATCCTACTATCAAAGCGAAAGTCGACCTCGCCATGGACGGCATGCACAAGGAGATGAAGACGAGAGGTGCTGTCGACATTCACAAGTGGTGGATGTTTATGACCACCGACGTGATTGGGGAACTCAGCTTTGGCGAGCCCTTTCACATGTTGGAACAAGGCGAGGTGAGTCCATAACTAGAAATTCCACCTTCAATCCAGCCCCTATTTTATTCTCATCCCCACCC
>Ga0247765_1001097_pt1 | contig 15334 bp, 16 predicted proteins | sample UWRJL106311C6_FD_179949 | JGI IMG/M metagenome (GOLD analysis project Ga0247765, IMG submission 179949) | Plant litter microbial communities from Arlington Agricultural Research Station in Wisconsin, United States - UWRJ-L106-311C-6 | ecosystem: Environmental > Terrestrial > Plant litter >... | reverse complement strand
CCCCCGCGGTCACTTTGGCGATGGACGGCGACCACTCACCGTGAGGGCCGCTCTCAAGTGACGGAGATTTTTACTTTTTTCTCATGCTACCCTAAGGGGTACGACGAATTTTGAGGTCAAATCTCAAGAGCCAGTATCTTTCCCATAAGGGTTATGACCTGTACTTTGGCTGGGCTCAGCATTTCACCCATGTTGGGCACCAGAAAGCGACATGTCGCGAATATCTACCTGCACGAATTATTGAGCCGTAATGTTTACTGCTGAGATCGCAAGTATTTTCTGTGGGCACGCCCCCCGGGTATTTTAGCCCGCGTACCTCAGATACTAGGTTCAAAAACGATCAGAGACGTCGTTTGCAGGTTAGATGGAGAAGCACGACCTCGCAAAACTGCTAATTCTCGATGCTCTCCTTCCTTGCTTGAACAGGTTAGCGCTATTGCCATCTTGCGCCCCTTGTCTATGTTGTGACGGAGAGAGTAGAGGTAACAGGTTGAAACCACATCCTGGAGGCGATCTCATCTCGACTGCGCAGGACGTCTGCACAACAACACTGAGGGAAGAACGTGTGTTAGTCAACGGATTCTTCCGTCTGCTGTCTTGCCCCTTGGCGATATTACGTGCAGATACTCCCACGAGAAGACATGTTCCTGTGTATAATAGCCAGCCCGGGAAACGGGTGATTATGCAGCAGCGGCTCAACAGGACAAACATGCGTTTGCGGCATGTTTTCACATGTAGGGAGCACTGTGCAAGTGCATTTGGCTATTTTGGCCCGCAGACACTTGGACACATATTCCCGATCCCTCACATCTCGGTCGATAGCCCCTGCAGACACAATGACGAAGGGGACTTGAGAGGGATAGCCCCGGTGTAGTCACAGGCTGAGCAACGCCAACATTGGCGAGGGAGATGCCTTGGTAAAAGAAATTTTCTTCAAGAGTCATGATCAAATGAGCACGCCTTATGCCTAGCAGAGCTGAGGTTGCCCAGCTCTCAACGTCCCTCATTGGCTGGAGGTCGAGCCCCTCGCGGCACATCGGGGATCTGGGCCTGGGCATTCCTTTGGCGGGTTCGCTTGGCCGCGAAAGGACGCCAAGAAAAAGGGAGTGAGTTGGGGGAGGGGGCGCTTGACTGCCCCAAGTGCTGTTTGCCTTTGTCGCTAGCAGTTACCTGACCGTAAATGCGGCCGGAAGAAAACGTTGAAAAAATAAAATAAAACAAGGGTCCTACTATCCGTATGTAATGCACGATATGACAGCAAAACCAGGGCGTGGGTCAGCGCTTTGCAGGTGATGCCCACCAGCAAACCTCGAAATTGCCCTTTTCTCTCTGACAACAAACCTGGAAATGGGGTGGCAGTGGTGTCAACAAGCAACAGACAGAGAAAGAAGAAAAAGGGGGGAAGGGGTGGTGCTGTGACGCTGTGACAAGTCACAAGTCGATCCAATCACTATTACAGCTTTGATGCTGCTGCAGTCTGATGAACGGCGACTCGAGTGGGAGGAGAAAAGAGATTACGACGTTGCAGTTGACGCAATTCGATTCTTATTCCTGTCCGTCTGCAACTAAACTGCACGCGCTCACTCACGGGGATACGGGATAGGAGAGAAGGATCTCCAATGCGGCTCAACCGCAGGGCAGCAGACACTAGTTAACTACCCAACAGAATAACTACGCCTACAACTGCTACAGCTCTGCAAAACGAAGAAAGCCGAACTCACCCCCTTCGTGATGGACGCAGGCTCTTTGCCACAAGGTCGAAGAAGGAGAGCCCATCATTGGACGCCGAGCTTGGCCACCCTACTTCGTACACCTAACAACCGAAAGCCAAGGGCTTTGGCATCGCAACGGTTGAGACGCCGACTTGCTCCCCCACACGCATGGAAGTCCCGGATGAGAACCAAGCTACACAAAATCCGGGAGGTAGGTTTCAATGTTGCGTTGCCTTCTCTTTCTGAGTTCGGCATCCATATCCTCGGTCATCCACAAATTTGAGTGAGGTTTTAACCTCTTGGCTTTGGGGGCGTTCTTGGCCTTGGCCTTTTCCTTCAATGACACCATTGAGCATACCAAACCATCTCGCGACGGACATTTCCTGTCATTTAGCGCGGACGTTGAACATTCATGCCAATTTTTCGCCTTACCTTGCGCTACACTAGTGTGATGCATATAACGCCTTATACTACTGCGAACGCCGTGAAATTTTTTTTTTCCAGTCCCCCCTTGACCTTTTTTATTTTTTTATTTTTACCAGGCCTCCCTAGTCGGCCCCAAGGAGCGCCAAGCTAGGTCCATCGTGTCAAGGGTTCCACAAGGCTCCACTGGGCTCCTCCCCCGCATTCTGTGGCATGCAATGCAAATTGAAAATGGTTTAGTTCTGACAAGGGGAAGCTCAGGGTGTTCTTCTCGCAGGCTTGCCTCAGTTGCTACTTTTTGACTGCCTCTTCGTCTGCCTTGCGCTGGTCCCTGTCCCTCCAGTGGATTTGTCGTGTTTTGCAGTACCGCTATGCCGACTAGAGTTAATCCTACCGAGCATGGCAAGATTTTTTTTTTTCTTCCTTCGCTCGCGCTTGATTAGCACGTGATTAGATAGCAAGAGGAAAGACAAGGGGGCGTGCGTGTTGTATGTGATGGGAGACAAGAATGCGATTTGATCCAAAAGGGTTTTTGCCTGCCGAGAAGATGTGAACGAACCTGTAAGGGCAATAACGCAAAAAAGGAATTTGCTGACCAGGGGAAGAGAGACACACATAACGAAATGCCTGTCAAAAAAAGCGAGAGAGAAAAGGAAATCTTGTCCAGACTGGGAATGGCTTTGACACTTTTTTTTAGCCTCATCACCACATCTCGTCATTCATCACTATCACAATCACATTCCCGGCACCCGACAGACGGAGCAAAGAACGAGCAATTGGAACGGACGGACGGGGCGGGACGGGCTGGCGTCCTTTTTTTTTTGGGGAGAATGGTTTCTCTTCCCCATTCTGCTGGGGGACCACTTGGTTCCCGTCCGCACAGCCCGTGTTTGGTAAGTGGTTTTATTCGCTGCCACATTGCTGGAAAGGAAAGCAAAACACGGGAGGCCGCGAGCAAGGCGATGTCACGCCCTCTGTCACACCGACAGGCAGCAAACGCGAAACAAAAATCTGGTATGCCATTCACACTCAATCTTTGGCTCTGGTTTCTGAACTAGTGTTTAGCGTCTCGTTCATGCTTTTCCATCTGTCCGTTCGTTTGTCGTCCCGTGCCGTTATCAGACCCCACTTTCGTCCCCTCTCGCCAGTTCAACCAGACGACAAAGTAATTGGAGACGGTATTGTTGCGCGCGCTCGGCCACCTCTGGGGGTAAAAATGCAGTGTACGCAATCCGGCCGTCTGGTGAACACTACGCTAGTTACAGGCCAAAAGAATCTAACGTCGCTTGTGTTGGTGACTAAGGAGGGATGCAATCTCAAAGAAAAAAGCCCTTCCGGCTTAATAATATGTCCCTGCATTCGCCTTTGTCATCCCCAAGACTCGGGAAGACTCAGGAAGACCCAAAGTACCAACAAAGGCAGGGAGATCTGAGATATTCTTTGGAATAAATGCATCACCAAGATGTGAGTCCCATGAACTGAATTGCCATTCTTTTGTGTTCTGGACAGAAGAACAGGTCCTAAGTGGGCGCCTTTGGACGCCTCAACTCGTGGGCAACTCTTATTGGGCGAGCTACGCAGTCCTGATTGTATGTCCGACGAGGCTGGAAATGTGGCGTTGGCCCAGGCCCTTTGGCTACTCCGTGTCGGAGGTAATGAGAGTCTCGGTGCCGCCACAGGAGAGAGAGAGAAAGATTCTTTTTCTCCTGTTTTTTGGGCTTTTTTTTCGGACCTGCCTTGCTTGGATGAGAGGCCAAGATTGCCCAGATCGAACATCTCACGCGCCGCCCCTGTGATCGAAGCTCAATGTCCCGAAGATTCCCCCCACAGTTAGCATCTCCCGAACGAACGCCGTTACGAAGTGCCTGGGCAGGGCAACAACAGCTAGGGCACTGACCAGTTTGGATCAGACCGACTAGCGAAGAAGAAGAAAAAAGCGGAGGAATATAATTTCCGTCGGTAAGACTGCCCGGGCTGATTTGGATTTGGACTTGGATTGATAGCAGGGGGAGGCACACGCTTTGCACAACATCAAACTCCGTTCAGACTACAAATCCGCTGCACTGGATATCAAAGTACACTACTGCGTAGGAGCGGCGCGGGGATTGTTTCCAACCACAGCACAGCCATGCGGTTTCCCTCCGTGTGTTCGTGTGGGAACGGGAAGGCCAGTCAAGTTTACCAGGTTCCATCCAATTCCCCTCCAAGGCCTGAGGTAGGTAAGTGAGAGCAGAGGAGAGAAGAGGACGGATAGGAAAGCTCTTTGCATTTGGAACTCCAGCTCCTGGTCTTTTTTATTTTGGCGGACGCCCGTGTGATCGTTTTTCCCATCCTCGCCACACCTCAGCGCACACTCTAGCGCGTCCCATGGATCAGACAGCCAATGCTATGCCACACTATGCCGCGCCATGCCGCTAGCACCGTCACAAAACGCCAAATGATCCTGTTGCTTTTTGGTGCTAAACCAACCAACCAACCAACCTAGTGCACTCAGCTATGGTGTTGTGGCGGACAAATAGTGTAAGTGTTGGTCCGTGTGGGGCCAAGGTCAAAAAATCTGGGGAGGAGAAGGAGGGGGGGCCCAGAGGAGCGATGATGCGCCCCAGAAATCGGTACCAAATACATTCCGGCCAGGTGGGGGGACCAGCCAACCAGACCCGAAAATGCACGGGGCTTCTGCATTGTTGGTTTGGTAACGAGTGGATTGTTGATGCTCACGCTTTTCGTACGTAGTAATGTTAGAAAGAGGCTGGGCTTGATGACCCTCCGTCTGGGAAATCTGGGGAAGACAAGCGACGAGGAGGCGACCCCGCCAAGAGGGGGTGTGTCGGTTGAACAAGCACACACAGGCTGACCAGCCAAAGCCGATCTTCTCACCTTTTTTCCTGGCACCTCGTCTCGTGTACCTCCTTCGTGTCGCGCATGCAAGATTGATCACGCACTGGACAGAGGAGGGTGGTAAACTCTGCTTCAGGAGAATGACCGAGGTGAAGAAGAAAATATGTCTCTTGGGATTGAAATCCTGAGCGCTCTTTTGCGCATTCTCTTTCTCTCGGAGTCCCGCCTGTTTGGGAACCATATCACGGGTCAGGTTCCCCATCCCGTCTCTCGGCCTCCCCTTTGAGAATTGATTACGTCTCATCATCTCACTTGGGGGCTCACCTCAGCCCGAATCATCATTGGTTCCTCTTTGGCTCCTTTTGGCTCCCACGTTGATCAGGGGCAAGATAGGAACCACGGCTGTCCGCGCAGCGGCGACGTGCGACAGAGTTGGGAAACAAGAGAAAACCCATTGCGGTGGGTGAGAAAATCTGAGTTATCACATTGTCAGGGGTCCCGTGCGCCCTGCATCGCCTTGGAAGGTTGTCTTGGGGTTCTTTTTCTGACAAGGAAATAAAAAGCAAAGAAAAAAGCTGATCGGGCCTCGGGACGTTCGGGTGATTAGTGTGAAGTGGATTTGATACATCATAAATGGCGGCCTTGAGCTAGGCTTGATTTGAGCAATAACCCATCATCTTTTACATACTGTATCCCTTTCTTTCTCTTGTTTCTGCTGATGAAGCGTGAGATGATGAATGAGATGAACGGTTCTTTGCTTGCTTGCTTTGCCCGGCCGCTCTGTGAAACGTGAACCACTCAATCGGGGCGTGTGGGTTAGTGGTTGGCGCAGGGATAGTGGTGTGCCTGTCAGAAAAAAGGTAAATCTCATGAGAAATCTCCCGATTTGTCGACCCTGCACTCAGCAACGAAGTAGAGCCTTCTGAAAAAGATGAACGAATGCAGCACGGTTGGTTCGTCACCCGTCACCCGCTTGTTGGAAGGTCATTTCCCTTGTCAGCTGATGCATGGAATTTTGCATGTCTTTGGTGGAAAATGCTTCAGGAACGGGTGTGCAGCGAGGATAGTTGTGATCATCCCATGTGCGCAGTTTGGGGCTTGATGATAACTAGAGCTGAGAACCTGGCCATCGACGCTAATTTAGCGTGGGCGAGGGGAATACAAGTGAAGTGGGTAGGAAAGAGAAAAAGAAATAGCATCCACCCAGTCCGTGACGTAGTGTAGTTCTCCCTTGTCTTGCGGCAGGCAAAGGACCCAGGACGTCGACTACACTAGTTAGTGTACAGCTGATCCGGCGTACACTAACTGGTACCTTGCTGACGGCCGCGAATCACGTTCTTTGCCTGTTCCCTGATCCTTCCACCGTCACATGTATCCTCACCGGCGACTCGTGAAAAAAAAAAATTATTAGTGTGGTTTTTGTTCGAAACTGTCTCGGATTCCAGGCTCGGGGTGGGGCAACGAGCCATTATTCAGCGGCTGACTTAGCGCTCACTTCTGAAGCTGGAAACTTTTGTGGGGGGGAAGGAGGGAGAAGTACCATGAAAAAATCCAGCAAGGTTATGTGGAGTGATCCGTGGAAGATGTCAGTACCCATGTCAAGATCTCGAGATCATCACTAATCGGGAAAGTACAGTGTTAGCGGACGATGAGAAGGTCCTTCCTGTTTCCAACCGTGAATGTGAAATGAGGCAAGAATGCACGCACGTAGGGTGCTATAGTCGAGCTCTGCTAATGGGTCCCCTTATGGATTTTTCTTCGTGTTGCCTGCTTTCTGCCAACTTTTTTATTTTCTGCAAAGGGAAGGAATCAGCCAACCACCATAGCCACCCATCAACCTACCACACCACCCTTTTCTAGCATCTTGGTGTGGAAGGAGATAACCAACGAAAGGGCTCTCTTACCCCTCTGCGCTTCGCTTGTCTGCGCTCATCCGGCTTGCTCCTTTCGGATAGCTCCTTGCCCCCCTACTATACCATCAGCACCAGCGGCTTTCCCAAATAGGGGGAATCGTTTAGCATTTCGTGGGGAAAGAGAGAAGAGCACTCTAATTCGCCTTGGTTCGCTGCAGCAGTTGCAGGTGGATTGCAGGCCGAGGTTACAAGCGAATCCATTCGCTCCCCCATTTTCCTGGGGTCGCATTTGAGGCCGGCGACAATGGAAGTTCGTCTCTCTGCCCCCCAATCTCGACGGGCATGAATATGGGGGTCTAGCGTTGCGTTGGAGCTATTCCAAGGTTCATGAATGGCAGCGCTGGCTGCCGCTTGGTGGAAGTAGAAGGAGGAGGGCGGTGCGACGAGGATGACGACGGCCGTCTACGGCGCACGACGCACAGCGAAACGACAACGACATGGCACGGCATGGGCCTTTGCACAACTGCTTGTCTGTCGGGCAGACTGCTGCAAGAGGGGTGGCTGCCCCGCACCAAATCCGGGGACAACCTCTGGTCGTCACATAGTTAACTCGACCAGCCCACTGGGGCCGAAACACTTGATGCTCAGGGCTGAAGTCGACGCTTTTCCAGAGAGGGGAGACCTAGCAGGTGATCTGCAGCGATAGGTGAAGGCATCCATGGCTCGCCGACATCACACCAGCCCTCCTCCATCCATTTCTCTGGCGAAACTCCTGATAGTGTACTCCCATGCTCTTGGGCATCTGCACAATCCAATGCATGTCTCGGAAGCACCGTGGACATTCCAGCGTGAAGTAACAGGCTTATTAGGGAGTGCTTTTTCAAGTTCTCCTCTCCCTTGCCGTCGGACACACGCGAGAGGCTGCCCTCCCACTCTTTCCCACCCCACCTCGGCGGCAGCGCGCGCACAGGTTCCAGCCCACGGAGATAGGGTAGGGCAGGATAGGTGTATGGCGCGCATGGAAGCTGACCCTTTGCCCTCGTCCGACCGCTCGCCGGCTTCGAGTTGGCATCGGTGGGTTGGAGCTAGTTCAGGGACACAACCCCAGAGCCAGCCTCCCATTTGCCCAACTACCCTCCATGATCAGAGACATTGTCTTCTCGGTCTGCTGCAGCTAGGGAAACTGCATCGCTTGTTGATTGGATGTCCGTTGAGAACGCCTGCAATATGGGCCGCCCCTCTCCGTTTCTCCTTGCCACGCCGGTCCGGGGCAAGACGAGGAGGAAGGGAAGGGGGGACTGCCCATACCATGCCCCGCCATCATCTGTGACCCTACCTTCCCGTGAAAAGATGAAAGAGGGGCTAACCAACATGCTAATGCAGCCTAGCCTCGCCGGGAGGGGCGTTAGTCTATGATTCACATGATATTTGTTTACATGTGCTGTGAAAGCCGGGAGGGCAGGGGGAGGAGGGGGCTGGAGCAGCCTTAGGGAGCTTTTGCACCAAGGCATCCAACCAACCATGGTACGTGGATCACGTAAATATTACGGCCACAAGTGAGACATTGTCCATCTTATTGTGCTCTCGTGGTCTATTTCGTTTCTCTCCCGCTGCTAGTGGATGCGGTGCTGCGACGATGGGTGGCAGCAGCCAGGTGGGTGGATAGGGGAATGGGAATAGGCGTGGCGAGAGGTAATGTGATCGGATCTGCCTTGGTGGTTTTATTCCCTGCTTCCGGCTGGGTGGTTCCTTGTTTTCGGATCAACCTTTGGTTGCCCCTAGATGACGAACCTATGTTTAGGTCGGTGGGGTTGGTAAAAGGGGCATTGATATGAGCGTGGATGGAATGATCTGTTGTGTTCACTTGCTTGATGTTGACACTGGCAGAGAATGCGGTACCTCGACCAGCGTGGCAGTATGTGGTGTGTTACTACCTACCCATCGTTCTAATGGAAAGCGGTCTGTCAGCTGTCGCGGTAGGCTAAGTGTCGGACGAGGGCATTATTTTCGGCTTTGTTGGCCAGCTAACTGCCTGCTTACCTTCCCACCCCGGCACCCGGGAGAACAACAACAACAACAACAACAACAACAACAAGAAGAAGAAGAAGAAGAAGAAGAAGAAGAAGAAGAAGACTATGTCGGAAACTCCGGAGCCAAGTGTAGACCTGCCGACGGTGGATCATGGCGGGCCGTGACACATCCGATTGCAGGCAACAAAAACGCCAATATAATGCACCCGTCGCTTCTGGAAAAACAGTACCATTGTCGGGTATCGGTGCGGGTGTAACACACCTTCCTGCCCAGTCAGTCCGTTTATCCTATCCCACCTTCGGGACGACGACAGGATCGAGGAAACACAACATGGCCGGCTGGATGGTTGGCGCGGGTAGGAACACGTAGTGTGATGGGGAGAGAGGAAAATGCGGGTAGCCGTGACCCTGGTTCTGTGTTTTCCGTGTGTATCTGTCTCTTGTCAGTTTCTTTTTGTGCTTTGGCAGTGTGTTTTGTTTCTGTCTCTGCCTCGGGATCCCCTGCGGTTCTATTTATGATCTGGCTAATAGAACGCAGCGACGTGCCCACATAAGCACTACCTCCCTGCCTAGTAAAGGTATTTAGGTGTATACCTGACATATTTACCAACAGCATTCAATCAGACTGGAACCTGCCCACAAATGACACCCGCTCTACGTAATTCCCGGAAATAGTAAATGGCGGAAACGGGGCACATGATTCGACATGTCGTCTTATTGAAAACTACTCGTTGGTGACACTAGCATCCATCCACTGCCGCCATTCCACCACCCTGTGAGTCCTGTCACCCCCATCAACTCTCCGCCGAGAGGCTAGCTCCAGCTGGATGAGCCTGACACGGGGGTGGGCGAAGCCTATCATGCGCTGACCACGTTGGACATGGGACGTGGGCGTAGGCGCGGTATCTGTACTCACAGGAGGCGTCATCCATCATGTTTTTCGGAGTCAGTGGTTGTTTGGGTGTCTGCAGGTGGGTGTTGTCGTCGGTGAGACATGAGATGAAGTGAGGCGGTGGATTGGTCGGTTGCACGGAAGTGGTTGTATGGGATCGAGCTACCAAGCTGTCCGAGTCGTTGTAAAGCGAGTGAAGTCGTACGACAGAACCTGGTGGGAGTGGCGAGTTGGCAGGGTGAGAGAGAATTTGCGTTTTGGTGCTCTGTGTGGGGGAAATTCGTGGTGGAAGGCTAGAACGGCCTCGGTGTTGGGAATGAGAGGGGAATGAATATGTCACGGGAGTGGGAACCGGAAATCCCAATGGGCCAGATGTGTTACGACCACAGGAACGGGACCCACTACTGTCATGATACGTATGCAAAGAAAATCAGATGAGAGCAAGGCTGGACGAGCCATTCTAACACACTAAACATGATAGATACGTACGCCGTATACTTGCCCGTCTCGTGGCCAGACCGGTACTTTCCACCCCAGCGCCTGCATTACCTAGGGGTCTTTGTTTTGTGCCACAGTCAGGCGCTTTTGCTTTTTTTGGGCAAGGCCCAGGTAAGCAATTTGACCTCTTCCCATTGTACCTGATAACTCACACAGCCCATCGCACAACTGCGGTTTCATTCCTAGGCATTCTAATCTCCAGACAGCCCAGGTTGAACTGCATCAACCAGGTGCTCACCTTCACTCAAAGCATAATATTACGCCTCAACACCGAGCGTTACCATATAGCAACATACTACCCAAGGAAGGGTTGACAATCTCATACACTACTAGGAACATACAGAACTCTTCATGGCCACATTAGCAGTCGGTCAACATATCAACTTGGTACCACTTAGACAACAGCCATTTATTCATGCTATTTCATCAGGATTTGGCTCAAGCATCAATAATACACTTAAAGATTGAGAGTTCTTGAGACGAAGTGAAAGAGCAAGGCAAGCTGGAATATATCAACCCAAACTCGATTTGAAACAACCCCACCAGCGCCCATCCCTGTCTATCTAACACGACGAATGCGTGAGAGGGTGAGATTATACAATCTAAAGGTGTCATAACATGATTTCTTCATCTCCATTCCATTTCGTCCATTGGTATCGGAGACGTAATCCTGTATCTTCAACCCAAGCCATCTAGGGTGGTGGCGATCCACCTGGCCAAAAAAAAAAAAAAAGATATACCTAGCCTCCTCTGACTGCGTTCAAGGAGCCGCGTTTAAACCTCGAGTCGACCTTCCAGCCGGATTATACATGTTGAATAGAGGAAGGATAAAAATAACAGGCAGAATATGATAGCCTCCCTCCCGCCATGCAAGAACATGTTTTGCTTGCTTTGCTTCGCTTTTTCTTTCTCAAAACCTCACAGACAAAAGAAGAACAGCCGCGCTAATACACACTCCCTTGGATGCTCCTATCTTCTCTCTCCTCCATCTCCGTCTTCTTCAAAATTGCCTCATCTGCCTGGTCTGTTAAGGTTCTTGACAGATCAGCACCGTCTTCTTCCTCTCCGGGCGAATGTTCATTGTCATGATCGTAATCGTGTTCATGTTCGCAGTCGGCCTCGTGCTCCCCATCACTGCTATGGGGGTGATCGCCAAGGCGGTTCGCTCTGGTATTGCGGCCCATCCTGCTCTGATTTCTCCCCTTGAACAGGGGCAAAGACACAGGGACGAGGCCCGTCTTGCCAATGGCGGCACTACCACCATTATTCTGGCTGGTCAACTTGGCGACGCGGCGGCGGTGCCTATCATCCTCAGACGAGTCGGCATCGCTGGCTACGACGCTGTTGTGGCCACTGTAGGTTCCGCCAAAATCGCGGCCAACGTGCAACTGTAGGTGGTGGTGGTCGTCAATGGGGCTCTTGAGGTGGTTTCGGAGGCGGTCGTCGACCGAGATGAAGGATGGCGTACCGTCAGGGCTGGACACGATCTCCTCGTGGGCTTTAGTCACGTCAATCTGTGGGCCGGCCACGACGACAAGTTCGGGCGTCTTGGCGTCGTCCGTCTGCGACTGGAAGCGCTTGGCTGCCGGTCGGCGGCTCACGATTGTCGAGGCCTGGCTGCTGCTCGACGTGACTGTGTGACTGTTTGCCGTTCCGTTGAACGAAGGGTTGACAACGCCGTGCGTGTGAGACACCGAGGACGAGTCATTATTGGGGTTGGGGGTGTTAGCGGCGTTGCCGTTGGTCACTGTACCACTGCTGCTTGCACCGCTACCATTCTCGCTGGCCGTACCGCTCTTGGCGTTTCCGTCAGAGATGATGCTGTCGCTCTTTACCAAATCAGCGAGGGTCTGGCGGATCTTGAAGCTTTTGTCGTGGTTGCAACCGTTGGGGCAGCCTCCCCAACGGCGGCGCGTCTCGACGGGGGCTGACGTGTTGGCAAGGGCATGACTGGAGAGGGCGCGCTGGAGCATGGAGCTATCCTTACTGTTTCCATTCTCCTTGCCTTTGCCCCCCGCTGTCGCCGCCTCGTCGCCACCGCCCTTCTCAGCCTTTTCCTTGGCTGCCAACGCGGCTCGCTCCCGCTTGAGCTCCGACCATGTCCGTAGCTTGTTTTGCAGAATATACTTGCCGCTCTCCTCATTCCTGCGCATGATGAGAAACTCGCAGTGGTTAACGTTGCGGAGGTCCTCAAAGTATTCGACGCTGAAGTGATACCATTTCATGAGGAAAACGCGCGACATGAGCCCATGGGTGACTGTATTTTGTGTTAGACTTCATGGCCTTCCCCTCCTTTTGGCCCATATAACTCACCTAGTACGCACACGCTGGCAAAGTCGTTCTCGCCAAACTGGCGCCACAGACTCTCGTTGAAACCGCTAATCCGGTCGTAAGCATCAGCGGCGCTCTCACCGTTGGGAATGCGGTAAAAAAAGTGGCCGTAGTCGGCACGCTCCTGCCACATTCGCTCCATCTCGGCGCCGCATGGCTGGAAGTTGCCAAAGTCCTGCTCGCGCAGTCGTGGCTCCTCGTACACCTTGATATTGTTCCGTTTGAACGGGCTGGGCTCGGGCTCATCGCTTGTTAGTGTCGCCAGTATACCTTCGGTCGTTTCGCGCGTGCGGCGGTATGGACTCGTAAAGAAGTGCAATGTGTCGTCGGCCCGCAGCATCTTGCGCAGCCGGCGTCCGGCTTCATAAGCCTGTTGCCATCCTTCCGACGTCAGTTTGACACGGTGGTCGGGCACTGTCTGGTGGATATCGCGGTTTCCTGTTGTTGTATGGGATGGTTAGTCGGTGCTGCTACCGATGCTGCGGGGTACCTCGGAGTGGCCTACGGTTCCCCTCTGACTGGGCATGTCTGATTAGGATGATAAGCCTCGGCTTCCCCATGGTTGCGGTTGCGATTGGTTGTTGATTGTTTGTGCTTAGGTAGATGTGTTGGAATCTGAAGTTGGTACGGTCCAAGGAAGTATCAACTGGTATCAATAGATATATCTCTATTTATATGGGACGAGGGGTCAGGCGCAAATAGAAAAAAGAAACTAGGGAAGCGACAACAGGGCACCAGTGCAGCCGGGATCAGTCGTGCGCCAACGCAAATCGCCCAACAGACAACCACGAAACCCAAGGCTCTGGCGAACTAGTATTACAAATTCCTTTCGCTGGCGCGCGCTGGCAAGTTGGTTGTGGTGGTAGGTAGCAGACGGCTTTGCTGGGCGTGCGTTTCTGGGGCTGGTGTATGGTGTGTGCTGCAGGGCTGGGCAGAGGAAAAAACAGCAAACTTGGAAGATGCAAGACGAAAAGTCGAGCTGTGTGCGACCAACCCTACCAAAATCTTTTCTTGGATCGCGCGCTTTTCCCTTATCGCTGGCGTGCGCTGGTGTGGTTCCGGCAGACTCCCTTGATTGCAATAACTATTCATATCTCTCAAAACTTACGACTGGCAATTCTCTTCTCTTCTATTAGACAAGTTGCCGCCCTGAAGGCAATGTTTCTCAGCCCAACCGAATCTGGGCTGGCACATGGAGGGAGTCCAGGCCCACGGATGACATGATTTCGGCCCATTCGCCACCACACACCAGATTGTCCGATATCCGGCGTGATTGCCCACAAGGCTGCCGCCGGGTGCCCCGACAGAGACCCCTGTGAGGATGCGCCTAGACGCTAGACGCCGTAATCCCTTGCTGGCACCCGGATTGGTGTTTCTTGTTCACTCGCTGGCGGCTAATTGAACCGCAGACAAGCGGATTCTCAAATGCCATTTCTATGATTGGGCTTCTTCTGGGACTTTATCATCGCGGGGTTCGGCCAAGACTAGCCGATAAGATAAGCCTCAAGCCAAAGCACGAGCCACAAGGATAAGCAAGCTTCTCAGCCTCATCGTCGCGCCTCGACTCAACTCAAACCCACTACCATCACGACGACAACGACGACCACCTCCACCATCGCCAATCACCTCGCCTCAACGCAACACCAACCTCTCCAGATAATCAAATGTCCGCCCCAGACCCCTCCTCCATCCCCACCCCCTCCGACCCCCGCTCCCACCGCCCCCTCAAAAAGAAACGTGCCCTCTCCCCTACCTCCTCCCAAGCCTCCCAGCTCTCTCACCTTTTTGCCCACCCCGAAATCGAAATAAAACTCCCCACCGCCCCCACGGGACACATCCTCCCCCCGCCTCCTGAAATCGTCACCAACGTCCAAGGTTCCTCCGCCGGCGCCGGCTCCGGCGAGTTCCACGTGTACAAGGCGGCGCGACGACGGGAATATGAAAGGCTACGCATAATGGACGAGGAGACGGTGCGGGAGCGGGCAGCAGCGGAATTTGAAGCGGCGAAGCGAGAGAGGGAGACGAAAGATGAGGAGCGAACCCGAAAAAATCGGGAGAGGAGGGAGAAGAAGCGGTTGAAGCAGAAGCAAATGGGGAATAAGCAGCAACAACAGCAGCAAGGGAAAAGGGGGGAGGAGAAGAATAACTCTGGGGCAGCAACTGGTGCGACTGCGTCAGGGGATAAGAGAAATGTGCATAAAGTAGTGGTTGGAAAAGATGGTGCAGTAATGGATGGCGCAAAGAACAGCGGGGCGACGATGGGGGATCAAACAAGCGCTGGGAGAGGGAATGGGCCTGGGCTGACAACAGTTCTACAACCCACGACTACTGGACCAGGACTTGTCATCCACGACGATGACTGAGGCGGCAAGTTACGACGCGCCATTCGGTCCCCCCGTTTTATCTACCGTTGCAGGTCTATCTAGCACTGTATACATGCTCAGGGGAGCACATCCACTAGCTCGGCATGACAGCCACAGGTGCCGATCCATTGATTACCTTCGCCAGACCAGCGCTTCATAGAACCACACTCGCAGGACCTCTTGTTCGTCTACTCCATCTAATTGGACTTACTCGTCGGTTCCGCCACCTCCAGTACCAACGCCTGGCTGTGCCTTTCTGGCACTGCAAATATCGTCGACTCTCAAAAGCAGACAGGCCGCCTGTCTTAGGGTCAGTACTCTTGCTTGAGAGGTGTAGGGATAGCTGTGTAAATGCTAAAAAAAAAAAAAAAAAAATATCCCTCGCTCGCCGTCT
>Ga0247765_1001096_pt1 | contig 15334 bp, 19 predicted proteins | sample UWRJL106311C6_FD_179949 | JGI IMG/M metagenome (GOLD analysis project Ga0247765, IMG submission 179949) | Plant litter microbial communities from Arlington Agricultural Research Station in Wisconsin, United States - UWRJ-L106-311C-6 | ecosystem: Environmental > Terrestrial > Plant litter >... | reverse complement strand
TTCACCCCCCCCCCCCCGTCAAGATTGGGACCGCAACTCTCCTGGTCCCCATGAATACGGGCTGACGTTTGCGGATTTTCCTCTCTTTCGCCTGCCCTGTATTGCATCTGCCGAAGACCCTTTCGCCACGTACAGAATATGTTTCGTCGTCCCACCGCTCCCCCCATTCCGGCGGCACCCAGCCCGACACAGCGTGGGCCTTGTTTTCCTAGCCACCAATCATGCAACGTAGCAGTGGTTGGCACGACAGCCAACGCCGGGGAAGACGCCACTGAGGTGGTAGACAGTTACAGAATTACAGTACGAACATCTTTCGTTTCATGGTCGCCTGCGCATGCCCTAACAAGCGCAGACCTCCCTCGAAATCTCCCCCAACATATCCAAGTCCCTCGAATCTTGCAGCATAGAGCTCTCGATTGCGTTCCAGCAATTTGAGCGAGAATTTGATGTCAAGCTGAAGCTCAACAGTGACCTCAACCCGACAGCATGTATCATCAAGGCCACCTCCTGGACCACGGCCAACGCAGCACGGAATGCGGCCCGGGCTGTACTCGGAGCTGATAAAGGCAGACTCAATCGCCTTTGGAGCACGCATATTCTCCTAGACCCTCCTAGCAACAGAGGTCTTTTCTTTTCCTTGGAGAGACAGGAAGGGAGAGTCGGAGCCCGTCCCGTTTCTTCGGGCCCACCCTCTACCCCTTCGAACAACTTACCGCGAGCACGGCCGGTATCAAGCTACAGCAAAGGACAGCTTGAAGATGTCCTCACCAAAGGCTTTGAGGCATTGCGCTATACCCCTAGCAAATTGAGGATGCGTCTCCATTTCGGCACCTTGCTGTTGAGAGAGTGGAAGAAGAACAAGCCTCTGTATCAGCCCATCGAGCTTCGAGATCTCTTGCTCAGCGCGGGGCCGAGGGGTACTGCGTTTTTTGACACACTGTTGGTCTCCACTCCCTATTTAGAACGTGCCACTTACATTTCCCCAGCATCCCCGTCAACAACATCATAGATTTCGACAAGCTTCGTGCCCAGCTAGATGCTGCCAACACCGTTGTCCCACTTGCGTCAGGGCCTAAGAATTTCCGAACTGTAGAGCCGGTCTTCTCGATCATTCTGGTGACCAGAAACATCAATGTCGAGTCCGTCATCGAAATGTCTCGTGGTCGTGGCGAGGCTCTTGAAAAGGTTGAATTCTCTTTCGGTGTCGTCCATGCGATTCTTCGTGAGAAGCTCAACCTCCAGATGGAAATCATTAGATCCTGCCCGGAGAGGTATGTCCACCACGCGCCCTGCCGGAAACTCTTTTTAAGGATGTCTTAGTCTTTACGATTGGAGACTTGAGCTCCAGACCTCTATGGCGCAGGACGAGGCACGGGCTCTCATCCCCTTCGCCCCCCGTCTCCTGAAGCAGAATGTGGCATTTTCAGGGAAGAAGAGTAGTCGAGGCTTTCCAGAGTTTCGCATCACTCAAGGATTTCTGAAAGGGCATAAGATTGACCAGGTGTTTGGCAAGATCACATGGACGTACACGCTCAACGCCTACTATCACGTTGATGTCGCCGAGTATCACCGATGGGATGAGAGTACTAAAGCCCTGACCTCTGCAGGCTTCAGCTTCAGCTTATATGCTATGGAATGGGATGAGAAAATGGAAGCAGTCAATCTCTCCCGTGGTCCTCGCCCCTGGAGGATATTTCCCGAGGAGTTTTTGGCAGTTGATCCATCATATGGGCCTGAAGTGTCTGAGTGGACGGGGAAGCCAGAGCCGGACCAGTTTGATGATTTCTTTTACTGGATTGATAGGGTTCACAAGATCCTAGATGAGGAAAGTCGGCCATCTGAATGAATAAAGGAGAACATGCTGGCCTATTACGTCCAGTTTTCCACGGGGAGAGGACTCGGCTGGCAGTGTCGGAGAAACAGAAATCTTGTTGGGATTGGTGTGAAAGTCTGGAAGTGGTACGAAGTAGATTCCGTGTGTGAAACCATCAGGCCAGAATCTTGCCGATGCTTTCGAGCTGCGTTCTCTTGATCCCGTCATTCTCAAATATCAGATTATCATCCATGCAAATTTGAATTGACGAGAGCTTTTCAACATGAGAGAAGTCGCCCATGACTGGTGAATTGTGACACAAAGGTCAATTCAATTCAATTCAGGTTTTAAGAGCTAGCACTCCCGCCAAAGGTGGGGGGGGCCTTGCCCCTTTGCCGCGCCGCTTCCGCAGCCTCACTCCCCCACTAGTCTGGCTGCCGGTTTCCTCAGATCCTTGCTAACTCCCCTTACCACAACGACACTCACCACAGCTACAGCACACTGCTACAAAACTAAGTTAACGCTCTCAGCCCACGAGTCTCGGTAACCAATCTCTGACTCCGGCGCCTCTGTGCCCTTTTCCCACGAACTTATACAGCTCTTCTTCTGTTTCAATTTTGTACTTCTCCTTGGCTTCCCGCGTAACCTTCCAGTTTATCGGGCACACCGTGACGTGCCTGGGTTCGGCTACGGCCCCGCAGCGGCACTGCGGCGTGTCCATCTGCACGGCGAACTTTTTGAAGGAGGCGAACCTGCCATGTCTAGTTCTATGCGCCGCCACCCTGGCCATGTCTTTCCTGCTGAAGCCCCTGGTGTCCGGGTACGGGCCCAGCCCTACCCACTTATAGTTGGCCGGGGCGTTGTCTTCCCACCGTGACACAAAGGTCAGTGTAGGTGGAGGGAGGTAGAGATATGCGGAAATGCAGAAATGCAGCTAAATGAATGTTTTGCTTGTTACCCCGCTGAGCCCCCAACGACGCTGCGCTCCTGCTCCACCAGGAGACAGGGGTCTTAATGCCCTGTCCTGACGCGTCAAATTCCCAGGACGCGTCTAGCCTAGCATAAGTCGCAGGTCGACGACGCTTCAGCGACATCACAACTGACAAGAAATTTTCCAATCTGTGGTGTTTTGGGTGCCTCTGGGACTTTAGTGGCTTTGCTACAATTCGTTGATTTTTTCTTTTTGGGATTACTTAAAAAAGTACAATGCCCGGCCTCGTTGGACGCCGGCGTCGACCATCACCTTCGCCCTCACAGAGCCCCCCTCCCGGTGTGAGCAGAGATGACTCGGACGACGAACTCGGAACAGACGATCATCCGTGGGAATGGATCTATGAAGAGAAAGAGACAGCTGCCGAGCCGCCGGCTGCCGAAGAGAAGGGCACCAAGTCCAGGAAGCGAAAACGGGCAGCTTCCACGAATACCAAACCAAAAATCATCGGCGCTCGGATGGGCGACTTTGAGTGCAGACTGGGCGACACGGTGCTGCTCAAAGCCGAAGGCTCCGGCGAGGCGTGGGTTGGCATTTTGTCCGACTTCCAAGAGGACGAGGAGGAGGGCGAGAAAGTCGCCAATTTCATGTGGTTCTCATCGGAAAAAGAGATTCGGAACAGCGACAAGAAGAGAAGAGATTTTCTCGACAACGAGCTCTACATTACGCCTTCGTTCGACATAAATTCCCTTACCACCATCAACGGGAAAGCCCAGATTATGTCACCAGCCGCTTTCAACAAAAAATACCCGTCAGGCAAGGTGCCTCGAAAGGCAAAGGAGTTTGGCAAGGTCTTTGTATGTCGCCGGGGCTGCAATTCGAGGACATGCACATATACGGACGAGTTTGTGTGGGAAAAGCTATATCATGGCGCCGATGACATTCAGCCGTTAAAAGCGTTTATCGAAAAGGGGACCACGGCAGCCCGTGGGCGACGGCCCAAGGCGAGAAAGGAGTCTCCCGAGCGGGATTACACACGCGATGGGGACAAAGACGAGGATGGTGATACGGACGGAGAGGCATATGCTGGGGACAAGTTCCGCACGCCATCGAAGAAGGCCAAGTTCCGCGATGCGGTAACACCAGGGAGCAGACGCAAGCGTGGCACCAGCAACCCGGCGACACCATCCTCCCACCGAAAGATTATGATCAAGAAACACTTGGAGTTCACCCCGCTCGCTACCCGCGTCATCTCTCCCCTCCACCTCCAGGCCTCGCCCTATCAAGTCGCCCGAACCCAGCTGCATGTCGCTTCAGTGCCGACAAGTCTTCCCTGCCGCGAATCCGAGTTCAGCCTCGTCTACTCTCACCTCGAAGCTGCCATTACTGACGGCTCAGGCACATGTATCTACATCTCCGGCACACCCGGGACGGGGAAAACAGCGACGGTTCGTGAGGTCGTATCTCATCTCGACGCGGCGGTCCAGGCCGATGAGCTCGACGACTTCATCTTTGTCGAGATCAACGGCATGAAGATCACGGATCCACACCAATCCTACTCCCTCCTCTGGGAAGCCCTCAAAGGCCAGCGCGTCAGCCCCTCCCAGGCCCTCGACCTCCTGGAACGCGAGTTCAGCCACCCATCCCCACGCCGCGTCCCCTGCGTCGTTTTAATGGACGAGCTCGACCAGCTCGTGACCAAAAACCAGGGCGTCATGTACAATTTCTTCAACTGGCCCGGTCTCCGGCACAGCCGTCTCATTGTCCTAGCTGTCGCCAACACCATGGACCTTCCCGAGCGTACTCTCAGCAACAAGATCAGCAGCCGTCTCGGCCTCACCCGCATCACCTTCCCCGGTTACAACCACGAGCAGCTCATGCGCATCGTCCAAAGCCGTCTCGAGGGCGTCCCCGGGAACATTGTCGACCCTGACGCCATCCAATTTGCCGCGCGAAAAGTCGCCGCCGTCAGCGGCGACGCCCGCCGCGCCCTCGATATCTGCCGTCGCGCCGTCGAACTCGCCGAGGCCGACGCCAAAGCCCTCGAGGCGTCCACCCTCCCTTCCACACCTAGCAAGCGCGCCTCCAAAGCCAAATCCAACCCTGAGGAGAGCCCGATAAAAAAGAAACGCGCCCCCTCCGGCCGTGTCACCATCGAGACTATCCGCCGTGCTATCGCCGAGGCAACAAGTAACCCCTTGCAACTCTACCTGCGCTCCCTCCCCTTCATCTCCCGCCTGCTTCTTTCGTCCCTCTTAGTCCGGACGCAACGCACAGGACTGGTCGAAAGCTCGTTCGGTGATGTCCTCGAGGAGATGCAAAAAACCCTGCGCATGGCAGCCGGGGAAAGTCGCCCCGTTACTCTCCTGGTAAATCGCCATCGGTCGCAACAGGAGGATTTCATGGTTGTAAAAACGAAGAGCGAGCGGCTTCCGAGACCGGTGGGGCTGGGTGCGGCGGCAGTAGAACTGGCCGGGGCGGGGATCATCAATCTGGAGGGGGGCAAGACGGAGAGGCCGAGTAAGATGCGGTTGGCGGTGGCGGATGAGGAGGTCAAGTTGGCGTTTCGGGACGACCCGGAGATGAAGGCAGTGGGGATTGTTTTGACATGACAAGACGGAAAATGACGCGTGTCTGTGGGTGAATGAGAATGGGTAATGTGATGAGAATACGTAGATACCCATTTGTATATGTGTACATACGTCCCCAGTGCATAGTTCATGGTAAATGAAACAGCAACCAAACTCATCAAAGGCTGGGATGGTAACTGATTAGGTATTCGTCGTTTCAACCTTTGTCCCCGCCCTTGCCCTTCCGTTTGACGGCGAAGGAGATGTGGGCCAATGCCATGGCTGATATACGAGTATACTATCTACGCAAATAAACAAGGCTCCTAATATTTCCTCTTTGAGAATGTCGGCTTCCACTCAATAGGGTGCGTCTCTGGCGTTGCTTTCTCGTCCTCTTTCCATATTTTGACTGCCACTCAGTTAACATCCGAGTTAAAGACACATATATATACGCCCCGCAAAAAGGTGGGAAACTTACTCGTCTTGTCAGCTTCACCAACAATCAATCTCGACCCGCTCTTGTCAAATATGGAGCTCATAATACCTGACTCGGCATCAAGCGAGCCTGGCTGGGCTGTCGTGTCAAGACCCTGGAAGCGGTAGCCCGACTTCCAGTCCCAGAAGCTCATGGAACCGTTGTCGCCTCCCGAAAACAACACGTTGTTATCGTTCGCCGATAGGGTGTTGATGATGGCGTTGTGTCCTTCAAAGTTTTGCATAAAGGCACCCTCGGGGCATTTCCATTGTTTGATGCTCCCAGTGCTTCCCGTCGCAAAGGTAAACTCGCTTGGGTGGGTTGCTAGCGCGCGCACGCCCTTCTTGTGGTGTGTCAAGACGCCCATTGTCTTGCCTGCCGCCAGATCCCACATGCGAACAGTCGAGTCCAAACTTCCGGTAATGACCTGAGGGTCGGCCTCCTGGCACACAAGATCGGCTACTGTGCCTGTGTGGCCCGACAGGACGTGGACGTTGCTGCGAGTGCGCATATCCCACACACGCGCAACACCATCACGACCACCCGTGACGAGCACGTCTAGCGTGGGGTGCAAGGCAAGTGTGTAGACACCGCTTAGGTGACCGTGGTAGTGCCGAATTACCTTGTTGGTTTCAAGATCCCAGCACTTGACCATCTTGTCCTCGCCACACGAAAACATGTAGGGATGCCGAGGCGACACAGCCAATCCGCGCACGGTTGAGATGTGTCCCGTCAACGTTAGTTTCAGCCCTCCCGTTGCGAGATCCCAAATCTTGATGGTGCGGTCACCCGCGCCAGAGGCAAACCACTGGTTGTCAGGCTCGACGGTCAGCGCCCTCACCCAACCCAGATGGCCAGAGATGACGCGCATGAGCTTCCATGGTGGGTGCAAGTCGGGTCGCGGCTGCGTAATTATATCGGGTTGTCGAGCTAAACTTTTTTGTGGCTCGTTTCGTTGTGGGTTTGCCTGGCTGGCTGAAGATGAGCCGGTTTTGCGTGCGAGCACCAGCGCGGATGATGAGCCTGCGCCGCCAGGACCAGCACTTCTCGTCGGTATCCCCTCGATCATCTTTCGCGCTTGCTCTTCAGATTTGGAGGGAGCCTCTTCCGCAGCAGTGGCCTTTGGCTTCTTCTTGCGCGGCCCTGCAACGGGGAGTTTGGATGCGATGGCTTCGGGGAGGGTCTGGACGTCGCTGTATTCGGCATGGAGGCGGAGTGACAGAGCTGTCTTATTGAGGTCTGGATCCGAAGATGCAAGCGCGGGATCGAGTTTTATCCGTTTCTTCCCGGATGCATTAGGCATTGTGCTAGTATAGATGGACTTTGTTCTCCGGGCATTTTCAAGGACGAGATCTTCGAGGTGCTTCAAGTCGGCACCACTGGCAACGCCGTTCGCGGCCTCAGCGGCCATTTTGAGGGCTTCGTTTGTTCTATGTGTCGTTTGTGGATTATTTGTTCGTGAGGTCGGTGTTTCACTCACTCAGATGGCGGTAAAATAACGCCTGTCGATGGAGCATGGAGCATGGGTTAAGATGGTGATGCGGCTCCAATTTTTTGGAGTCGCGTTTCTGAGCCAAGCACTCTCCCCCAGCAACACACAGTGCACAGCGTGAGGACCCCTTGCGCCGAGGCGGCTTCCATGGCGGGGCAAGGCGCTACCCCACAATCAGCTCACCGGAGAGGCGCCACTTACAGCACTCAGGCACCACTCATGCGACGCAACCAGATACACAGCGCCAGGTTTGCCCTCCACGACAGTTCTACAATAACTTCACCTCCATATACCACAATGGATGAAGCAAACAAGTATGCAATTCATGAAGCAGCCCGCGAGGGCAGGGGTAAGTAATTCCACACCTTTCACTCGGGTTTTGAGTGGAACACTGACGAACACATCATGAAGTGGCCGCCGTTGAGTCCCTACTAAATGTTTGTAACCGCCTCCATCAACAAACCACAACACCACCCAGCTAACGCAAAACCCCTATTCCAGGCGGACCCGAAGCTCGCCAAGCTCAAAGACCAGGACGGAAGACTGCCCATCCACTGGGCCGCATCAGCCAACAACTCTGAGATCTTCTCGCTCTTGGTGAATCAAAAAGGGTTTGACCCCGACATCCAGGTATTCTCCCCCTATCTAACCCTACCGTTTCACCTTTTTATTTCATCTCCCATAGTTATACTCATCACCTTCCAGGATGATAGCGGCTGGACAGCTCTCATGATCGCCGCCAGCGTTAAGGACAGCGACAAGATTGTCGACCTACTTCTCGCTAAGGGCGCAGATACTAACCAGACAAGTGAGCATCCCGTTACATTGCCCTCGCTCTCTCTTCTTTTCCTACGAGACGAAACTAACTCCCTCCTTTCAGATAATACCGGACAAGTGAGCCCCCCCTTTCTCACGTCACAATCTAATCTGGGCCCTAACCACCTCCAGACGGTCCTCCACTTCGTCGCCTCCAAATCCAACCTCGACCTCGCTCGCAAGCTCCTCCTCGATCAAAAACCCCCCGCTTCCGCCCGCGTCCGTGACAAGCGTGGCCAGTACCCACTTCACCGCGCGGCAGCTGTAGGATCCGTTCCCATGATCAACCTGCTTCTACAGGCGCGGAGCCCGCTGAATGCGACGGATAATGCCGGGTATACGGCGTTGCATCATGCGGTTGCCGAAGGACATGGTGAGTCTTCTCTTATGAGTCGTTTGCTGGTTTTGGTAGGTTGGGCAGATTAGATCGCTAGCTGCTGACTGAGATATTTCAGGCGATGCGGCTGTGGCGTTGCTCAAGGCGGGGGCAGAGTCAGACAAGAAGGATGTGGATGGGTATCTCGCGCTGGATTTGGCGCCAGCGAAGGATGTAAGTTGTTCAATGAGACCAAGTCCTCTTGCAGTGTGTTCCACAGCGTAACGCTGACATTTAAGGTCTGGAAATATATTCAGAGAAAATGCGAGGAAGAAGGAATCGAGCTCTAACATAGGTGCACACATATCACTGACGAAGTACTCCTGGCTACAAGATAAAAGTCCCGCGAAGGCAACACCCCAGCTTGATTAAATCGAATGCGCTATTGTATGATAATGCGGCTTCTAATCTAGCTCCTCCCGTCCCCGTCTACTTGATGGTTCTCTCTACTAAATCCCTATACATGGCCTTGACGTCCTCCACGTCAGCCTTCAACTCCTCTACCATCTCACTCTTCTCGCCCAACAGCTCTAACGTCGTTTCGTATCGGGCGTTCACCTCGGCCACTTCTGCTTCCAGCGCTGCCACCCGCTGCAGTGCCGACTTGCCACCCTCAACTTCACGCATCAGTGCGACAATCTCGGCCCTTGCTTCATCCCGTTGTCGTGATATGCGTGCCAGCTCCTCACGCGCTGCTACCTTTTCGCTCTCAAGTCGTCGGATCGCCGCGCTCATGCGCTCGACCAGCTGCACCGACGGCCCAGCGCCCACCGTTGACACAGACACCATATCCTGCATCACCTGCTGCGGCGACGACGAAGTTTCGACGCCCTCAAACGCATCTTCCCGTTCGAGAGGGTGGGTTGAAGATGGTGTCGGTAAGGCCTCAATCGACGGACTAAACAGCGGCGCAGATGGGCTGAACAGACTGCCACCAGAGACAACCGACGGCCGCGGGGGTTGCGCCGAAGGGCGCCGTCCAACCCCCGTACTGCGCGTGTGGTCACCGGCGCCAGCGTCACTGTTGCTTGATGGGGCCGAGACTTTGCGTGCTTTACTGGCGAGGCTCTGGATGCCTAGGAAGTCGGTGCTAAAAGTGCGAGGCGGCATGAATAATTGTGGAGATTCCGGTCGACTGTCGCTCTTGATGAACGATGCACCAGGAAGATCCTCCAACCAGGACCGGCGATCAGCTGGATGCCGGTTCTGCTTCTCTTCCTTTTCTGCCTCCCATACTTGCCGCTGCTTGTCAAACTCAGCCTGAGATTTGGCCAGGGTTGCCTCGGCTTCTTCTGCCCGCTTCCGAAGAGCGTCAAGCTGGGTTTCGTAAGCCTTGACGTCCTCCTGCATGTTGGGAAGCTTCGTCTTGGTCTCTTCCAACTCCTCCTCGTGACGTTTGGCCCGCATAGCCTGTCAAACTGTGTGAGTATATCGGAAACAAATTATCAGGTCATTCGCACACGTACCATCTCACGAGCCTTTTTCCTCATATCCGACTCACGCTGCAGCGCCTCGTCGCGTTCCCTCTCCATATTGGATATCCTCGCGAGCATTGTAGCTTCAATTCCTTGCCAGTTTCCGCTCGCTATAGAATACTGTGTCTGTAGTGTCTCGACCTGTCGTAGCAGTTTGGCTTGAGAGTCGCCAATGGCCCCCGAGGATGCCTCCTCGGCACGAATGCGCATGGCCTCGAGCTTGCTCTCCATCACCTGCACCTCGGCCCTGAGCTCCAACTCAAGTGCCCGTGCCCGCTCGCTGGTTCTTTCAACCTTTTCCTTCAATTCAGTCGCTTGGATCTTGGCGCGATCGGCGACCAGATTTTTCTCGACTTGCAGCGTCGCTACAGTGTCCTCCAGTTCGGTAATCCGTCGGCGATCTTGTTCCCGAGCTTGATCATTAACCTTGGCCGCTGTGACGTCTACTTGTTCCGTAGCTTTCTGAAGCTGAGCTCTCAGTTCTTTAATCACGCTGTCTTTCGACCGCAGCTCCGGACGCAGAGTGTTGAGCTCTCTCTGCGCCTGCTCCCAGCGCTTCTGTAAATCATCGTGGGCCTTGTCGAGCTCGTCTGCCCGCTTAGCACGTTGGCGCAACATTTCCAGCTCCTTTTCCGACTTCTCCTTAATAGCCGTAAGGGATCCGATCTCCTTTTCGTCCTCGGCAATCTTGAGACGGAGCTTTTTCAACATGGTCCGATGCTTCTGCTCTGTGCTGGCCAAATTTTTGCCCTCTTCCATGAGCTGAGCGATCTGCTGGTCCTTCTCCGCCAGTTTTTTCTCGGCACTCCCAGGTGGCGCAGCTAGAGCTGTTTTCCTCGCTGAATCTGACGTTTCCCTGGCTAAATATTTTAGCTTGGCCTCAAGAGCATCTATGCGCTCAACATAAGCGTGAATTTCCTCCTGATATTGCAGTGCCACGTCCCCTTCCGACTTCTCTGCTGCGTCCTTTGCCTGCTTCTCCTCAGAATTCCTGGGTATTGATTGCGACGCACTTTCGGGGACATCGCTGAGACTAGCCGGCGCGGGCGGCTGCTTTGGAGGATGCGGCGAGCTAGAAATGGGAATATCTTCTGGTGGCTTCACGCCGTTGGTTTCCTCGCCATTTGGAATGGATTTGGGTTGACCATCTTCAGCACCTCGTACCTCCCCAACAGGCTCCTTGGTAGCGTCTTGCGACCTTCCTACAAGGTCTAGCGACAAACGCGGGGACGGCGTGTCCTTCAAAATGTCTTTCGGGAAGGAGCTTGTGCGGTCTGCGCTCTCGATCGAAGGCCGACTCTGCGCATCTATACTCTGTCGCGGACTGTTCTGGTTGGAAAGAGAAGCCCTGGGGGTTGAGGTATCGGGTTTCTGGTTAGCGGATTTGGCGGCCATGGCTCGTGCAAGCCGCTCTTGTAGGCGATCATTGGCACGGTTTGTTGAAGCTGTTCTCGATGGACCTGCGAGCGTTTCCAGAATCAGCACCAGTGTACGAAACAGGAGCGGCGGGAGCGCATACCAGGACTCTGCTTCGTAGGTGATGGAGTCGTTGCGGCGGGGGCAAGGTTTGACTTGGTCTCCTTTTGCGGTGCTGAGCCCTCACCTTCGTCGGCCAGAATATTGTCCAGTCGGGCTTCGACGCCGGCAACGGCTTGGGAGAGGAATGAACCCCATCCTGTCCGTTTTGGCGCCGCCATAGCTCGCTAACGAGGAGTCGGTTGTTTGGGGAAAGGGGCAGATTCTAGCCATGAAGGAGGGGGTTGCGTGTCCCTTGGGCGGGAGCGTCACATTTGCTTCATAGCAGACGGCACAGGCGCAGAGCCAGTTCCGACAGCAAAAATCGTTCAATGCGGATTCACGGGCGTCGTTGGGACTGCGGGGAGTTCTTACGTCCAAGTTGAAGATCTTAGTAGGGAGTACAGACTTTGGAGTGACCGTGTCCAGAGGGGCTGCTCTGTGAGCTGATCTGATCGCACTTCCCTTTCGCGCGACGGCAGAGCTCCCCAGCTTCGTATTCATCTGGCGGCCAACTGGCAGCCTCGTTTGTGACATATCTAGCCTTATCGAACGAGTAAGCTTTGATTGGCCGTTCGTGCCCTGTCCCGCATCCGTGTTCGTCCCAAAACATGGAACTTGTATACCTAATTCGATCCAGCATTCGCAACCGAATCAAGACACCTCGCAAGAATACCATTGCGTCCCATACTGTCCAAAACCGGCGATCAGCACTCACCACGAGCTTTGCGTCACAGGAAACCGGTCTGTGCCTTGGTCTTGCATCTACGATGGTTCTCCTGCGGGAATTACAGGAATGAAATGCGTCTAGCCACATGGCATATCAGGCCGTTCAGGTGGTCCCGAGGTTGTTTGTTTTAGCAGGACACAGTGGGTTCGCAAACCTGGGCAGATATCAAGGCAGGGGGGCTGGAGCTGGAAATTTCTCCGTCGCACAAGTTCCATCAAGCGATCTAAATCATTGATCATCCCGACGCATCTGACAACTGTGTGTGTTATCCACCTGGCCGATCCCGGGACGAGAATAATTTGGCCCATCTGATTTTCTCCTAAATTCTTTGCATCATCAGCACCTTGTCTTGACCCTTTGCACAGCCTGGCGCCTCGCCAAGTGCCTCTTGTTGGAAAGAGCAACGGTCCGCGCCACGCCTGTAACCGTGAATCGCCGCGCCCTGATTGGACCCGGACTTTTGCGACCCAGTTCCCTCACCTCTACGGGTCTTACACCCCGGTCATCCGTCAGCGCGGAGAATTGCTGCGCAAGAGGGCATTTCTTAGCTTCGGCTTCTCTCTTCCCTCCACTTTGCGTACAAAAGGTGGTGAGCTCCGAGATTTGGTGTGGACAGTTTGGTTGTCACCTGCACGTCACATATGCCATGGCGCTGGTGTCTGCGCTGCAAATCCCCTACCGAGAAGCCCGTGATGGGTTCTGGGGAGAGCAAACATCAACCTTGAATTGGTGCGAAGAGGTAAACAACTCAACCCCCCGCAAACTTCTGCAGATTATTTGTTTACCTGCTCAGGACTACAATATCACCTTCTACTGCGCCGAAGTTGTCAACACGGTCACCAATTTAATCTTCATGTGGCTAGGGTTCAAGGGATTCAGGAATGTCATCAAATACTCTCATGACCGTGTCTTCATTCTCGCCTTTCTCGGCTACATTGTCGTTGGTTTGGGATCCATGGCTTTCCATGCGACCCTGAAATGTTTGTCAGACCAGCCGTTTTGTCCTCCCGAGTCTGAAGGATTCCATATCTAACTGACGACAGATTCAATGCAACTGGCCGATGAGCTTCCCATGATTTACACTGTGTGTATTATGTCCTACGCAGCATTCTCGCACGGGAAATCTGGCGCACAGAGAATTGGCGTTGGAGCGGCGCTTTTAGGTGTGGCATGCTTCATCACGGTGTGTACCTTGAGCAGGCTGTATTTGATCGCGAGTAACGGCATCACTGATAGTATGTCTCCTTATGCTAGGTTTACTACCTTTACGCCAAGGACCCTGTGTTCCATCAGGTGGCATATGGTGTTATAACATTGTCAACAATAGTCCGGGGATTTTACGTAACTGAGGGTCAGCTGCGGCAAGCCTTGACTGAACGGGTGCCCACTGAGGTCGACCAACGCATGAGGCGGATCCGTATGTTGTCATTTTCGGGTATCTTTATGTTCCTGGGGGGTTTTCTGATTTGGAACCTGGATAATACCTTCTGTCATCATCTGGTACACACGAGAAACCAGATTCAACTACCCTGGGCCGTCGTTCTAGAAGGGCATGGTTGGTGGCACATTCTCACTGGCTTAGGTAAGGAATTTTGGCCTTCCTTCCACCTGAGATGCATGAAGTGATTTATGCTGACTCTATTTCCCTCCGGCCAGGTGGTACGTTTCCGTTACGTCCGAAATCTTGTGCTGACTCAAATGCCGTGGTCCTCTTGGCCATTTCCCCTCTGTGGCTAACTCGGTGTCTCCAATGCAGCGTACCACATGATTTTGTGGAGAGTTTGGGTGAATGCCTGTTTGAGAGGCAGAGAACAGGAGCTCATGCTGGATTGGAAACCCCTGAGAAGCGTACCGCAGGTTGTGCCAAGGCAGGATGGCCAGAGACTCAAGAAAACACAATAAGGCGTCTTGGACTGGGTTACTCAGCATCTCCGACCGTATTACTTCCGGCACCCAGAATGAGTCATGGGATTGCAGACAATTCTGCACACTTTGCTAGCTGTACACTCTGGCACCTTGAAACTGGAAGTGGACTCGGAACAGTCGAGGAACTGGTTTGGAAATCACATTGCCATAAATGCTTTCCGGTTGCTGCACTTCACTTGGACGGGGTGGTATTGGGCAAATATGTGCTTTGTAAAACGTCCAGAGTTATGGAAGGTACCTTTTATTCGCCTCTCTAACCTGATCCCTATATGATATTGTTGAAGCCTGATCAAATGTTTCGCGAAAGGGAGCTCAGGAAAAGCCCCCGTAGGTACCATAGATTACGGGTGTGGCTTGGCGCTATAGCACTGTGCGCACTGCATCGGCAGCCAGCGAGCAGGGCACAAGGCTAAATTCTCCACCATGAGATTGGAAAACCGCTGAAGACTAGCCCTTTGCAACACGACGACATATTTACTGCACATTGCCAAATCATACGGACGATCTAGGCAACGCAGAGTCCGCTTTTGAACTACAGTTTTGACCATTCACCAACCAGTACTTGGCTTCCCAACAGCGCAAGGCGACGACGATACACAATTGCGCAACCATGTCGATATCAAACGAGGCGCTGCAAAAGGCAAGTTGAGTTTCCCCCGCCAGGTCAGGCACGAACACGGCAGCAAGACACCAAGACATGAAAACACAACGCTAACTCCCAACAACATTTGTCGACCCACAGCTGGTGAGAGAGATTGAGTCGCAGGCGATTGCAGCACAGCAACAGATTGGTTTGGTGCGCACCCAGCTAGCATCGAAACAGCGCGAAGCCCGCCTCGCCCAGCTCACCCGCAGCGAGATATCCTCGTTGCCGCCCGACACAGCTGTGTACGAGGGTGTCGGAAAGATGTAGGTTTTCCGACTGTCAATATGCGAGGCCATCCTGCATGTTTTAATGTTTGGTGGACAGCTTACTGACGAGCGACGCTGTCACTGCGGTTAGGTTCGTGGCCGTGTCTGTCCCTGGTTTGCAAGACAAGCTCGGCACGCAGATGAAGGACGTGGAGTCAGATGTGGAAAGCCTGACCAAGAGACTGCAGTATCTTGAAACCACGGCCAAGAATAGCCAGCAGCATATTGAGAAGATGCTGGGCGGAGGTGGCAGATCTTGACAGCGCTGGGCCTATCGGGGAAGCTGAGTTAAGCGCTTGGGGG
>Ga0247765_1001095_pt1 | contig 15342 bp, 8 predicted proteins | sample UWRJL106311C6_FD_179949 | JGI IMG/M metagenome (GOLD analysis project Ga0247765, IMG submission 179949) | Plant litter microbial communities from Arlington Agricultural Research Station in Wisconsin, United States - UWRJ-L106-311C-6 | ecosystem: Environmental > Terrestrial > Plant litter >... | reverse complement strand
GTGTGGTTGGTAGCAGCAGTAAAACTTGGGGGGTCGCACTAGAAAATCTCTTTTATAACTAACTGGTGGTTTCCCACCTTCTAGTAGTATAATGATAGGAAACTCGAGCTATTTCGACACAGAACTAAGATGTCACCTCTTATGGATATACCACTTCCTTTTAGTTAGCTGTTTTTGCTTTATTTTGCTTCTTGAATGGGCAGAGCTGGGGAACTAAATGCGATTTGCAGGAATCACGGATTACCTGACGATCAAACGCCCCTACCCGTGGGTCCAAACCAGGGGCATTCAGCGTAAGCGCTAAAGGACCGGTATCTTGGAATTGGCCATGCCCCAAAAGTACCCCGCTCCAGTTTTACAGGCCTGGAGGAACTGTCTCGCTTCCTTTTCCATCTTCTCCGTAAACATGAAGAATGACATGGCCTTCCATTTCAACCACCATGAAATCATATGACCCCATCACACCTTACGATTCCGGTCGTGACAAAATGGACGTGTCAGACAAGTCAATTGAGCGCAGGGTAAGACCAGGTTCTTTACAACTCAGTCCTACTGGACATAAGATTTTTTTTTTTTTTAATAAACTAAAAACACGTACTGGAGCAGCAGGACCGGTTAGTCTTTGGCCTGAGAAGGAGATGGCTCGCCATACTCATCATATCGTGGATCGCTATCTTGGCGGCAGTCTCGCTGCTGGTGTTTGTGTGGTCGGAATCGCACCGCAACATTGCCGGCCTACCCGTGTCGCAGCCGTGGGCGTGGCTGCGCGACTCGGATAAACTGTTTCCCACACTCACCATCTCGTCCATGGTGATCCGCTTCGCCGTGACGGCGCAGACTGGGATCCTGGTGGCTGTTCTCGCGTCTCTCCTGCTCCGAGGAGACGCATGCCCTCTCGATGAGCTGCCGCAGGTGCTCATGATGCGAGCATCTCGCGTCTTTGACCCGACGGAAATCGTCCAGAGTCTATGGAGCTCGCAGAAGCGCTTCTGGGTTACGTTTGAGTTTCTCGCCGCTGTCGCCATGACGCTGTCCGTCCTGGCAATCCAGGCAACATCGACCCTTTTGGCGTCGGACCTCGAGCTCACAGAGCTTCCCTGGACGGTCCGCACTGCCAACGTATCCTTCGACTTCCTCTCGCCACCCCAAGACCCACCGGAGAGTCTAGTCTCGCATCGGTACATAACGGACCAACCTGGGAGCGTATCCGATCCATGGCGCTCGCGCATGGCGGCGCATCCGGCCTTTGCCGAGTACGCAGAGCCCCCGGCGACCGGCAACGACTTTGTAGATACCGGTGTCTCGGCGCGCGCCTTTTTGCCTTTTGCCGACGTCGGTAGGCGGGAGAGCATCATCGACTTCGCCGGGCCGGCTAGGGTGCTTGAGGCGCAGGTAGTCTGCGTGAGACCGCGCGCTGACGTTATTGTTACTATCACATTCGACGACGTCAACAGCATCAACAACGTGAACCGTTTTCTGAACAGGGTTACAAATCGTACTACGAGTACCAGAAATCTAACCTTTGCCGATATCCCAGCAAACTTTACCAGAAACGACAAAGACTCCGACTTGATCTTTGGCCGCTTGTCCATAGCCGGCGACTTTGGCTGGGACCGCCAATTGCCCATGTTGGTGCTGCCCGAGGGCACATATCTGGGCCAGCGGATTGACCAATGCGCGATTCCGAACCACTCCAACGTTACGACGGCTAAGATGGTCCGACAGGAGCAGCCGCTGCCGCAGGAGGCGCCGATGAGCCTGTGCAGGATCCAGGAGGAGTACCAGAACCTCACCTTTCAGAAAGCCGCTGTCCGATCCCTGCTCGGGCAGGACTGGCGAGGTTTCAACAGCAGCAGCATCCAGGACCGCGAGGTTCTTGCCCCCGTGACGTTCTTGGTCGTCCGCGGAGGTGCTGACCCGGCCCTTTGGCGGCCTTTTCTCGTCAGCAACGCGAGCGCGGTGAACATAACCGAAAACGGCGGTTTGGCATTCTCCAGACGGTTGAGCGGATTAAATAGCAGTAATACTACCGGCGACGGGTCCTGGACAATCCTAAGAGCGCCGGGCATTCCGGCGGCGGCCGGTGGCGGCGGACCGGAAATCCGCCTGAGCATGTGCTTCACAAGCAACACCATCAAGGCGCGCAACATAACCATGAAAGCTCGCGCACCGCGCGTCCCGGAGCCCGCTCTCTCCCTCGATATGACCACAGGCAGGTGGAACATTAGCACTCTCGCGGCACTCCTTGCTCGGAGGAACAACAACGTTACCTACAATACCCCAGGGGCCCCCTTGGAGCTGCAGCCTCTCGCGGACTGGAGGGCGTCCAACATTCCCAACGAGTTCATCGAATTCAACAACTGCACCGTTTCGTGCGGACCGGGCGAGATGGAGAAGGCCAGGAAGCAGGGCGGGAAAAAATTTTGCGAGGTCTGCTATACCGACGATCTACTACCCAAGGTGCCGGAGGGGTCGTGGCAGCACAGGGAATTTGAGATGCAGACCACCTTTTCCGGCTTCGACAGCGCCTACCTCTGCTCGTTCTGCGGGGCCGACGCCGGGCTGGTGCGGGCGCCGGCCCTGTACCAGAGCTCGCCGCCGGCGTCGGACGAGCAATACCGCATCCACCGCGCGCACACGGCGCTCTTCCAGGCCCTGATGGACGAGACAAGGGGAAATGTTGCTGTGGCGCTGCAAGGACTCTTCACCACGCTGCTGCAGTCGGTTTACTACGAGTACGCGCCGTCGCTGAGCATGGCAGCGCCTGCGACTTTTGTGTCGAGCGAATCGGTGCGCGTGCCGGTCCGGTGGAGGGGCCTTGGTATTGTCTTGGGGGTGATTATCCTGCACACGGTGGCTGCTGTCATGACGCTGGTGGTGTTCTGGTACGGTGGCGGCGGAGCCAGGGGGGATGCCTTTCTGGGGGAGAAATGGCAGATGTTTGCTCAAGCCCAACGGTCCCGTGTCATGGGCAGCATCCTGGGCGGCGTCGAGCTCTCTCGCGACGGAGAAATGGCCGAGCGCATCATCCGGAGCGAGGGGCGTGTGGTCGTCGGCTTGGGTGGATCCAAGGACGGGTTACCGTATGTGCGGCGGAAATGGGCTAGTGAGAATTAAAAAGCATCCATAGTACCTAAGGTTAGGTAGTCAGTCTATATATCAGCTGGGTTTTTTTCCAAGGATGCTTACAAAAGCGGAGCGCTGCAGTGACAGCTGCCTGTCATGGCGATTGCTTAGAAAAGCGGAGGTTGTTGGGGATTGAGTTTGCCATGACGGTATGATGAGCTAAACAAGTATGGTGTGTAAAGGAAAAAGAAGAGGAAGGGCTGCAGCGGGGTTGCACCTTTGGAGGTGTGGTGCCGGGCCCCGCTGCAGGTCAGAACCCACTCGAAGGCGGGTGCAGCTGGCAGAATCCATGGAGGAGCGAAAAAGGAAATTTCGCTGGCCCAGATTCGTCGCTGACAACCAGGCTGTTGTCTGAACCTTAGTGTTCAATGTTGTGTCTCATTTTCATAGCTTGTCCTGGGTCTACTGAGACAACGGCTTACACTGGCCCGTCAGTGTATTTGTCCAAAGGAGCTAGTCTCAACATAATTCTCTCGATCCATCTCCCAGTCCAGGGCTATGCGCGAGGCACGAAAAAGGAAATTCCGTCGCGATTTCTAGGATATATCTGTATACCCCATGAAGGCAAAGAAAGGGTAGAAGTAGCAGTTGAACAATACTCTATCTAGCTTCACTTTTTTTATTATTCTGCTGACAATATAGCCTTTAAGGTACTCTTTTGAACTAGGCGGCGTCCTGGTCGAATTGAACGTCCTAGCCCCCCCTGAAATTCCCCAATGAAAACATCTCCCTTCCCTCTACTGCTCAGGAACTTTGGTGATGGCGGTCCAAAGTGCTTTGATCTTACCGCCCTCGACAATGATAAAGTCAGTCCCTTTGACCAAATCAGGCGCCTCGGGCGGCCCAAATTTCCAGCCCAGAGCGCCCAAATTCTGCGTCACGATTTTGTCACCGTCTACCGAGAAGATAAATCCGGGACTAGAGGCAAGCAGCTCGGCGGCTTTCTTGTCGAGTGCATCGTGCCCATTCAGAACCGCCCCGTCTGTCTCGTACCAAACAACATTGGAGGTGTAGGTCTCCTCAATGGCGGCCTTGCGCGTGGGGTCGTCGCGCTCGCCGAAGACGGCGAGGAGATTCTTGTCGAGGAGGGTACGGACAACTGCAGGGTCCTCTTGAGGGGTAGCTGAGACAGTGAATGACATTGTGATGTTGAGTGGTTTTCTTGTTCCGCGCCTTGAGCGTTTCTTTACACGATTGAAACCGATACAGTATGTATCTAACTAAGGGGTTGAACTGGCGATGCCTTTAGTTTTCGCAACGCCAAAACTGGTCTTTATTTATAACAGTTATCTCCGGCCGTCAAATTGTCGGCGAACTTCCTTTGGCTGCCGAAATGATGACCAATCATTGATTCTAGCTAGCTTAGCGTATTTCTCAGCATACATGTATGCAAGCAGCTTACTGTTGTGCACCTGCGGCAATTGTCCATCACAACCGCGCGACTTAACAGGTCGATTTCCAATGCACTGAACAAATATTCTTCAACGATTGGGTTATTGTTGAAGTCGGTGCGGGGAAGGGCCGCTTGCGCGCGCGCGCCGACTTGGTATTTATTACCAATCAGCAAACGATCGCTGGAAAAGCTCGTAAGGAATTGAGCTAATTGGCATGTGCCTGAGGAAGTCTAGGGCTGTCGTGAGTCTTCTCGCTGGGGATCCAAGACGTACATGTAGAAGCGCCGTTGTCGCGACTGGCAGACATATACCCCCGATGCCCTCAGTACATGTACCTTATCATATCATCCTCGAGTGTATGGTTTCTAGACTTTCAGATCCCCTTTTCACAAAATTCCTCGTTTCACAGTTATTTGCGATCTGGTGAGAGGGTTTGTTTGATGCTGCTGACCTAGCGTTTTGTTTTACCAAGGCACGTTGGTGGGCTGGTCTCCGTCCAAGCCATGAGGATAACTGTTACAGGTGACTTGCATTTCTCCATATCAATAGCTTCAGTTTTCACCTGCTTCCGATCTTCCTGAGAGCCCTGGAGACAGTTGGTCTGCTGTGTCAGATGGCTCAGATGCTTTTTCCGACACCCCCTCATGGCGCACATCAACACCGCCTGACTATTATTTGCTGAGCTGTGTTAGTTGGATTCCGCTCGGCTATCAATTTACCTACCTAACTTAAAAACAAAACTCACCATTCTTACCGAGACGCTTTGCTTGCTACCTGCAGTGCTGGCGAATTAGTATTGCCAAGTACAGATTGCCATGATAGTCCCACCATCACTTGGGGAAGGGGTTGATAGGCGCGGCTACACTATATATAGCCGAACCTTTCGGATAAACCTTTTCCGTCGTTACCTAAGTAGCCACTGCAATCTCTAATACCTAACACGCGAATCCTACATGTATACTTAGCCCAAGCGGTGCTACCATTCTCCGTCGCGCAATGGAGTTTCCACGAATCCGCTATGGGTAGAGTGGTCACAAGGATATCTCCTATATATATGGGGGGGATCAATCCAAGCACACCGCCCAAGAGAAACGTGGTAGAATCACCCCGTTGGCAATTTTGCGAAAACTTGGAGGAATATCACGACAAAAATGTGGATTATCGGCGTCTTTGCGGTTCTTGTAGCCTCACTAGGCGTAACTGGTAGGTGCCTAAGCAGTGTTGCATTTACCGCTCAGAGGAAGCTGACCAAGGGGGGCTTGCTTGCTTACTGCAGAGGCTGCAACGGGCAACTTCACCTGGGACACCAAGACATTTTATGTCAATGGCGCACAGCATCAGATAATCGGGGGGCAGATCGACCCGCAGCGAGTGCCACGCGAGTACTGGAACCAGCGACTGCAGATGGCCAAGAGCCTGGGCCTCAACACCATCTTCAGCTATCTGTACTGGCAAGAGATTGAGGCGCACCCTGGACAGTTTGACTTTACCGGGCGCAACGACGTGGCCGCGTGGTTTCGGGCAATTGAAGAGGCCGGACTCAAGGCGGTGCTGCGGCCGGGTCCGTACGTCTGCGCGGAGCGCGACTGGGGCGGTATTCCGGGGTGGCTTAGCCAGGTGCCGGGATTGAGGATCCGTTCCAACAACCAGCCCTTCCTCGACCTCACGGCAAAGTATCTGGCAAAGGTGGGCGAGCAGCTGGCGCCGTTGCTGATCACCAGCGGTGGACCCATCCTCATGGTGCAGATCGAGAACGAGTACGGCTATGTGGGCAGCGACAAGAACTACCTCAAGGCCTTGTCCAACGTGCTGTCGCGCTCGTTTCCCGGCCTGAAGCAGTACACCAACGATGGCGCGTCGGGTCTCAAGAACGGCTTCCTCCCGGGCGCCCTGGCTGTGGTGGACGGCGGAGGCAGCGAGAATGGCTTCCGCACCCTCCAGAGCACCATTACGGATCCGAGCAGCCGCGGGCCGCTCATGAACGGCGAGCTGTGGATTACGTGGTTTGACGTGTGGGGGCCCAAGAAGGGCCACGTGGGCAACAACGGCAACGCGGGCGACGTGGATTTCATCCTCGGCAACGGACACCACTTCAGCCTTTTCATGTTCCACGGCGGCACCAGCTGGGCCTTTGGCAGCGGCGCACAGGACGGGCTGCCCGTCCAGCCATTTACCACCAGCTACGATTACGGAGCCGTTCTGGACGAGACGGGCCGCGTCGCGTCCAACTTCGCGCCCTTCCGCAACGCCATTGCCAAGAAGGTCTCATCGATTCCCCCCGTCCCCTCAAACCCCCCGCTGCAGGCCATTTCCAACTTTTCGCTCACGCCCGTGGCAGACTGGTTTGACGCGCTGCCGACAGCGGTTGCGTCGTCGACGCCCAAGCTCATGGAGGCGCTCGGCCAGGTCTGGGGTTACGTCCTGTACGAGCACATAGCCACGGCCGCCGCCTCAGGCAAGGTTGTGCCCGGTAACGGCATCCGTGACCGCGTGATTGTCTACGTCAATGGTGCAAAGCAGGGCGTTATCGACGGCATCTACAAGACACCGGCAGCCGTCAACGTCAACCTCGGCCCTGGCGACAAACTATGGCTGCTGGTCGAGAATCTGGGCCGCGCCGACAATGGGTTTTCAGACCAGACCAAGGGCATACTGGGCAGCGTCACCGTCGGCGCTAAGACACTTACGCAGTGGAATCATTACTCGCTGCCGCTCGACAGCGCACCCTCGGGTCTGCCCTCGGCTGCTGCCATCAGCGTCAAGTCCAACAGCGCGCCGGTGTGGTACCGAGGCACTTTTGCCAACACCAAGTCGGGCATGGCGGCCGACACGTTTCTGGACTTGCCTGGCGGCGTCAAGGGGGTGGTGTTTGTCAACGGGCACAATCTCGGTCGGTACTGGACCATTGGCCCGCAGCAACAGCTCTTCGTGCCCGGTGCTTGGCTCCGCGTGGACGCTCCCAACGAGGTCCTTGTGCTGGAGCTGGAGCCTGGGACGGCGAGCCGCGTGGCGAGGGGTCTTGCCACTCGCACCTGGGGGAACAACATCGACCCGGACTGCAGGAACTGCAGTTGAACAAAGAGTTGGTAGCTGCATCTTACAGCCTCTTCTCTTGTATGGGGTGGCTAAATGGAATTCCCCTAGTTTGACAATTATTGTATTCCGAGAGTTTGCCAGTTTCTTCAGGTTGGTGTTTTAAACTTGACAATATCTAACGCGGCCGCCATGGGTCGCGCGCCTTTCTCGGTATGGAAAATCTGCCTCGCGCTGCTGCGAGACCCATTTCATCAACATGTACTCCACTGGTCTCGTTTTATAGGGGCGGTCAATTGCCGTGCGTCCGAATCCAGTCCGATGGCGGAGCTACATGGGAGACTTCGGACGAGGAGGAGGCGCCCAGTCCAACCTTTCTCCATCGAAGAGAGCGGGTCTGTCCGTGGCACAGCAGAGGATTATTGTGGCTTTGTTGATCACGGTGGAATTGGTTGTCAACTAAGGTACCTAACTATCTTGGCGGGATTTTGGCAATAGATATACGCATTTGGGTGTCAGCGAGGAGGACCATATGATGAGTTGTTGGTACCTGCAGAATACAAGTTCCTACCCGGTAGGCGCCGTTACACAGGTGCACTCTCTGCAAGGCATCCTTTGTTCAAATGGCTTACGCAGACGTGCTTGGCAGAGTACCTAAGGTGATTGTTTTGGAAACCTAGTTAATGTGGTTGTGGGGGGAGGCGGCTGTGAGGCTGGCTACCACGTGGTTTCATTGACCTTTGGCGGTTTTTATGGGGATTTTGGGTTAAATGCCCCCTTGCGGCGTGGTGTGGTATATAGCACACAAGTCTGCTGGGTTCCAGGCCAGCTCTGCTCAGTCGGCGCCACTCTCTCTGGATGAACCCGAGGACCCCGGTCTTGGCAACGGCCCGGTGTTACTGTAGAAACGAGCCTTGAGCTGCGCATCTTAATGAAACTTTGTGAACGCTACTAACGTGCGTGATAAGCGAGTCAGCCAGATAAGCGAGTCAGCCACTTTCTACCACCCCACGACAAGTATCCTCAATTACATAACCACAACACTATGAAATAACTATAACTAAATTGGAAACAGATGAATCAGACGATTCTGCAGCTTCCTTGCACGTACGTGTATTATGGCCAGGCTTGCCACATACGCCACAACACCAAATCTTCGTACGAGACTCTCCTGTACCACCACCATTTTGACGTCCTTCCGAGCCAGCTGCTCACCCACAGCCTTCTGATCCAGTAGATCCTATGCCTCTTGTATAATAAGTGACCCCCCAAGCCGTATACGTATTTTTTTAACTCTCTGTCGCTTACTAAGGCCCTCATTGGCCTTGCGTAGTGCCGAGACCTTTGTACGGAAAAGAGCCACCTCGTACATCACAACCATCATACCTTTAGCCAATCGATCCACGGCAATTAGCATTAAGGTTGGAGAGCTGCCCTGATGGTTGGAAATTCGAGTTTTAATAAATACTAACTGCGAGGTAGCCTCTCGAGGGTTGTGTGGTGTTTAGGAAACCCAAGGTAGTACTATACCTGGGCTTAAGGCTAGGGGTGTTGGGGTCCAAATACGCATATCTAGCTCAAATATTACCCTCTTTAAATTGTACGGTACAAGGCCGGCTCCGGCAAACCCCCCCTAGATATTTTTTTCTATAATCGAAATAAAAAACGCCTTTTTAAACGTATAGAGAAATTCCAACTTGCTAATATATGTGATGTTTATTTGCATCAACTGCTCAATCTAACAACTATACGCCTTCTTCAACGGCCCAAAACAACTAACATTTAATAACTAAAGTAGGTAAGAAGAGTACGGAGGTATATAGAGTGTAATAATATTGTGCTCCTGGTAGTAGGTTTCGAATTCTTCGGAGTGGTAGCTATTATAGCCGTCAAGGATAAGTAGCCAATATTTGCCCTTCGTACAAGATATTATATGGAAATTAAAATACCGAATCTAATCTATACCTTTTTTATTAATAATCCAGCTATTATCGGTTATTACAATACGCCAATTGGCCGGAAGGTTGCACTCTCGATACTAATTAGCGAGGTGATATTACCTAGCCAAAATAATAAATAACAGGATGGCCCAGCCCAAGGCGTTCACTCCTTAGATGACTATAACCCACTTTTAATTACCAGGCTGGGCCTATTTAGCCCTACTGCAGCCGTCCAAGGCAGTAACTACCATAGTGGCGATAATAATGCCTATTATAAAGCCGGTTTTATCAAAGTTGTATATATCGTTATTAAGGATCCCGTATTTAACCTTTATATTGTACATAAGCGTAAACCATTTGCAAATAACTTTTAAATCTTCGCATTTAGCCCTTTAGTAATCGTATTTACGCGTAAAACGCATCCGAAGTTCTGGTTGGCGCTTGACGAAGTTATAAGCCCATCATACGCCTACTTTGGGCGTATTACGTTCGCGTAGTAATTAATTAGCCATATCTTCCACGTACGAAAGCCGGGGGTGAAATACGCGTATATATAGCTTAATAATATATTAAACAATCATTTTCTTTTCTAAATCCGTAAGCTTATGCGAGTTGGCTAAAACATCGCATCGTACAGGCCGGCCAACGCGTCGGTTACGAAAGGTATCCTTATTAATAATATAGATCTTTGCTATAACTTGGTTGCTAAGTTTTGGATCCCTTTAAAAAGCGTTGAGTACTAGGTTTATCCTAGCTTTATATAAAGTAGTTTCCATTATTGGTTGTGGAAAGAAATGGTGTTTTGTGCAGAAGAGGCGCGTCGCGTCGGAAAGTGGCTGACTCGCTTATCTGGCTGACTCGCTTATTACGCACGTTAGCGGACCGCATTTATGCTTACGTATAAACGGGAGTATTATACGATTAATTACCCGCTGGTTATCAGCTGATACGTTGCCCCCGGAGCACCCATACGCTTCAAGTACGGTAACTGTCACGGCACCAAAGGACGCAATGTGTAAACACCACAAAAACTGGAACGTTGTGCAGTCAGGGCACTGCACCGTAGTCCTCCTACATCTAGCCAGCCACAGGCAGGTACTGTACCGTGACAGTAGTTATATTGCGCTAGTTGTTTTAAAGGGGATATTTTGTTAATTATAAGATTCTAGGGTAAAAACTGAAAATAATTTGGTAGTTGAAGTATGGATGAGATGATAGGAGCGGTGTGAGATGATATAGCTGTGGATAAGCTGGTGCCTGGGAGGAGCGGAGTGTATTCATTGTGGGATCATTTAGTTGGCCCAATGAGCACCGCGTCGACATTTCCCGCGCCCAGCATCCCAATCATGTACATGCCCTCGGCATGCGTCCCCCGCACACATGTCAGATTCTAACCCTACACTGGGATTCGGTGGGATCAACAGGGTTTGCAACTATGTGATATTCCTGGAAGCTTCTTCATCACCGTATAACTACATTGAACAAAGACCAACTCGAATCATCAAAACAAGACATAGGTAGTAGCCATTCATCGTTCCTTCCGAACCTCATCACACTTCCCCCAAGCTCTTGAGGCTTCAGACAACATCCGTCCTCCATAAATCAAAAAGGATTCAGCGTTATATCGATCAGTTGGAACGGCGGTCCCAATGAGTATCCTCAGTTCCCTCCCCGTTCGTTATGCGAACCGAGTCGGTATCGTCCCGCCTGACACGGTCTGCCCAAGGCGTATCGTTGAGTGTCCAAGGCGTATCATTCAACGAGTCGGGGCCGTCACGTTTGCCCCAGGGAGTGTCATCGAGTTCGTCACCGCCAGTGATGCGGACCGAGTCCCGGCTTGCGACGGCATTGTTTGCGTGGGATCATGGTGCTGCTGCGGCTAATCCAAGGTGGAGAGCCGAACAGGAGACGAACAAAAGGGTCGCTCGGATGAGGATCATAGCGGCAAAGTTCCACACGGGAAACTTGATGATAAAAGCTTTTCGGCGGGGGGGTTGGGGGACGAGATTCTTTGGCTGTTCCTTTGGGTATTTTACCACAGGCTTAGGGAGGCGTTTGGAATGTGGATGCTCCTCGGCTTCTTATACCAGTGTTGATGTTGTTGCTTACGGGGGGCCACGGACGAACTACTTCCCAGCAAAGTCGACATGCAACCACCCGTCAAGTTCAATTCTTCAACGGCTGTGGCCCAATTGAAGATGACCCATACTTCTGGCTTTGTTGTCGCTCGTCCAAGACAGGATACCAGTGCGATTGGCAGGTAGTTTGTGGATTAGACGCTGTTTGGGCGTCGAGGGTGAATGTACTGAATGGTACCAAGCTTAGGTCCAGACGAGTCTTAGCACACAACAGATCGTATTCAAGTCTGCATATACGAAGGATGCATTCAATGGAGTGTGGCTACCCTCTTCCTTCCAGACGCGCCCAATCGCATCCATGCCGGGCAGCAGGTCCACGACAGAGCCCTCCCCAAGTGCTGCCGCCCAGGCTAGGGACCACTCCAGGGACCCTCTCGCTCACATCACCACTTGTGCATTTTCATGGCAGAACAAAGTGATGCCCAGCCTCATCCATGCCGAAGCTGGACACCAAGTGCTCCCCCATCAGCCCCTGTCGGACCGTCTAGCTGTAGCCGGCATGTCTTGCCGAGAACCTCTTATTGATACGGAAAAGAATGGCCCCGCATAGCCTCCACACGAGGAATGCGGCTGCAGAAGGTTGAGGACCGTGGGCAATGGCGGGGTTTCGCAGAACAGGTGCGCTTGGGCGGTCGGTGGATGAAGTGCACCATCTTGCTCACATGGCCGATGGAGATGACGACACGGCAGAGGGATACGGGATCATCCACCTGATGAGGTTGTGCTCGCCGAGAGCCATTTGGCCAGTTTCTACATGTATTGCCAGCCCGAGAATGTTGTAATTTGGTGGCCGTCAGAAGACGGCGGCCCACGCTCAGTAGCCATATAGGGACTCAAACTTGCCCGTTGGTTCTATGGGCTCGGAAGTAGTCATTCCATCATTTTTGAGTCTGGCGTCATTCCTCCATGTGTGAAAGAGGATGGTGGTAAAACCACTGGTAAATGTGAGGAATAGACTGTCTGTCTGTTTATACGACACCAGAGCTTGCTAGCATGATACACTCGCTCAACAATTGACGGTGAGCGGGGAATCCGGATCAGAACCCGAACCACCTAGGCTGCACTGGACAAGCGACAGTTACGTGGCGTCGGACACAATAGCCAATCACACTTTTTACCGTTCGACTACCGCATCTCTAAAGCAGGCGACCCCTAATGGTGGGTTGGCATTTAGTGAGCGGGTATATTCAGGTGTACCTAGCCCATGCATAGTTCCCACAGCGGTAATTATACTGCATTTAGCTCGCCAGATTACATGTGGTGAATCCGCCAGCCAGGACCGTGAGATAACGCACCATATCCTTGGCAAAAAACCGTCCAGGGGGCAAGAGCCAATCACTTGGAGGGAGAAAGAGAATAATCTTCCCTAATTTTCCCTTCCGGATCGGACTTCCTCAGGTACCCAAACCCCTTCCAGCCCTTTGCAACGTCACAAAGTCCATCAAAATAGAACTCCCAACCCGAGACGAAACCGTGCACAAACTCTGCATCTCGGGCCGTTGGTGGTAATCCCCCCAAGACTTCTCGGACGCTCGGAGACACACCCTCTTTAACCTTGGCAGCTTCGCAGTACTCCCGCATAGCAGCTGAGCTAGCGCGCCTTTCAATAGCCCAGCATACTCGTCCTCCGCTATAAGAGGTTCAGCTGCCGGCCAAGGCTCCCAGAGGTCGTCTACCAAATGGAGACTCTCCAGTGAAGACGGGAGATGGTCGCAAATATCGGCGGCTCGCATGGCGTCAGGGGTCGAAAAGATGTACGTCACGGATGCCTCAAGATACCTAAGCCGAGTCAAGGACACGAGACACGGCAGACCGGAAACCAGCCCGGGACTCCCAATACGGAGGTGTTCCAGCCTATCGGCGCAAAGTAAAAAGGCTTCGTTGTAGCTTGGCTCGTCTGCATCTCCTCCTCCTCCTCCTTCGTCGTAACGAGGTGCCAGTGAAAGCTCGACTCTTTGTAGTGGTGGTCTTGCCTCTTTGCACATGAGATACCACCATGACCCGGAAAGATGGGCGCCAAGGAGGCATATGCTCTCGAGGCTTGACCACCGTTCTGGGAGGAAAGCGTATTCCTCCAGCAGATCCGGCCGACTTCCCACAAGACTGGCGCCAAAGACTTCGAGGTGCTTGATCGCCCGGCCGCCCATCAAGGCCTGCGGCATGTCGTCGGTCAAGATGGAATCGTCAGCGCGCGGATCGGCGGTTAGCGATAGCGTCGAGAGATGCGGGAGTAGTGCGTAGCTGGGATCAGATTCGGCCTTGCGTTGCTCCCAGGACCCCTCAAAAAAAGCGGCAAGGGCATCGTAGTCGCCGGCGTTCCATGCGGGGAGGCGGAGGTAGAGTGCCTCGAGCTTGTCTGTCAGGCAAAGCAGGAGGGCACAGGCAGCCTCGGGATAATCCTCGCAGTTTTCCCAAGTGAGGTCCGCAGCCGAGGTGAAGTCGGCATCCAGAAAACACCGAGTGAGGAATCTGTGGGCGTGCATGTCGGGCGTCAGGGCGGCGAATATCTCCCCGCTTTTTGTATCCGTGTAGGGATCAAGGCCCTCATTGAGCGGGGCGAAGATGCTGAGAACCCGCACTCGCTCGGCTAGTTGGGGTTGGAGAATGAGGGCCTCAAGAAATGTGAAGAGTCTCCGGAGGTCGTCAATGCAGACGGTGTGGTACAAGTGCCGGATGGCGATGGTGTTTAGTCGTATGTTGGTCTTGGCGAGCGACAAGAGGGCGATGCGGCACGCTGCGATGTCGGGGTCCGGATCGAAGGCCGCGAGTTCATCCGCCATCGAGGGGATGAGATACCCAGCGATCTCATCGATGACCTCATTGGAGAGATGGAGCAGTTCCATATTTACCTTTTCGGTAGGGTCTGTAGATGAGTTTTGGCGGAAAATGAGAATCGGGCAGTGCGATTGGGAATTCAGCTCGGGCAGTAGGTAGTCACTGTGCTCTTCGTCACACCGTCTTGGCGCATGGTCCTCTCACGTGAACTCAACATGCAAAACATCGCGTCTGAGTAGCGCCAAACATTTGGATATGCCAATCTTAGGGGTCGCAATTTACACTTTGCCGGATCCACTCGTTGCCATCAGCTCATCTCTGTCTTTCTGCTTTCTGCTTCAGATACGAAAATTCCAAACCTCCTCACATCCAATCCCCCTCTGCTTCGGCTTTATATCCCCTGCTATCACTAGCTTGGGTTCGGCGATGGTTGCCGTGGTGAGGCGGACTGTGTCGGAGCGAGGCACAGGTAAGCCTCAACTTTGTGTCGAGATCTTCGTCACGTTATGCTCCTCTACAATATCATTCTTCCACCCCGGTGTTTTTTTTATTTGTCGCTCTTCGGTTTCTTGTTCTTCGCTCACGAATCGCCGATCAAACTCGCCTTTCCCGTAAATTTGGGATTTAGGCTTAAAATTGTACCAAATTGACGTATTTTAGTATAGAATTGAAGGAATGGTGGGATAGAAAGAAGGAGCGTTGCAATGTAAATACGTCGTACGGTGCGAGGGTTGGGGTGGGGGTGCCTAAAATCGACACCATGAATTTCCACAACCTCCTCAAACACCTAACCGCGCCTTTCTTCCCTTAAAAGACAGAGAAAAAGAACCTAGCATTTAACACTCTAGCTACTGGTTACTGGTGGCCATCTTCAGAATGTAATTCTTCTTCTTCTTCTTCTCCATTTTGTTTCTTCTGCTGTCTTTTTTTTTTTTT
>Ga0247765_1001094_pt1 | contig 15348 bp, 22 predicted proteins | sample UWRJL106311C6_FD_179949 | JGI IMG/M metagenome (GOLD analysis project Ga0247765, IMG submission 179949) | Plant litter microbial communities from Arlington Agricultural Research Station in Wisconsin, United States - UWRJ-L106-311C-6 | ecosystem: Environmental > Terrestrial > Plant litter >... | reverse complement strand
ACTGGCCTGTAGACTCGTATGCGTCTGTTGAGGAATTTTTGGACTGCTGCACCCACCAGACTCTCTGACTTATGATCGCGGTAGGGCATGTAGGTAACCATCACTGCATTTTTGGCCCATTTTCACGGCGATGATGGACTCACTGCAATTTTGACCCCCCTGGAGATGATGCCCCTCTCTGAGTCGGGTCAGAAATGCAGGCCGAATAGCCACTGTCGGTATTCTCGTGTCGTACTCTATATTTGTATGTGAAATCCCTCCAGTGATTATTCGCACTGTTTGCTGACCCGAGCACTGCAATTTCTACGCCTTTGGAGAAGTTCGCCCTGTCAGGCAATCACAGCCTTGCAGAAATCTCCTCCATATCTGCTCCCTGCTCCCTGCTCGCGCATGGCACGACATTTTTGGATTTTTGGAGGATGGTGTTCCGTCGCCTGAACCTAGATGTCAGAAAGAGCGCTAAACAGAGCTCTGTCATTAGAATCTTCTACAAGTTTGCTGGCAAGGGGCAGAGCGTGGGAGCTATCCTGGAATGAACCACTGTAATTTTCCAGGCTCTTGGAGATTTTCTTACCAAGTTGAGATTCCAAAATGTTCATACCACAGCTTGAAGGAGGCCCCGTCGACGGTGTATGGTCATCATTGCAATTTTGGTCAATCCTTTGCGCGACATCACTGCAATTTTGGCCCCGCCGGAGGAGTTGGGGAGTCCAAGGCTGACCCCCACACTACCCCGCATCTCCACAGACCTTATGTTCACCGAATTTGGACTATGAAAAGTGAGGGTCGGCAACGGCACAGCACCACCATCTGTGACACCAAGCCGGTACAATCCCACCCTCCACCAGCCCAGCCCACAGCGCACCGCAGCAGCGTGATTCCAGCCCCATAACTAGTTAACGTAGTGCCGACCAGCCTTCTCAGGATGCCGCGCAAACTCTCCAAAAGCAATATTGTCTTCTCCCCTCCTCTTCTCAGTACAACAACCACCACCATGCCCCCCTGGCTCGAAGACTCCCTCCCGCTTCCCAAACTCATAGTTCTCGACCTAGATTATACTGTCTGGCCCTTCTACAGCGACATCCACCCCGCGCCGCCACTACGGTCTTCACCAAACTCCAACTCCACTTCCATTACCGATCGGAACGGCGAAACATTTTCTCTCTACCCCGACGTGCCCGCGATTCTATCGCTATTTTCCTCTCCGAGTATACCCGTCCGAATTGCCGTAGCGAGTAAATCGCCTGTCCATGATCTCTGCAAAGAAATCCTCAAGCTCATCCGCCTGCCTCCTCCCGAAAGTTCATCCTCATTCTCCTCCTCGAAAGGAAAAAAGACGCTAGAGGTGTTTGACGGAGGATTGGAAATATACGAGGGAACGAAACTTCGGCATTTCGAGGTCATTTCGCGCCGAACGGGGATAAAGTACGAGGATATGCTCTTCTTTGACGATGAGCGACCGAATCGTGAGGTTGAGCGGTTGGGCGTTACCATGAGATTGGTGGAAGATGGGCTGACTTGGGAAGAGGTGGGGAGGGGGATTGACTTGTGGAGGAGGCGGAGGGGTATAATTACAAGTGGGCAGTGATACTTGTTGCGAATGGAGCAGTGGTGTTTGATGGTTACTGTGAATGGAGTGGGAAGCGATGGATAGATGGATGGATGGATGGGCTGCTTGGATTTGGGCTGGCTTGGTTTGTTACAGAACTGTATGGGCTTGGGGTTAGGCTTGGGTCTGGGATGGGATACCGGAGTTGGGAACGGACAGCACCTTCATTGCGTTAATGAGCATCAGACGAGACGGCAGTACAGAATAGAACTACAGATACCTACCTACAAAAGACACTAGAAGACACCCAAAGACATCGCATGAACTATCCCGCCCCTTTCCCCAGAGACACCCATTCGTGACCCGGTTGTGCTGCCTAGTCCATAGTTCCTCCGCATCGGATAACTGTTTCCGGTTTTGCCGGTGTGAGTACCTGGTTGTTGGACCGTCTTTTCGGCCGGGCGTGTCACTCTGTACAGGCTTTCTGTTGGACATGTCGCTCTGCACAGCTGATCAGCTGGACATATCACTACTCTACAACATGTATTGTTACGAGAAGTGTATTGAAGTGCATCTAAGCTACCTAACCCCCCGGAATCTCCATTATACAAGTACACCCCTCTTGACTGGCATCTAATGCAGAATTTGCGAGACGCCGTGACTGCTCAAGAAACACATGTGCAACGCACTGCTCAAGAAATATATATGCAAGACGCACCATTGGTATATGTGTGAACGTGTCGAGAAACGCCCCCCCCAAAACGTTTGTCATGCCTGAACTGTTGCAGTGCTCTTCGTCTCCTCAGCCAAAACCTTCTCCGAAATCTCCGTCGCTGTCTTGTCGTCCGAGATCGACAGGTTTTGAACCCCTTCAGTCGCAGAGTCAACAACTGGAGCAGCCGGTTCTTTTACAGCACCGTTCGCCGGGGTCTCTGCGGATTCGGTACCTTTGGCTTCCTCCTTTACCTCCACAACAGCTGACGCCTCCTGTGGCTTTGTCTCTGGGAACGCTTTTGGGAGAGTGCAGACTGCTTCTCGCCGCGGCCCTCCCTTAACGCTTCCAACCGCAACCAATTCAATCTCCTTCCCTCCTTCTTTCAACGCCCAGTAAGCAGGTCCTTTGGGAATATCCTGGTGTCCATTCAGCCACGTTGCCCGGTCACGGATGGCAGGGTCCAAATTCGGCCTATCTCCCCACTTGAAGTCCAAGTTCCCGCCAAATTGCTTGGGGATGTTGTCTGGGTCGATAAAAGTCTCGAGCGTAGGCTTAACCTCGGCCGCCGAGAGGATAAAAATCTTGGACACGGTAATTGGGTCGAACCAGCGTTTGATCCAGCCCCACACAGTACTGAAGAAGTAGGGCGCACCAATTATAAAGATGCGGTCCAATGTCTCGGGATAGCGAGCTGTGGCCAGCTGTGACGCCGCCTGCATGTGTGCCTTGAGATTCCAGAATTGACGTAGTGATACCCCAGACACATCGACGATATTGGTGCTCAGCGTAATGGGCGTGCGGGCATGGTCGCGATCGGCAAGCTCGGTGCACATGGGCTGCGCGAAGCGCGTGAGGTTCTCGTACAGAGCACACAAGCGGAGCAGCTTCGGGGGTGTTGCGTCATCGTCGGCGGTCGCTTTGCCTACGGGCTTATCGGTCGCAGCGGCCTTCTCATAGTCGGCAACGGTCTTGGAGTCTAGATGCTTGATCTCAAAGAGATACAGCGGGATACCTCTGTAGGTTGTTGTGTCAGCGGCGTTTCACTTGACCAGAGAAGCTTTGACTACCTTCTGTCTCTCCTCCCCGTCCATTGCGGATAAAACTCCCTAGCGTGCTCGTACGCATCCACGTCGATGGTGTCGTACAGCAGTCCTAGCTGGTTCTTCTCTCGCCACTCTTCGGTTTCACTGAATTGCTTGTAGGCGTCCTCGACGACCCATCGGCGCGCTCGGAGAAAACGTCTGCAAGCCACAAAGACCAACGTCAGTCAGACACTAAGAAAAAAAATATGCAGCGGGAGTGCCTACAATAAGACATGGTCTTCGTGCGAGGGTGGTGGTCCCGGACGGTACAGACCCTTCTCCTCAATAAAGACCTTAAAGTTTCGTAGCGCCGTCTCCTCCGACTCGCTCAAGTGGCCTAGGTGACCATGCGGGTAGCCAATCTCGTGGCCAGCCACGCTGACGCTGGCTGCCGATTTGATCTTTTGCGCCGGCTCCAGATTCGTCGCTGAGGTGCCCGTCATTTTGTGGATGCAGCGGTGCGGGGGCGTGGAAAGCGGAGACAAGAGGGGTATTCGTAAGGGAGGACGTCGATTGATGTCGTCCAAACTTGGTAGATTTACAAAAAAAAAAAGAAACAGAAACAAAAAGGACCTGCAGCTTTCTATAAAAAAAAGTCCAAGCAGCAATCTTCAAGAGAAATGCCACACAATAATCTCCACCCTCTGCAGATGGCTGGGATGTCCCGTCGACAATACCTTCACGGTCCGCGGATCCTGCGGATAGAGCACCGATTCTGGATGCTGACGTGAGACATTCTCGCAATTTGGTTGGCTGAGATAGCGCGTCCGTGAACATCACTATTTTTCTCGGGTCCAGGGTTCCGAGTCCGATGTCTCGGTCGAATTCGATATCGTGACTGTACCTCATGACCACTATTCCAGAAATCACTAGGCACATTCTTGACAACATCACGCATGGCCATCACATATCCATTACCTACCAACCCTCTCTAGCATCGATTTGGCTACCCTTGGGACCTTTTCTCTTCGTTAATGCCCACATGTTGCGACCAGACGCCGTTTAACCACAAATATTCTACTCCCAGAATTGTCTCATTCTTCGTCATCTTCCGCCTCTACATCGCCCCCGGCAACTTCACTTGCCTCGGCTGGGCCCTCCTGTTCCAACCTCAACCACTCATCCCACTCCGGGAACAGTTCCTCATCCTCGCCTGGTACGCCAAGAGACTTTGCTACACGTCCCTTCTTCGCTTTCTCGAGGCTGCCCTTCCATTCCCCAACAAGTCCCGTCGTCAGCGAGGGCTTATATGTCTGAGTGAATAGGACAGCTTCAGCAAGGCGCCCCGTCTTGCTCAAGATCTCAGCGCAGCCGGCAACGTCCCCGAGCATCCATTTGCTGCTAAACGCCACGTTGTGGGCTCCAGCAGTCTCAGCCTGGCCTGCCAGATTTGCAAGACCCTGCTGGTCGGATGTTGAGCTGTAGATGAGCAACAGAGACCCAAAATCTTTAGACTTGACGAAGCACTCGGTAGCTAGTGGTACATTCCAACCCGCGAGCGCTGCATCACCAAGTGTCTTCCACTTGTGATCGGCATCCGACTCCTTTGCTAGTTCGTGCGCGAGGTCAAGTTGGTTGAGTCCAAGGGCAAGATCAAACTTGTGCTCGGGGTCTGTGGCAATCTCTAGAGCCCATTCCTTATGGCCTTGTCCCTCAAGGAAACGAGCAATCTTGTTAAGCTGGTCGTGGGGAATTGTGGGGAGCACTTCTGTCGCCCTCTCGGTCTCTTCGCGGAGGACAAGTGTTTGGAACTCAAGCACCGGCAGCGACAGCTCATATGATGTGACTCCAAGATCTTTGTCGGCGAGATAAACCCGGCTGTCGCGCTGAAGGTAGCCGAGGATGTACATCGGCTTATCGAAATGCGCTATTGTGTAAGTTTGATCGCCCACGAGGTAGTTGAGTCGGTTGGTGCCATTGGTGTAGACAAGAACGTCGCCCAGCCATTCGGCGGATCGAATACTGCGGCAAGGTCAGTAAATTGCGGTGTTTCTAGTGGGCATGTTCTTACGATTCGGTGAGGTCAGTCTCCACGCTGAAGGCACTCTCAACACCATCATCATCGACTTGGCCTGCTTGGACAACCGCATTGTAGTCTTCACGAGAGAACCTCAAGACATAGCAGGTGTCTTCGCAGGCCAAGGCAACCAGGTCGCCGTTATCGCTCCAGTACACTTGCTTAGGCTCAACCTCAATCCGTCGGATGAGACCTCCCGTGAGCCAGTCGAAGAAGGAGATACCGCCCTGGCCAGTGACGCCAAGAAGAGTGCCGCCAGTAAGACCATCAGCCGCAAAAGGAACATCCACATCCAAACCACCCTTCTTGTCCTGGTAGTCGACGCTCTTAAACACCTTGATGCTCGTCGAGGATTCGCGGATAGCAAAGTGGTTGGTATGGTCCTTTGACGCCCAAACGAAATCCAGGGCCTTGCCGAACGCTTTGGTGTTTCTCCATGCGAGCGCTGTGTAAACAGTGTACTCGCCATCGCCGCAGACCGCTGCGAAACGCCCGTTGGGAGAATGGACAAGTGTTTGTGGGTAGACTTCGGATGTTCCCATCTCCTTGGTGGGAAGTGAGATGGGCTCGTTATCCTTGATGGAGGCATCTGATTTCATCAGCCTCATGAGCTCATTTCACGTCACACATTCTGCGAACTCACCAGCCTTGATCACGGCAGAGACAATTTCGTTATGTCTGGCCCAGATGATCTTGCCTGCACCATCCATCGAAACAGCCGGCTCCTCCCGACCCAACTTGATAACAACCGAGCCATCGTCGAAACCCACGGCGATTCCTTGCTTGCCCTTTTGGTAAGCCACGCACCATGCTCGCTCAAGGCCATAGTTGAGTGACTGCTCGAAGCGGTAGGTGTTGGCATTCCATATCCTGACAGTGCCCTGCTATCATAAGTACCCGATCATCATGTGTAGAGTTGACCTGTCGCGCTTACATCTTCAGAACCAGAAATGATAATCGGAAGTTCGGGGTGGTAGCAGGCAAAGGATACGTTGTTTTGGTGCCCTTCAAGTGTCGCGATCAAGCTCTTGGTCGTGTAATCCCACACTTTTACCGTGCGCTGCGGCTGTTAGCTTCGATACCAGCAAGCCAAGGTCTAACCTACGTCATCTGATGTGGTGAGGAGGTATGGCTTGTCGCTGTGAGGGTAGTAATCGACGTGGTTTACACCCTTGGTCTCATGGGCCTCGAGTTGGAAGTTTGGTGTAGAAGAACCCAAGCTCCAAATCTTGACAGTCCTGTCCAAGCAGGCCGATGCGAAGGTGTTGGTGTCCTTGGGGTTGATCGCCAAAGACATGACATAGTCTACCCCTGTCAGCTTGCGTCGCAAATCCCATGTTGAGGCACGTACGGGAATTTCCCTCGAACACCCTGACGTTCTTCCACCCTTTCTCCCAATCCCAAAGCTTAATCGTCATGTCATCGCTGGCGGTAAGAACAAAGGGCTGCGTCGGATGTACAACAATCGCTCGAATGTAATCGGGGTGGGCCTCAAAGGATGCGATCTTCTCGCTCGTGTTGTAGTTATATACCCGGATTTGACTACTTATTGTCAGTGCCAGCCCTCATCCACTACCTGCGCTCTGTGGCGCAACGTACAAGTCATCTGATCCGCAGACAATCCAGTTCTTCCTCGCGATAAATCGGCCGGCGCGGACCGGGACATCAGTGAGCTCGAAGGTCTTGACGATTTGCTGGGTCTCGTACGACCAAATGTAGACGTGGCCGCTGTAGAGGGTGGCTATTCGTTTGGTCAGAACTCGGGGACGGCCGTGAAGGGTAGTTGGACGCACTCAAGATCCATGGCTCGGTTGGGTGAAAGTCGATGCCTTTCACACGCTACCACCGACGTCAATCCTGCATCCTGCGACAAGAGTGCCTCGGGGCGACAAACCTCGGAGCGAGCAAACAGCTGGCGCTTGATTTTCATGTTTGTCAGCATCTATGCGCCACTTTGTTCTTGCTGGAGCGGGGAGCTCGAGGAGGGTTGCTGCTTCGCGAGCAGGGTTGGGTAGGCGTGGGCTGCGTGGCCAGATTCCCGTAACACAAAGGTCCTGATTCGACAGATTGTGACACTTACCTTGACGTCCAGCCGCATCTTGGGCGGAAGTTAAGGTTTTGGGCAAGGAAAGCTGCACGGCGGGACCTGGTTGGTCTCGAAGCTTTGGCGGGGTGGGGGAAAAGGCGAATGGCGCTCTCAGCTGCAGCGTAATGTCATCAATTGTGCGTCAGGAGGGGGAGGATGTGGCTGCTGGCTCTCGCAGTGGTTGGCCAGAGCTAGGGATCCGGGATGGTGGAATTTGCGATTCTAGGGACGATGTCGTCGGCGAACACAAGCTGCCCGCCACGTATCCGGTATCCGATGCTTTTCCCAATTTCGCGAATGTGGTCTCTCCTTGCAGTGTGGGTCGCTGTATTAGCTAATCACATTCCTGCCTCAGGCTGCGTTTCCCCGTAGCTGGACGCCCTACGAATACTTGGCGGGCCTGCAGCCTGACAGTCACCGCCAACGCCGCGATGAAACTTGGGGTTCGACTTAGATTTACCAGGAGATCATAGACATACAGATATGGCGCTGGTTTCTCCACTGTTTACTATATTTTTACGGAATGCGACACACCGGTGATGCCCGGTGTCACCCAATTCTGAAAATGCGCTGCAAAGTAAAAACAATTGACCCCCCCGCCGAGATGCCGGCCCTTGAACGCCCCTTCCACCCGTTTGAACCCTTGTTTGACCCAATATTCAAGACTCCAGTATGCTAAACTCCACACCAGGGAGTTGTTTTAATCGTCCCGCGAATCAGTCTGGACACGCTTGACAATGTCCACCACCTTGGGAAAGAGCTTCTCGTTGGGCTGAAGGCCACAAACCTCCTTCACCACTTCGTCGGGCTTCTTTTCAGCCATGATCTTGGCCAGCTCAAACGACTCATCGTCGCCCTCAACCTTCTGGAAGCGGAACGCCATCTCGGCTGCGTCCAACAAGGCCTCGCAGTCCTTGCCGTGCTCTGCAAGCTCGGCTGCGGGACCAATGAACCGTTCTTTTCTGCTTAGTTTTCTGAGAGGTGCGCGTCCGACACGCTCGACCGAATCCTCGAGATGAGGATTGCTGATGCGCCGCACGATCTTGTCAACATAGGCGTCCTGAACCCCCTGGTCAATGCCATGCTTCTGGGTGATCAGATTGGCCGTGTTGGATAAAGCCTTCTTCACTTCAGCTTGGATGTCACGATCCTGAAGTGCATCGTACACGGTGCTCTTTCTGCGATTGTAACCGTGGTATGCTGCCGTGGCATGCCCGGTGTTGACCGTGTACAATTTGCGCTCGATATATGGCTGCAAATTGTCGACCCATTGGATGCCGTCGATGCTCGGTGGCGAGTACCCCTTGAAGGGTGTTCGGTCAACCACCCACTCGTAAAACTTCTCGAGCTTCACATCCAGGCCGGCATCGGGATCCTGGGCTGGCACAATGCGATCGATGGCAGAGTTCGCAAAGCGTGCGCGGGCGTCAATCGACTTGACGCGGTTTGGTGGCGTGTTTTGTGGCTCCTTGATGAAGCCGGCCAGTGTGTCCGTGGCACCAATGGCATTTTCACAGGCAATGACAGCCATGGGAGCAAAGTTCTTCAGTCTGTGGTCGATTCCCTTGGCAATGGGCGGTGCCACAAACCTGAGGATGTTCGGCCCGACGGAGCAGGTTACAATGTCAGCCGTCGCAATCTCCTGCACGAGCTCAGGCTCCTGTGTTTTGGAGTTGATGGCTCGGTAGTTGGTGATGATGGACTCCGTGGTGCCATCGGAACCAACCTCAATCACCTTGTAGCTCGGCTGGGAACTGAGCTTATCGACGAGCTCCGCATTCACGTCGGCGAAAACGACCTCGTATCCTGAGTTATGCAAGAAGCAAGCAACGAATCCACGACCTGTGCACATAACATCAGTTCTAAGTTGCCAGGGAGCCAGGATCGACACGTACCGATGTTGCCGGCGCCGAAGTGGACTGCCTTCTTGGTGGGGGAGCTCTGGGTCATATTGAGAAGTTGGACTGAAGGAGGTTTCTAGGAGATGGAGATAGGTGACGTCTTCCCGGAAGAATGCGGTGCAAATACGAGTCGATCGTATTAGTTATTATGGAGACAAAGAACGGTCGACGAACCATGGGGAAGCCATTTGCTTTATACGCTCAGCAGCGACGACAAGAACCGCTATGTGGGCACGCATCGGGAGCTTGATACAGCAGCGAACCCGCCACAACAGCAGCAACAATCGACGGTGCAAAACGGAGAGGGAAGTTGGATCTGATCGTCACTGTGGGCCCAGGGTTATAGTCTAGCTCACACTCGACTTGCAGGCGCGTTCTTGAGCTGGACGGAGAGAACAAGGGATGACCCACCATCCGAACAGCTCGCCGCGCTCATCCAGGCCCACCTCGGTCGTTTCTTGTTTAACGCCATCCGGGCCAAGCACTTCTTGCCCAGCCTGCAGACATGGACTTTCTTGTCTGTCGATGCTTTCATTGTGAGATTCAACGATATGCATTGCAGGCAGTCTCAGCACTTCTCAGATCGAGCTGCCCGTGTGCGTTAGGGTCTCGGTCGGGAAACAAAGAAAGCCAACGCGGTCAGCGCGTCATTATTACACCAATAAAGCTTAGGCGGGGCGAGTCTTGGAAACAGCCACAGAATCAACACAGAAGGGGCTGGAAATCGATGATGAAACCCAAAAATCGGGAAACATACAATGCCTTGCATCGAATTTCTCGGTGTCATGACCGAATTTGCGCGCATTCGGCAATAGAGCGCCTCACTGCAAGGGCCCGCTCTTCCGCCGGTCAGTCGGTATGCTCTTGCGTTTAGCGGATAGCACATCCGGCGGCCCAAGCCAATGGGTGCTTTTGAGATTTGAGACATAGTTGAGGGGTAGTTGGGGTCGTTTTCACAGCCACGAGGAAAATCCCGGCCGATACTCTGAACTCTTCCCACCACAGCACTGGCCGACAATACTCGGTCGGGAGGTTCTTCAGTCATCCGGAATGTTTTGTAACTGGTAGGTTAGTCGGCCGCGTCTGCTTTGCATATGAGGCCAGATTTGGCCTCTTTTGGTGTCTTCACGATGGCAACCATTGTTTTGCCCAAACATGTTTGGGCGGAGCTCCGCAGTCCCGAGTCAGTTACCACAATTCCCTCGACAACTTTCGTCATCCTTGCCGAGTCCCCTGTCTATCAGCGCCCGGTGGATGGCGATTGGCACATCAGGGTGACGTTGTGTCACGATCTCTGGTCGGTCGAGGCTAGAAGCATGTTAAGGTCAAGTCACCGAATCTGGCCTCATTGGCACATGCTAAAGTTGGCTATCTCGTGCAGATACTACGATTGTTCACGCTCCATGCTAGATATGCAGTGGTAACCGCCTGCCGATTTTCCGCAAACACCCATTATCATCGTCGTCGCATCTGCAAGACCAACAAGCGCCGCTCCCCGATCCATGGAAGATGTTCACCCCTTCTGCGTCTCTTGGTCCCTGAGATGGATTCCGTCACGCTCAGTGGCTTGGTGGGGGTACTTATCGATAAAACCTGCCGCATTGCCGTCTTCGGTCCAAATTTGACCTTTTAGATGTTTGCGGACGGACTCGACGGAGACGCACTCAGGGGTTTTGTTCCCTTTGAACCTTCTCTCCGGATCATGCCACAGCCCTGAATCGCTCGGGATCACGCTAGTTGGTCCCGGCGGGTCAGCATGTTTCCTGGCTTCGGGTGTTGCTGATAGCTCCCAGAATTGCATTTTCTGCTGGCATTTCTGCTACCGAAACTCGCCCTCGAGTCTTGGTCCTGGGTGAGCCCAACAAAACACAGGATGCCACACCGCTCCGTCCGAAACTGGAGTTCCAGGTCATCTTTGATCCGCCCGTCGCCGGCATGCGGCCGACTGCCACGTTTCGTTGCCGCCCCGCGCCGGAAGACACGGAGCCTTTGTGCCTCAGCCCTGACTTTTCTGTGTAGATCTGCATCTTGAGTCTATCAAGTGCGATACTGTCTGATTCTCAGAGCGGGTCTCAGGGTCCTGCACCCTGTCCCTCTCTGGAACGGCGAAGATCATTCCGTCTACGTCTTGGTGTATCGGGGCACAACCCAGCTCCCCGTTGCCAGCAAAAACCTTCCACACCTCCTTCTCCACCAATTTTTCCTTGGAACATCCACCCCTCCGTCCGACTCTTCAAGCCAAGGGGATTTTGGGAAATCTCTATCACTTGTCAGTTCCTCCTGAGCGTTCCAGTGCAGGCAGGCGAGAATCTAAACTCTCGCGGCTGCTCCCATGCACTTTTACCGCCGATCGTGTCGGTAGCAGCCGCCAGGTTGCAATATCCCGACCTCATCCGATATCTTGCCGCGAAGGTCCGAGTCAGATATGTGTAATGTCGTCACATGCCTCGTCCGTTGCTCCCCGATGGCTTCCGGGCGCCTCCGGCTCGGCGGCGTTTAGCACGCCGCCAACCATGGATTTCCTTGATCCGGCATCCGTTAAGGGGGGCCTAGGGGTCCACAGGGTCCTGTCCACTTTTAACCTTGGAAGTGACCAACTTCAAGCCTTGGTATGGGTCTAAATATACACCATGACATCCATCCTGGTCGCTCTCCCGGTGGTCAGTGTCTTGCACACAAACTGGATCCTCGGGAATTGAATCCAGCCAACCTCAGTCTCGGCCACGCCTTGAATCCATTGATATTTTTGTCGGTAACGGTGCACGACAAAATAAGATACCTGGTTAGATGTTTTATTCTACATGGATTATTGACTACCCAAGGTAAGTAACTTGTAACTCCCATCACCGTCGAATTTACCCTTCCTCCATGTTCTGTTCTGTCTGTCCCTTCCAAAAGCGAGCCCTAGAAAGGCCGAGGCACACGGGCTTCGGTAAAGAAAATTCCAGATCAGATTATCCAGTCTCAAGGCTCTGCCACGCACACTCACTGATTGAACTTGTCGGCTCAACAAACTTACCCACCAGGCGTCCACATATATAAGTCGCCGTACACATATGTATCCGGTATGGCTGTCGTCACATATCCTGCCCATACAGTCGTCCTAAAGTATATACTTTCCAACCAATTCCCTCCGTTCATGTGTTCCGCACCGTGTAGTTCAATTTAATCCAAAGTCTCGCGCCTAGTTGGTTGTTACCCATCGCCGTCAAGCCAAGCCAACTCCAAATTTATGTTCGCTCACTCCCTCACTTCCTCATTTCCTCCCTCCGGACAGTATTACCGCTCCATAGGTAGGTATCGAGAAGGCACCCGGCTGGGGCGGGTATTGAAGCATGCTTGCTCAGCTCAGTCCCTTCAGCGACACCAGTCCCCCTCCAGTCCTTTGTCGGTCTCTCTCTCTCTCTCTCTCTCTCTCTCTCTCTCTCTCTCTCTCTCTCTCTTGCTCTCCTCTGCAGAATAACTCCAGTCCCATTTATCCCATTGCCCCTGTCATTTATATGCACTGACAAATGATAGCCAGCCATCGAGGGTACATGCATTCGCAGCCAAGTGGCAAGACTGGGATTGGAATTGGCCTGGCCTGGCCACCCCGCCTGCCTGCCTACCTGCCTGCCTGCCTGGAGACATCCCATCAAATCTCCGGGTTCAATATAAGCTTTCTGACTCTTTCATCTCCAGCCAGGCTCCAGCTCAAGCTTTCCAACTGCAAGGGAATGGTGTCTGGGTCTGGTTGGAGGGGGAATGAAAGAGGGATATCATGTCTCTCTCTCACCCTCTCTCTCTCTGTGTGTGTGTTGGACGTGATTATGTAGGGGCCGAGTATTGGATATATCTGAGAGAGAAAGAGAGCGCGCGTGTGTGAGGTATGATGGTACGTGTTTAGGGGTTCAAGAATATAGTAAGGGGGGGTTGGTGACGCCGTTCTGAGAGCGAGAGCGATCGAAGAGAGGGAGAGAAAACCGTGAACGCTCAACAGTGCGAGACTGAAGAAAAGATCATCCATGTCGTGCATCACCCCTTGAAATCCCCATCTTCCTCCTCTTTTTCTCCCTCTCCATCACGTAACCTCGCCATGCGTCGCTCAATTTCCTTTTCTTCCGCTTCAATCTCGTCAATTTCCAAGAGTCTCTTTTTCCTCTCAGCCAACTGCGCTTGTCGTTGTTCAAGGCCGGAGATATCTTCTCCTCTTGTCTCTCCTCTTGTTGATGCAGCGAGGGTACTGGTGTCGTCGCCACCCCCTTGTGTTCCCATGCCGGCATATAACGCGCCTTGCGAGGGGGATTCACGTAACGCCTGGTCTAGACTTATACTTAGACTTGGTGTTGGTGCCGCCGATGATCTGGACATGAACCCCCCTCCATGTCCCAGCCCCCCGTTGACAATGGAGTGTTCATCCATCGGAGAAGGCAGCTCATGCGGCCCGCGATGCTGCATGTGCATATCCGACGCCAGCTCCACGATATCCGGCTCCGAAGCGAGTTCCGACAACATATCGCCGTCGGGATTCTTGAATTTATTACTCATCCAGGGACCTCCTCCCATGTCGTCTGGTGGGGGAAGTTCCGAGAGGGGTTTGGCATCGCCCGAGAGTTCGGCGGTATTAGCTGGGATGTCATCTTCAAGTTTCTTTGCTCTGCGTTTTCGCATGACCAAAAATATGGCGAGCATGAACAAGGCGATGCCGAAGATGACTCCAATGACAATCCCAGCGATGGCGCCGGGTGATAGACCGGATGATGATGAATCGTCAGAAGAGATTGCGTTGCTGCCACCGCTGTTGTTGTTGGAGGAAGGGGAGTTGGTGCTGGATGTTACAGTGGCCAAGACGGCGCTGCCGGATACTGTCGTGGTGATGACTATGGGTTTTCCACCGCCGAAACCGCCGCTGCCGCCGCAGGACCGAGCCATGGCGGGGAATGGTATTGGTGGACCGGAGGTGTTGCAGTACTACAAGCCTGTTAGTGACATGTCCACGGGTTTTGTTGTTTTTCGACGAGACTGGACCTACCTGTAAAAACCAAGACATGCTAAAGTCACCACCCCCAGCCCACGGCGGTCCTCCCCCGGGTATCGGGCTTCCCCCAGCTATTGAGCTAGAACTCGCGCTTGCCTCTGGTGGTGTTGACATCGACGAACAAGATCGCATAGCACAACACATGACCTCGGTCACGAGCGAGTTATTTCCACAAAAACATGATCGGTTTGCCGGATCATCGGTCCCACAGGCCGTGACGTTGGCATTTGATTTCATACAGGTTTGCTATACCGAACCAAAAAATTAATTAAATACCTCACAACCGGACAAGCGCGATATCCCACTTACGACGCATGATGGTAGCGCATCAAAAGCCATTGTTGAATTCTGTGCCAAAACTGCCACAGCACATAGCAATGTGCTCTTCACCGTCCAGAGATGATGTGATTTCATTTTTTTTTTCTTGTTAGAAATGCTTGATGAGGGATTTCTATCGCTGGCGACAAAAGGACCGGGACTCAGAAGGAACATGGAAAAAGGAATTTGCGAAAAATTGGGGCAAAACCCGGTTTTTTACAAGCGGTTGTTGGTCTGATGCAGTCTGGCTTGGTTGGGTTCTGATCTACTCTGCAATGGTCTTGGTCTGGCTGGGCCGCGTCGGTGCGTGCGTTGCACGAGGTCTGGCAGTCTGCAGAGTTGCAACCTTTACAGTGTAGGAATGAAAAATGAAAAAGAAATGATCCTTCCTTGTCGAGTCTGTTGTCTTGTCCACGGTTCCGTGTAACGAACTAGACTCTTCTTGGATGCGACTCGCTGCAAGTTTGCTGTAAGCCAAGGCCCCCAAGATGCCTGTTCGGGGCCAGCGAGGGGCCAGAGAGGGCCGAGAGAGGCAAGAAACCATTGCTGCAGCTATGAATCCTACCGCTTCAACTCCCGCGCTTAATCCATCCAGTCTCTAGAGGTAGGTAGGCATCAAAGCGGGGGTGTGCCTCTGTGTTGCGTTTTTTTTTTTTTTTGCAC
>Ga0247765_1001093_pt1 | contig 15351 bp, 15 predicted proteins | sample UWRJL106311C6_FD_179949 | JGI IMG/M metagenome (GOLD analysis project Ga0247765, IMG submission 179949) | Plant litter microbial communities from Arlington Agricultural Research Station in Wisconsin, United States - UWRJ-L106-311C-6 | ecosystem: Environmental > Terrestrial > Plant litter >... | reverse complement strand
GTGCGGGGGTGGGTGCGGGGGGGGGGGGGGTGTTGGTTGGGGGTGTGGGGGGGGGGGGGGGGGGGGTTGTGGGTTGTGGCTTCAGAGCTTCTTTTCGTCTCGCGACCAATGATCGACAAAGAGACGATTTTGTCCTTGCCATCCTTGCAACTGTACATATAAATCCCGGGATACTGCGTATACCACACGATGCAGTTTTCTGTTTCTCGTTACACAATGTGCAAGATCGATTCATGCGCCGCCACAGACGAATACCGAGGTAAGTACGAAGTCAATATCTACCGGAATACTCTCACAGACGTTTCCCCGTGTAAACATCCCTGGCCCCCCGTCTCAACAACAAGTCCACCATTTTTGTATCTCCGCGTTTCCTCGCAGCCGCCAACGCCGTGCCTCGGATTGCGATACTCGAAATCCCCCCGATATCGACCTCGCATGAATCCGGGTCCGCCCCTTGGTCCAAAACCATTTTCATAGCCTGCAGTCTTGCCTCGTTATTCATCGACCACTCCTGCGCAATCGCCCTCGTGATATCCGGAACGTTAAGTCCCATTGCCGTGTAGTTATACACATTGTATCCAGACTTGCCATATTGACCAACCACTTTCTGCAATGGGAATACCTTGAGAAGCCGCTTCGCTTCGGCCAACTTACAGCCACGACGATACGGCTTCGTTTCCGTATAGGGAAAAGAGGAACTGATTCGATATCCGGCGAGGAATCTGCCCACTTGATAGGGGGAAGGATACTTCTTCTTTCGGATCAATTCTTCGAAAACAGCGGGGAGCTTGACCTCCTCCTTCTCGGACTTTGACTTTGCCAGTGGTTCGGACTCTGACTCAGATCCAGATTCATCCATGTTTTTGCTGCTCCGTGCACGGGGTTCCTTTACGGTAGTCTTTTTCGCTGTAGCTTTCTTTGCCGCGGCTTTCTTTGCCGCGGCTTTCTTTGCTGGTGCTTTCTTTGCTGGTGCTTTTTTCGCTGCGACGGCTGTCTTCTTCGTAGCTGTCTTCTTCACCGCCGCTGCTGGTACCCTTGTCGTTGCCGCCGCTGTGTTATTCTTCGCAGCTCTCTCTGGCTGGGTTCTCGTTCTCTCTGCCGTCGACTGTTGCGCCCGGGAGCTTTTTACTTGCGATTTCTTCGCGCGGGATTCCTTGGGCGGCATGGCTGAAGTTGCAAAACCTTTTTGATTGTTAGTGGAACTTTTTTTACTTCGTGTCCTGGAATGGAGCTCACCTTGTGTTAGCTTGTCTGTGTGCTGTTGGAAAAGAACAATGTTCGCGAGACTGAACTCTACGTAGGTAAATTTCAAGTTTGAAGTGATATATGCCGGGATTTGTACTTTGAACTAGAGATAGACTTGGCAACTCTTGTCAATTGAAGCCTTGCTGTCTGCCGTGCCAAGGTTGGGTCTGGCTGCCTCAATCCCGATGTAACCTTCCAACCTACCTACATAACTCAAACTTTTGAGTTTAACCACAACCATGAGACAAGGCGCATCGTTAGAAAAACAAGAAAGACGAAAAAAAAAACAGCAGGTACAATGAAATGAAATTAAGTTAAAGTGAGGTGTGTTACATGTATAAGCCCTGTTAAACAAAAGGGTTTCACTGACTGACTGACAGCAGATTGACGTGGAATCAGCAGATTGATGCGGGAAGGATCCTCTACCTGCATCTTTGCACCACTGGCAATTCTTAGTCAAGGACCTAAAAGTTCCATCTAGATAAAAGTTGGTGTGTTTGCCTCCACTTTCATGTTGTGTGGACCGCGCTCTTATGAGTCCGTCTAATGCAAGTGATTTACAATAAATTGGTTCCCTCTATCCCACTCCTCCAAGATGACCTTCTTCACCCCATCACATCTCGGAATAAACTTGACTTTGAACGGCTTCGGAGCAACAGTGATGCCCTCGGAAAACCCAGTTTCAGGCGAGCAATCCATGGCTTCCTCCGCGACGATATCAAACGACCACAGTAGAAACGCCGTCATGACGCGCAGTTCCACCAAAGCCAGTTGGTCACCGGGACAAGCGCGACGGCCTAGGCCAAAGATATAGAGGGGTCTTCTCGCCGCCGGATCATTATTGCCCTTGGCAACGTGTTTTGTGCCGTTGGGATTTCGAATGAATCGCTCCGGGTTGAACTCATCTGGGCGCTCGTACTCTTCCGGGTCATGTTGGATAGCCCAGACATTCGTTGCAATAGTAGACCCAGCTGGAATGCGATAACCGTCGACGACTTGATCGCTGAGACACATGCGGGGGAGGCCCAACGGCAGCGGCGGTCTCCATCGGAGAACCTCGGTAACACAAGCCGAGATAAAGGGCATTCTACCGACGTCGATGTAATCCGGAATCCCTCCTCTCGTCCATACCTCATCGACCTCCGCCCGTGCCTGACGCTGAATTGAGGGACTAGCCGCCAAAGCCTGGACCAGAAACATGGCAGTACTGAGCATAGATCCGAACGTGGCGTCCAGCGTGGCTCCCGCGATCAACTCAATCTCCCGGTCTGGGAATATCGTCTCGCTCGCCTTGGTGAGGTTTTCTCGGTATAGCCTTCTAACCACGGATTCATAGCCTCCTGCTCCTCCTCCACTTTCTCCTCCTTTCTTTGTATCGGAACTTTCCTGTTCCCGCTTCACCGAACTCACCAGAGCTCCCCATGCCGTGTTGACTTCGATTCTCACCAAACTAGCATCCCGCTTCCAACTCGCATACCGCTCTGGTAACCAATCCAGAATAGGAAAAATCCCTGCTAGCTGCGCAACTCCTGGCTCAATGAGCTTGACAAATCTCCGTTGCGTATCGATATATTCGTCTAGCCCGGCGTTACATGTGCCTACTCTCTCACCCTCACCCTTACCCTTAGCTTCACATGCAGTGGCAGTGGAAGTGGTACGACCAAACAAGACCGCCAGCGCGAGATCATAACTCCACACGTGAAAAGCCCGGTTGAATTCCTCGCCTACTAATAAACTGTGAATAAGCCGCGCCGTCAAGGCCCGTATAATGGGTGCGGCGTCAGCGACCCCCGCAGGACCGGTATGGTGAATGAGCGCCCGGCGCATGCGCTGGTGATGCTCGGCGTCGTTCCAGAGAGGGTGATTATCGTCATTGGGGAAGATGTATTTGGACGGGATGGGAAGACGGGGACGCGCAGAAAGGGCGGCGCTTTGTTCTTGCATTAGCTGACGGACGTGTCGAGCATCGTTGAGGATGACGAGGTTCGTGGCGCCAATCTTGAGGCCGATTACTGGTCCGTATTTGGAAGCCCCCCATGCGGAGAATGTGAGGAAGGACCGGGAAGGGGGTAGCTGGTGGAGATTTCCCAGGCCGAGAATTGGTCTCGGACCCGGAGGGTAGTTGCGGGGACGGAGAGTTGAAATTATGAAACGGATGATGGGAAGAGTAATGGCTAGCGCAGTCAGGGCTAGAAACCCGGTGAAGATGAACGGCATTGCTTCTGTTGAGATATGTGCGATATTGTGATATCGGGATTGGAGGGTGGCCAATTCCTAGAGTGGACAGCCACACAACGCGCAGAGAGAGCTGGAAGACAAAAGAAAAAGAAAGAAGGAAAAAAACAGGAAAATAGCGGGAGAAAATAAATAAAGAACAGCAACAAACACAATCACTGAACTAACACAATTCCACACACAAGGCACATGTCGGTGCCGGGCCATCACTAACCGAAAATCCCCGGCCGGACTTGCATGGGAGGTTTCTGGGGTTCCAGAGACTGCTCCATCTGGACATGCCGCCCGCCAGGCCCCCGATGACGTTGCATAGAGTTCCGTCTGCGCTACAGGTCATTGCTTGTTCGCACGGAGTAAACTGCATCGGCGGTAAAAATAGAGTATGTGAACCGGTCTGAGTTGCTGGAGGTTTCCAGGTTGGTTCTCCGTCTATTACCGTGGTCCATGTAGTGATCCATGGTTTCCGTTTCTGAGGAAAGTGCTTGGGGTCTGGATTTATCTGTGTTCTTGTATCTCTGCAACTTTGACATGGGGACGGACGGCAGAATTGACGCAATGATTGAAGCCATAACACCGTGTGAAGCTGGCCCCGTACTACCTTCCCTTCAATGACATGCTTCGCAAACTACCTACCTACCTACCATAGGTAATCATCATCTCTCTACACTGTTTTCTTAGGACGCGCAAGGTGTTTCAGTACTCTAGAATGTGCGAGCGGGGAGGTTCGTGTAATTGGACACTCTGAACTGCCGTGGAACATGTCCCTCCATGTGCCGCGTTTCCACCAATGGCTATAATGATGCATTGTGCATCCGGGATCTGCAACTGAACCCCGACCGACCGACCGACTGACTGCTACTGCGTTCCCGTCGTGTTTATCAACCCTCCCCAACAACGCCAAGCCCGCCAAAATAAGGCGAATCCTGTTTTCCTATCTTTTTTAACAACTCGGCCAGGCATACCACACCAAGTAAAGCGCGCCCGATCCATTTGATCAAACTGGGGAATATCTCGCGCGATTCAAAGGCCATGCTCTCACGTCAGCTTCTACATCTAGCCAGGCAGTGTCCGAGATCAGTGAGCCGGCGGCGGCTTCTCTCGGTCCAAATACCCTTTCGGTGTTCCTCAAGCCCCCCCGCCGCCAAACACAAACACATGCAGGAGGAGCCCGAACCCCGCACCGCCATCGTCACGGGAGGTGCTCGAGGAATCGGCAAGGCCATTGCCCTCCGTCTGGCTCGTGACGGCTACGACATTACCGTGAATGATCTCCCTTCGGCACAAGCGTCGATTGATGAAACCGTTTCGGGAATCCAAGCCTTGGGGAGACGCGCATACGGTCATGCCGCCGATGTGGCGGCCCCCGACGAGGTGACTGGTTTGGTCCGCGCCTCTGTCGACAAGTTGGGCTCCCTCAACACGATGGTTGCCAATGCTGGTATCGCGCAGGTCAAGCCTTTGCTGGATTTGACACCTGGGGACTTTCAGCGCATGCTCGAGGTGAACGTCGCTGGGGTGCACCACTGCTACCGTTTGTCTGCCTTTTCCCTACTTGTCCTGTCCATGTACATTTATACATACATGTGTGTGTAGAGAGACGGTTTCCAGAACTTTGCATGTGAGCAGACCGAATCTGACACCTCATCACACAGAAGCGGCAGCCCACCAATTCATAGACCAGGGCACACCTGGAAAACTCATCGGGGCAGCGAGCATCGTGGCGTTTAAACCGTTTGCCTTACTCGGGCACTACAGCGCCAGCAAGTGGGCCGTGAGGGGACTGACGCAGGTGTACGCCATGGAGCTGGCCAGCCATGGAATCACAGCCAACGCCTATGCCCCGGGAATTGTGGACACCGCCATGTGGGAGCTCATAGATGACGGTCTGGCCAAGAAGGAGGGGAAAGCTAAGGGGGACATGATCAAGAAATACAGCGAAGAGCTCATTTCTCTGGGGAGGACGAGCGTTCCTGAGGACGTCGCGAAGCTGGTGAGTTTCTTGGCAAGCTCCGATGCCGAGTACATCACCGGTCAGACGTATATTGTGGATGGGGGGATCATATTCACCTAGTCCTTTTCAAGATGCAGGCCAATGATCTGCATCTGTACTTATTCATGAGTGTCAGCAAAGTAGGCGGTCAGGCCTGTTGAGTTTCAGTTATCGAGATATCCAGACCTCACCATTTCCAGTCAAGCGCAACACCTAAAGAGCTCATGAAGAAAACCAATTGTGGGTCCCGACGTTGGATGTAAATGACCTGGTCCCGAACTGCTTGGAATGTGTTGGTCAGCAAATGGCGGGTCTTTGGACCGTTGGCATTTGCAAAAAACCTCGCTGTTCTGGAACCGGAAACTTTGTGACAAAGCACCGGGGTTATGACGGACTTTGCGCTCCGAGACATCGGACTTGGGATCATGCCGCCCCAAAAATCTACCCCGCCGATAGTTGAGACAGAAACATAAAAACTCCTTTTCCGTGTGGAGAATTTTTTGTCAGCCAAGCATCAACTTCAAGGTAGCATCAGAGCAAACCAACTTGCATCTCAATGTCAACAATCGCCAAAACCGTCGTCGCCACCGGTGCATCGTCCGGTCTGGTATGCAGAGCCCTTGCACACCTTCCACATCGAGTGCTTTTGCGTTCCAGATCGCTGATGACATATGGCAAATAGGGCTTCGAAGCGGTCAAGCAACTGCTCTTGCAGACACGACCGTATCGGTTCATCTTGGGTGCTCGAAATGTGGCCCAAACCCAAGCGGCCTATGAGGGGATCGGGTTCGATCGGACACGACACCAGTTGACCGTGATTCCGCTGGATCTTGCCGACCTCAAGAACACTCGAGTCTTTGCACAACAGACTCTGAGCGAGCTGGGCGCAACCGCGATTGACTTGCTCGTTCTCAACGCAGCAATCTCCAACGGATCTGAAGAACCTGGCCCTCATGGGTCGAAGTGGTCGGAGGCATATATTGTCAATCATCTTGGTATTGCACTGCATCATTTGCGTCTTTGACTTGTCTGATTCGGGATGGGAGCGCTAACAATTCGGCATGACATGTACAGCCCAGCACTACCTTGTCCACCTGCTTCGCGCAAAGCTTGTCGAGTCAAAGTCCAGAATTGTCTTTGTCTCGTCGGGCGCCGTTCGCCAAGTGGAGAACCCTAGCGACCTGGATTCACAATTACTTGGGGGTGCGGGCGTGTCGGGCATGACACTTTACCCCGCGACCAAGTTTGTGCAGCTGCTTGGTGCGCACTGGTGGCGTCGCCAGCTCGCAGGGCAATGCACGGTTGTGGCTGTGTCCCCTGGCTTGATCCCGGGAACAGGCCTGGGGCGAGGTTTCAGCTTCCAGATGCCCCCAAATTTGCCAGATGCGAAATCGGTTCCCGAAGGAGCAGAGAGCATTCTGCGGGCTTTTGACAGGAATGACCTCCCAGAAGACCCCGAACAGATTTTCCTGACCAGCTGGGGAGAGTGGTGGCCGAAGGACGTGTACGGAAAGACGCTGGACAAGGGTCTGCAGGAAAAGTGGTGTCCGAGCAAGGAAGCGATTGAGCGGGAGGAGGGCGTTGCCGCTGTGGAGTGAGCAGGTGGGGAAACTGTTTAGCGAACTATTTCTGGGACGAGAGAAAAGAATCGGAATTTTCGGAAGGTCCCAGCTTCGTTACGCTGTTATACGCTGCAATACATCCATAATACGCTGCGCAAGGTGCAAAGACCAAAAGCACGGACCCAACTGTGACGCTTCTGCCTGGCAGGACTGATTCGAACTCGAATGCCCCGCCTTGCCCCACCTCTCTTGAGTTGTTGGTACTTCGTAGTTCCTTCCTCAAACGCACGAGGAAGCGACAATTTCTGCTTGGCAACGACAACTTGATCACGTCATTTGGGCACTGGCTTCACCATGAGCGAGAAGGAAATCGTCGAGGAGACCTACGACCAAATCGCTGACTGGTACCTCGACTGGGTCAGGGAACAGCGATCGCCTCGCGAATTGTACACGCACAAAGTCTTGGACAGAGCTCCATGTTCGCAATCCCAGTCTCCCGATATCCTCGAACTCGGCTGCGGCCCAGGAGTGCCTATCACACGGCTGCTGCTCGATCGTGGAGCACACGTAGTGGCCAATGACATCTCGACCAAACAGCTCAACATGGCCAAGGGCTTCTGCCCCGAGGCTTCCTTCGTCTCGGGCGACATGTCGGCCCTCTCCTTTGAGCCATCCAGCTTTGACGGCGCTGTCAGCTTCTTTACCATGTTTCACCTTCCCCGAGCCGAGCAGAAGGAGATGCTCTCCAAGATTCACACCTGGCTGAGGCCCGGCGCCGTCTTCGCCTTCAATCTTGCCACCGTTGACGAGGAGGAAATATACGGCGAATTTCTTGGCCGTGGCATGTTTTGGAGCAGTTACGACGTTGAAGATAGCAAAGCCATGGTGAGAGATGTCGGTTTTGAAGCGATTGAGGCCGAGGTGCTCGAAGCCGGCGATGGGCAACTTGACGAGGACGACCCAGATTATGGCGCCAAATTCCTCTGGATTGCGGCCAGGAAGCGCCAGAATGGACCAGAACCGGCAAGCGACCACGCGCCGACTTGCTGCGATCCGAGATAGCATATTTCCTGCACGTCAGTATTCACTTGCCGTTGCATACGGCCGTGCATGCTCGGCACCGGGGATGAATAAGCCACTCCGCTTTTCTCACACTTCTGCGATACTATCAGAGAGGTGCTCCAGTGGCCCAAAACAGACCCCGACCCCGAGAATCCTGTCGCCAATGACATGGCGTTGCTTACTGGGACGCCCTGTAGAATATGGAGTGAAAAGCGGAGGATAAAACCCCCGCCCTCGAACCATGGTGATTCCGCCGTCTGTGGATGTTAACTTTTGCAGTCCCAAGACTTGGTAGGAACTGACATGGCATTTCCGAATCTAAATTCCAACACGTCGGCGTGGGCGTGGATGTGGCCGTCCCTACCTAGCGCTGTCACTCTCGCAGCACTCATTCTTGTTGCCGTCACATTTTCCCGGATCATGCCCGGGGCTCGCAACGGTGTGCCGGAACTATCGGACAGTATCCCCTTTGTTGCAAACACGTTCCAGTATATGACAAATACAAACAAGTTTCTAGCTCGGGCAGCGTGAGTGACCAGTTGTGGCTACTCTAACTCAGTAAACTGACAGTTGAATCAGCACCGAGCTCCGCCGTAAAAGCATCATCGGATTCTTTCTTGGCCCGATGCGCGTCTATCTAGTCAAAGATGCCCGCGACGTTCAAGCCATGTTCCGCGCAACCAATGTCAGCACCGACATCTTCAGCTTGAGGGTTCAGAAACAGCTTGCTGCCTACTCTGAAGTCGATCTCCTCAAATTTGCAGCCGACCAGTCCGGCAGATCCAAGGTAACAACGGCGCCGGGAACAGGTATTCGTTACTGGGCGACCTTACACCAGATCATGACCGACCACTTATCCCGGGATCACGCCAAAAATGCACTCAGCGCAAAGTACCAGGAACTCTTCGGCCAGAGACTCCTCAAATTTCCAGTGGGTGAGTGGACGACCATCCACGTTTACGAATTTCTTCGAGACGAAATGGCCACGGCAGCAACTGCAACTATGGTGGGATTGCGGGCATTTGAGCGAACCCCCGACTTCATAAAACGGCTCTGGGAGTTCGACGAGATTGCCAAGTCTCTGATATGGGGATTTCCTCGCTGGATGAACAAGGACGCGTGCATGAAGCGTGAAGCACTGCATGCAGCATGCGCTCGCTATCTCGCAAAGGCAATGTCCGAGTTCGACTGGGATGGGCCTGAAGCTGCCGCCGACTGGGATCCGGTTCTTGGATCACGTTTTACTCGAGAGTACTTGAAGTGGATGCGGGACTGTGGGTTCACCCTGCAGACCATGAGTGGGGCGGTTGGGCTGGCCATCTTTGGGTATGTCAACTTCACCTATATCTCGGCCGACATGGCTACCTAGGTTGCAATCCCTTCCATCTAACCCTGGACTGCCGCAGCTTGAGCGGGAATACGACGCCGATAGTGGCGTGGTGTATGATGGAGATCATCAAGGATCCATTACTGTTCCGTCAGGTTCACGGTGAGGTCACCTCGGTCTGCGTGGTTGATGAGCAGGGCAACAGCTCTATCGAGGTCGGTAGACTCATGTCTTTGCCACTGCTACAATCAATCTACGCTGAGGTGCTCCGTCTCCACGTCTCCATCAACGTCACGCGAGAACTAACCGGGAACATAACGCTTGGAGGATACTCCCTTGAAAAGGGGTCGGTTATTCAAGCGGCAACCGAGATCTGTCACCACGATGAAGCCATTTGGGGTGTTCCGGGACATCCTGCCAGCGAATTCTGGGCCGAGAGACACATCAAGCTTGTTCAGGAGCCCGACGGGCAGTGGAAGCGCCAGTTTGCCATGAGCAAGAAGCCCGGCGAATTTTTCCCGTTTGGTATGTTGGAGCAAAGCTCAAGGCGAATTATCACTGAGACTAACGAAGGGTGGTTGTCAGGAGGAGGGCGAGGCATGTGCCCTGGTCGATCTTTCGCCAAACAAGAAGTCATTTTAACCATCGCCATGTTTGTCTCCACATTCGATATCGAGTTCGAGGGATGGATAAATTCTGCAGATGGATCATCTTCGGACAGGCAGGCGCAAAACGATCCGCGCTACAGTGGCACTGCTGCCATACCACCCGATCGCGATATGAAAGTTCGTTTGAGGAGGCTGGGTTGACCGGGAAGGTTGGAGACATGCCGCAGAATAAAGGTCACGAACACGATTTTCTAGAACCGAGTGCGTTCCCAGGAACTTTGCGCAGCATTGGGTCTTTGATGTGGCCAGGGGGACAGTCAGTCTTTCGGCGAGGGAAAGGCTGCCAATTTGCTACCACAGCATCTGCTTGTGTGGCTCGTTTGCGAATAAGTGCGCTGGGCTCAGTATGTTGTTAATGGAAATGCCTGGCAGACTCGACAGTCACAGCGGCCGCCAGCAAATGCGGTGAGAATCGATATCAACCGTCCTTTTTGCGGATGGGTATTCTTTTGTCCCGCTGAACCGACCGCATTTCAACCTGGTCTGGAACATGCACCCTCTCAGCTCTTGAAGCTCTCAGCCGTAAGAAAAAAAAATCATCCTTCTCCAAAGAAGGTTTCCAACGTCAAGCTATTGGGCGCACTAACCACTTCAGTATGGGCCACATTGTAATATTGCAGTTTTGCTGATTTCCCCGCTATACTCCCTGCGGGGGATCACCAATTAAGAACACCCAGACATGCAGATAGCACGGTGGCTGGGCTGAGGAGGGCGAGGCTCGGTTTGATTCGCCGCAACACGCATTGGATTTCCCATGCCTTGCAAGAATGGGCGCAAGGCGACCCCATCCGGTTGGTGCTCGACTTGGGTCGGAATGTTCCACGACGTCTACAAGAGGAACGAGATTCCATCAAGAGCTGTCCACTGCGCCATCATTGCCCGCAGCATCATTGTGTCCTGACTGGCCGCACTACGTCTCGAGTAAAAAAGCCTTGACAAGATGGCGGCCAGAACCCCCAACCCCACCCAGACGGGTACGGGCCATATCGCCGACGAGTTTGACGCTCGGGACCGCGAGTACAAATACAGCGGTTCCAAAACCGCCGAGCAGCTCACTTTTGCCGATATCCGCCCGCAATACCCAGGCTGGCCCGTCCTCAACCAAGGCCATACGAACACGTGCGTCGCCAACGCCACAGCCTCAGTGTTGCATTTCCTCGCGTACACGGGCCGCGTCACTCGCAATGAAGGAGGCGGCGCTTCTTCTTCTTCCCCATGGGAGTTCTCTCGTCTCTTCATCTACTACAACGCCCGCGCAATCGGATGGATGCAATCCGAGCAGAAGAAGGAGTGGCCCGACGCGGTGGCGGACAAGGGGTCAAAGATCCGCAATGCCATCAAGACCATTGGCCAGCTCGGGGCCGCCTCGCATGACGCCTGTCCATGGCGTGTCCAGGGTGGTGTTGTCCTCGGACTCAATGAACGCCCAAAGGACGAAGCGTATGATGACGCCGAGAAACTGCACGCTATTGAGTATTTCCGTCTTGATCCAGACCACACGCCCGAGGCCGAGGAGAATTTCACCACCAAGCAAAAAGACGATGTGGGTGAGCTTACCCTTTTGCGCGTGAAGCAATGTCTCGATGAAGGGTACCCGGTCATCTTTGGTTTCAACTATTACTGGAAGAACTTCACCACCGACCCAGGTGCTACCGGCCCTGACGCCTCGGGGTACTATACCCTCGCCATCCTCGGGAGTGTCCACAAGGCACCTCCCAAGAACGACGAAGGGAACCCTGCGTACGGCTCTCATGCGGTTATTGCCGTCTCCTTTGATGACAAGAAAAAATGCATTCTCTGCAAGAACTCCTGGGGTGATTCTCTATATCCTTGGTTCTGGATGCCGTATACCTGGATCCTCGACTTTGAAGCAACTCACGATTTTTGGACGATCCGTGGTCTCTCCAGTGGTAGTCTGCCAACGCCCACCCGCGGTCTCAACATCCCCAAGCCTAGCACCGTCAACTTGCAAGACTCGTTCTCTTCCTCCTACAAACTAACCACCCTCCCTTGGACCACCACCATGACCATCTCCCCCAACGCGACTGTTGGTACCACCTGCTACAACTCTGAGACTGCCAAGGTGTGGGTCACCACTTCCATTGGCAAGCTGCAAAACATGGGCTACTTTGACAACAGCGGAGGCTGGCTCCAGGTCCTCCTCGTCGAGTATCCCCCCTCTACCGGTCCCGTCAGCATCATCTCCCTACGTGGGTTCAAAGAGCAACAACCACACGATGCCAGAATCTTTTACATATCGGCAGATCGAGCCGTGCAAACGTTAACATCATATCCCCCTCCGGAACCGCTAACACCAGCGGGGGGAGCCTCCACCCATGGTGGTCTGGCTTCAGTAAGTCGTTTTGCCGGACATGAAGAGGTATTCTGGGTTGCGCCCGATGGATCAATTCAAGCCAAATATCGATATGCCGACCAAGGGCCCGACTGGAAAGCGTATGAGTTTGCACCAAAAGGTAGCGCACACGCGGAAAGCTCTCTCGCCGCGGCGGCCTCGGGGAATGGCAAGGAGATGTTTGTGTGGTGGACTACGCGCGAGGGACAATTGACGGGAAAGCGCTGGGTGGATGATGGTACGGACTTATGGTGGAGGCAGTTGACGGGCACATTTTCCACCAAAAGCGCTGTGACCAACGGGCGGATAGCGACGGTTGTGCAGGGCATTGCCTGTTTTGTGTATTGGCTGGGGACGAGTGGGGAGGTGTTCCAAGCCGTTTGTCGGGGTGGTACGGTGTTGGACCAGGATGTCGCAGGTCCGCGATGGGCGAGGGTTGATTCGGGCTTGGTCGCGGTGGAAAGGGCGGCTGGTGAGATTGATGTTGTTTGGGTTGGACCTGATAACTCCTTGTGTTTGGCGAGGGGACAAGCGGAGCCGGAACAGTTGACGGGGAGTGGGGAGGTCAAGGCGGGAAGTCCACTGGGTGTGTTTATGAGAGTCAAGGGGCAGTATTCGGTCGTCTTTGCAGACTGGGAGGGACGAGTCAGACTTGTTGATTGTCTAAAGTAGTCAGAACTCTTTCCCGTTACCAAGAGTCTAGTGAGAAGCAAGATGGCCAATGAGAGGCAGTATTTCACAAACTACACGGGGGATTTAATAGAGGGTAGTTTGGACATGTCAGGGCGTTTCATCGGTACTTGTCGGTGGTGAGTAAAGCACTAGAGATGCTTGCGGGCTAGAAACAGGATTGCTGCAAGTCTAGGTGGCTTAAATCCTGCGCCTTGGAAAGCGGGTGCGTGACTGAGAGGAATATTCCTGCCAGCTCCAGTCCTTTTATGCACGATCTTCTTTTGCTTCCATCCCAGCCTGCCTGCCTGAAAAAGGCCACCCTTATCACTGGTATTCATACCGATCCGACAAAGTTCAAAATCATTGATCATCAACACTCTACCTCTTGCAAGGTATCGCTACAACCCTGATTCGTGACTGGATGGAATTTGGATTGAAAGACAGATTGGCCACTTGCTCTCCTGCTAATCCTTGGCCTGGAAGCTATGAATGTCATGAGCATGAACATGGCTGGAGGAAGCAGGCCCAAGAACTTTGGGGGCGGTTGGCAACTAGGACTGTAGGATCATTTAGATTTTGGTTTGTAAGAATTTATTCCCAGTGTAAGGTGGAGGAGGTTTTGTCATCTTTTCTCATGCCTCAACTCACAATGAAATGAAATAGAATAGAATAGAAAAGCTCTCTTTAGCTCGTAGCTAATTTTCTTGTCACCACCACGATTGATGAATGACGATATTTGATCGGAATCTATCACATCAATCACTGCTGAGACCTCAACACAATCGGAAAATCTTGAACTTGCCAACCCTCCACCTCCACCTCCACCTCCACCTCCACCTCCATTGGTAATAAAAATGGAACTCTCCCCCCGGCATATCCCCGCCCTCGCCATCGCTAGCAGCACCACCATCGGCGGTCTCTGGCCGATATTCAACCCCCGCGCCGCCATGTTAGAATTCGGTCTCACACGACACATTGCCGAAAACCCGGCCGCGGCACCGGTCATGGTTCTCGGCCAAGCGAGGAACAGGGTTCTAGGCCTGTTGATATTTTGGTTTTATTATCAGCGGAAATATACCGAGATTGATCAGCTCATGGTGTTGCTGGCCGGGTACGTTGGTGTCGTAGATTGTGTGCAGCTAGCCAAGGTCGGTCAGTCAGCTGAAGCGCGGGCTGTTTTGTGCGACGAATCTGGGCACATGAGCTGCTTCTTGACCGAAGAGCCCACCTGCAGCGCGTTTGAATACAAAACGATTAGCCGAGCTTCGCTTAACTGGTGAGCAATATCGTAACCGCCTGATGAATAACTAGACTATTTGCCAGACTATTTGCTAGCTTCGACTTTGATGAAACCAGCTCCCAAGTCTCGCTGCACGGTCACGAGTTTCGTCAGCATCTTGTACAGTTAGCCAATTAAGTACCTTATCTTTGATGATCTTCTGGCCCGGTTTTGAGAACTTAACTGCTCCGGGGACGAGCTGTATAGTCGACTGGTGGCTCAGATTCAACTACTGAAGAGAAGAAACCCAAAGCTTTGTCGTCTAGTGCTCTCAGCGGCTAGGTGCCTTGACTAATCCCTTCACCACATTACTTGAGCTAGGCGTGTTATCAGACTCTCTAACGCAATTTCAAGCAAGGCCAACATAGTACGAGAAGTTTTAACTATGTGCGGTTCATTCCTCACTGTCCGAAACAGGTGTAACAAAATTAGCTAGGCTTATCCTTGAGCGTATGGCAATTGCGTTCAATTCTAATAAATCCACAATTTCCGTACAGACCTTTGAGATTTTAGTACGTTCAACATTGTATCTGTTCCATGCTTTGAATTGTTGACGAGAAATAATAAACGTTGCTATATTAGCATGAGCCAGTAAAGGGACGTCGTAATCCCCATTAGGCTCGTGTTCGCGCCCCTTTGCTCAAAGCCTCAGAGAGGCACCCCTAAGAAGAAGGTATAGGGCATGTATTGGTGTATCCTGGCCAAAATTAGGACCGTGGTCCAAGATTTGGGTTATTAGGGCACTGTCGGCTCTCAGCAGTTCCCAACCGCCGGGAATGGCGGTCATTACCATTTACGACAAATAGGATACCAAAAATACCTAGTTGTGAGCATTCCCAGGCAGCCGGGGGAACAGATAATTATCTGTGAAGCTTTAGGTAGCAGACGCTGCGAGCTTGTGGACGTCCCGGTTCTGCCCCCCCCCCCCCCCCCGCACAGGGGACCCCATTGTGCGCCC
>Ga0247765_1001092_pt1 | contig 15372 bp, 16 predicted proteins | sample UWRJL106311C6_FD_179949 | JGI IMG/M metagenome (GOLD analysis project Ga0247765, IMG submission 179949) | Plant litter microbial communities from Arlington Agricultural Research Station in Wisconsin, United States - UWRJ-L106-311C-6 | ecosystem: Environmental > Terrestrial > Plant litter >... | reverse complement strand
ACGACATGTCACGCTTCACCGAGAGAGGGCAAACACGGCAGCGAAAAAAATTGCATGGGCAATCTCGTACAATAGATTGATCGACGGGGGGCACTAAGGAAGGCCCCAATGCAGTTTCCCATGGTTTTTTTTTTGCCTTGCTGTGGGAATTTTGCCTTTTGCAGCCAATTCCGCATTTTTGTTCTTAAGAGCACTGCCACGCATCCGCACCCTTCCGTCCCTCGCTTCAGCTGGTCACTATTACTATGTATGCTATCCATTAATCCATCCCATCTCCAGTCTATTTCCCGGCTCGTCATTGGACAATCAGGGTAACCCCACACTCCGTATTTCCGCGACGGGACATGTCCAAAACAAGATTTTCAAGATATCACGGGTACCAAGAATGCCAATACGAGGTGCGGGGTGCGTCACATGTGTTGCAAGAGCTAAATATATACATACCTACCTTACCGACTCGATTCGGTATACTAGAACGACCCGACTAGACTAATTTTTTCTACAAGCAGAATTTGTTGTAGAAACGGAAACCATGAGTGACTAGACCCTCTATGTTAGGTGCCATGCTTTAAATGAAATGACGTAAACCTCACATAGCAGACGAGTCGCTGGAAACATACAATCTCATCACCCGTTCCTGGCTCTACAGCTTTGTTTGTGGCAGTGTGGCTTTGTTTGGATTTTCTCCTTTAATGAACACCTCTGAAACATAAAAATAAAAATAAAAAAAAGTAAAAAAAAGTAGAAGAAGCAGAGGCTGTGACTAGATAGATACCTAGATACCTTAGCTTTTCTCGGTAGGTACCAGTTCTTGGATAGGTAGGTAATTATTCGGGCATGTCGCCCAATAACTCTGCCCTCACCACACCTTTCTCCAACAACTCAGTCTGTCTCTCCAAAAACATCACCTTCGGTCTGTCACTCTCATAGCTCAACTTCTTTTCCGCCATGCTCGCCCAGGATATCTCCATCGCCTCTCTCAACTCCCATTTCTTGCCGTCATCATTACCACCATTATCATCGTTATCCGTGGTGACAGGGTGGTAGTGGTGGACCAGGGTATCCCACCATTGCTCATCACTGTTAAAGACGGTAGTTATCCTCGGGTCAGGATGCACATGTTGTCTCAAGTTCAGGCCCTTGTCTTCAAGTTGTAGCGGGACATGCTCAAGCCACATGTGCACTCCGTATTCCTCTCGCAAAGTCTGGACCATCATGGCTTCGACGCAGCACCAGGCGCGTTCGTAATATTGATCGTCTTTGAGGGTGATGACCAGGTTACATTGCGTGATGATGAGAGGGAGGGCCGAGACACCGGATGTGGGGTCGTCTTGGTTAACGCAGGCAAAGTCCTTGGAAACCTTTTGTTAGCAATTTCCTACCTGGCATGGCAACAAGAATAACAAAACGGGGGAAGGAAGGGATCACACTTACCATCCAGATATATATCTTATCTCGATCTTCCACTGGACAGCCAAACTCCAAGTAGGATTCCACCGCCTCAATCATGCGGTTATACTGCGTGTTCTCCGCATCATCTGGAGAATTGCGATTCGGATCCCGGTTTATCCACCGATAGGAGAAAAAAATCACAAACTCGGGCTGCCCATCTTCTGTCCCCGACTCTGCCAGAGAACGCACCAGCCCGTCGCTGGAACGCGGGAGTCTCCCAAAGTTGACAAAGTCGGAATAGCGAATCGCCTTGAGGTGGTCAAACATTTGGCCCGTGTTTGGGTCCGCCAATAGCGTTTCTGCGTAAATTTTTCGTAGTCGGCCAATGACTTCGTGTCGATGTTGAGTCTCGGCCCCCTTTCGAGAGTTGTCCGAATATTTTAAGAGTATCGGACGTAGTTTTTCTTGGAACACCTCGCGATATCCCTTTCGAAGCTTGGCTTCTTCGAGATGGCTTTTGATGGTCTGCTCGGTTTCGCTCTCAGACTTTCCAGCGGCGAGGAGTTGTTTGCGTAGACCCTCCAACACAATATCCTGTGCATCTGCATCGTCGGCAAACACGACGTAATCGAGTGCAGAGTAGCCGGTGTCTGGGTCGGTGATGAGCAGATCAACTCCGGCATCAACAATTTCCTTTAGGTATCCCCGATGTTCGGCAGATGGTTCCATGCACAACGCGATAGCTGAGGTTGGAAAGATGTTCTCCGATCCGCTACGAGCGGTAGTCGCGTTGAAGTGAGCCAATGCCTCGTTTGGTCTTCCGGCTTTGAGCATGGCCCGTCCAAGAAAAAGTCGCGATAGCGGAACCGCCGACCACGGAGCCAACTGGAAACCCTCCTCAGCGGCCTTCACTGCACGTTCAATCCAGACCGACTTTTCTCCGGAATCAAGCTCAAGGTCTGCCAAGACACAGTAGCACAACGACAAACGCGAGAGAGCAATGGCCTTCCACGCCAAGGCTTGCCAGGTTCGTGTGTAGCTCCCGTGGCTTCCTTCGTCCTTTTCCTCGTCGTAGATCTCATCGGCGATTTGGATCCGTTCGTTCAGCTGTCCGATCGCGGCTTTTATGGTCTCCTTGGCCTTTTTCTTGACAGCCGGGTCATCATCATCGGTGGCACCTCCCAAGGACGACACCGCGCTCTGGTAATTCGTCATGGCGAGGTTTCCAATCGCCCGACAAGTGACGCGCTTCCATTCATAATCCTTCCCAATCTCATATTGTCGTTCAAAAGCCTTCTTTGCATCCTCATGTCGGTCGAGTAGACGATACACCATGCCCAGCTCGGCTTCAATGTGGGTTCGCTGCATGGTTGGTGGTCCTGGGAGAGCATCTGCCAGTGCCAGCGCCTGTTGCAGTGCCTCCACGGCGGCGGCGTATCGACCTTGTAGCCGGTTGACCCAGCCAATATTTCCAATGACCTCGTACTTTCGGGGTTCCAGGGACGGGTTTGTCTCACATAGCTGTAGCGCTTTGGCAAATGAACGAAGGGCTAACTCGAGTGAGGAACGGTCGAGATCTTGTCGACCTTGTGCCATTTCCGCTTCCCAGGAGAGACGGAGACGGTCGGCCTTGCTAATCCTGGGTGCCATTTTTTTTTTGATAAAACCTCGATTCGGTTTCTGGGAATTGTCCAAAAGTGAAATACAAAAGTAAGCGTGTGTGTGTGTGGTAACTGAACTTTGCTCCGCAATTGAAAAAGCTGAACAAAATTAAACTTTCGACAGGCGACAAACTTGCGGGGGGTTGATATAATATAGACCAGACCAGAGACAACTCTTATGAAAAAATGAAAAAAAAGGCTCAACAGGTAAATCTATCGCTGTAACTACCAGATTCAGGCAGGCTAGCTTGCTTATTCGCTGAAGAGAAAAACAGGCAGCCGCGCAAGGTTCTAGGCGGCCTGGCGCAATGCAAGGTTCTTATTACATGGATACTCTGTAAGGACCTTTATGCGAACCGGCCTGGCGCGGACCGCAACGGGCAAAGCAGGCTGAAAACATACCGACGTCTAGGTAGACATCAATTGTCGCCATCACATGTGCATCACATATAACGGTCAGTGATAGCGTAGTGGCGTCGCTATTACCCACGCATCATCTCCTTCGGTACCTAATACCCCTCACACCCTGCAAGACTAAAAACGGATATGGCCTCGACGGCTGGCAAATTGGTCTCAAGTGTCTTCAGCTGGTTCACTCCACGGATGAGGAAAAAAAGGCCGGTTTTTCGTGAAATATTCTGTGACCCTTCGAAGAGGAAGGTACACCCGACAAGGCAGTAGGACTTTTAGACATTGAACCACTCAGACCACGCCGCTCCTTCCAAGAACTGACTGACATTGACGTCAGTGATGTCAGTCAGCCCCGTTGGGGAAGTTAAAATTTTCGCGTGGTGATGATCTCAGGGAAGGCGCGAAGGATACGGACAGAAGAATGGTCTCAAGTTTCTCCCACCGAAAATATAGCCATGCTCACCGGCATCCTTCGCTCTTGCAAAATTATATCCTACGTGAATACCTGAGCTCGCTGAAAAGACCAATCAGGTCTTCAAACGAGATGCCCAACCACAGATCGCCCAGTGGAGGCCGCTTGATCTTCAAGCCGATTGCACGCCGACCTTCCTTTCCCCGCTTCTGCCCGACTTCCACTCAACTTCCGACCTCAGGTCACGAACCCTCTGGGACAAATATCACTTTCGCCGTTAACGACTCGCAAAATGCAGCAACAGTCTTCCGAATCATCGACGCAAGACTCCGCTACCACTTCGCGTAAGAATCCTTCCCGGCAGGGAGGCATAATTGATGGATGGCATGAGTTGCTGATGCATGGGCTGCAGCTGACCCTGTCCCGCACGCGAAGGCTCCCTCCCGGACACTTATGTCCTTGGAACAGGCGGTAGACAGCTTGACATGGAAATGCATTCACTGCACGGTAAAAGGGTATGAGCGACTGATACCACTTTCGGTTATCGCCCAGGCCCATCAATCCGATTGTTTCTATTGCCGCACCCTCCGTGGCGCACTTGACGTGCTCGAACCAGGATGGGAAAGGTCGTGTGCTGAAGAAAGCATGACCCTGCGCTTCTCGTGGGGGGGTGATCTTCCGTCATTTACTCCCTCCAAGGGGGCAAGCACTGTGTATCTCTACATTTCCCTCTGCCACGGTGTGTTTCCCGCGTCTAAAATCTGTTCGTCGCCTAACAACCTTCGATGGAGTAGAATTCACACCTGCACCCATTTCCATGCCCGATTGGTGGCGGATCTCTCCATTGACAACCGTCATTTCGGATTCGGGAAGCCGCGCTGCCTACACGCGCATCAGGTCATGGATCCGAAACTGTGTGCAGAACCACCCCAACTGCGTCCAGGGGGATTCAGGCCCCATGCCCCGCCGTATCATCGACTTGGGCGACACGATAGACGAGATGGAGACTGCCTACCTCCTTGATCTCGGAACTTCCGACGGGTCAGGTACGGATGCCGCCGGCACGCCGGACAGTCAGGCATCCGCAGCCCTCCGAGTCAGCCCGGAGCCATATGCCGCTCTCAGTTATTGTTGGGGATCAGGCGAACAGTCTCACAAAACCACAAAGGCCAATGTTCGGCAGCGCCGCAGTGGGTTCGCTGTGAGCTTGCTGCCCAAGAGCATCCGGGATGCCATGTCGGTCTGCAGAGGCCTGGATATCCGGTACATCTGGATTGACGCCCTTTGCATCGTGCAAGACGATGAGCCTGATTGGCAGCGCGAGTCGGTTCGGATGCTCGATGTGTATGCCAACTCGCACATCACCATTGCCGCTCACACAGCCGCATCGTCTCACGACGGCTTCCTCGGCGCACAACTATATGGCCACCAGCCTTCCTGCCAATCCTCGTTTCAAATTGAGGTCGACGAGTCCAAGTATCTGGAATTCTTTCTTTCCATTGGTACCGGGACTGGCAAAGCATGGGGCCCCTCCCCGCTCATGAAGCGCGGTTGGACACTACAAGAAGCTATATTACCACGGCGGATCGTTCACTTCACTGGCAAGGAGATGTTTTGGGAGTGCGAAGAAGGCGCAACATGCGAGTGCAGTCATATTTCTCACCAGAAGGTGGCTGTCGGTAACGGTCAACGATGGCTTGCCAAACAAAGTTTCTGCGGGTTCAGCGCTGCCACCGACAAGCAGTGGAGTGGACTATTGACCCGTGAAGGATGGATGGAGATCGTGAATATGTACTCATCCCGGGAGCTGTCGAAATGGTCGGACAGATTCGTAGCCATAGCAGGGTTGGCACAGCTTGTCCGGCGTTCAAGCGGTGTCACCAAGTCCAATGAAGTTGAGTCACCCATCCTACCTGCCTACTTGCCAGTTTGACGTCTCAAGATTCAAGATGTATATGCTCACCATCATCAGGCAACCGACGAGCCATGTTACCTCGCTGGAATGTTCCGCGACCAATTGCCTCGCCATCTCCTCTGGTGCACCGTTATCCCCAAAAACAGCAAAGAACGGACTTCGCGCGGTTCAGCGCCCTGCGCGCCATCCTGGTCGTGGGCCTCGCTGATCGGACCGACCGAATACAGCGCATTCCTATTCGGGGTTGAGGAGACGTCACACGTTGTTATGCACGGGGCCGAGACATATTGTCCGCCGTTTTCAGCAGTTCAACACACGGGAGAACTCATTCTAGGGAAACTGACAATAGAGGGATCAGTAGTTCCTGTACGGATTGGGCCGTGGATTCGCGGCACGTCAGAGCACCTGGCTGTGGTCCAGAGTCCTGCGAATGTTCGATCTGAGATCATTATTGATGACATCCAGCGACACAAGCGAACTATAAGCGACGATAAAGAATGCTGGAAAGTGGGGCCAATAGCGGGTCACAAGTGTGACAAGTGTGACCCATCAACAGTAAAATGGGATGAGGAGAGATTCTTATGTCTGAAGGTCGCAACGTACATGCTACCTGACACCGGCAAGCGGAGGCTGGTGGACAGTACCTCGACCCACTTTCTCGTACTAGAGAGCGTCGGGGCTGATCAGATACTCTGGCGGAGGTTTGGCGTCGGCAGTTTTGATCCATCCCTGGACGACGAAGGCGTGATGGAGATCGAACAACGTCTTTTTGACAACGCGGAGCAGAGAAAGGTGGTCATAATATAAGTGAGAACAGCAGGCTTGGCTATCAATGTGGAAACCATCAGCGAATCCCTTTTCCAAAGTTCCGCTATACTCAGGTGAGCTGGAGCGAGTGACGACTGCAAGTTCATTTTCCCGAGCTTTTGCTTAATCTTCTGAGCCAATGATGACTCGCGCAACAAATAACGAAGAAACAGGCCAAGTTGGAAATTGCGACTCGAGAAGCAAAATGAGCAATATCGTTTGCAAACGCAAGGTCAGTGCGACGGCAATATCCCCGAGGAAGGTCTCTCGCGTAGGAGCGCGTCAAGGCGGCGCCGCTTTGGCGACTGAGAGCAATGCGGGAGGCAAGTTTGGGTCAAGCGACAGGTTGGCGTCTGGAAGCAGTTCAGAAAGATGTGCCTCGGCCATGGACAATTTCAAAACTTTCGACGTCCACGTCTTCATCGCCCTGGCGAAAGGCTCCGACGCCACTTGTTCCAACCAGACTCTGAGGGGCCAGGCCCTCCACGTGGAGGATCTCAAGGGCCAGTCTTGGTGGACTTGGCAGTACCAAATCCCCGACGGCAAAAACACCTTGGCACCGAACCAACCCCGGATTCCGGTGATCAGTGGGAAGCTTCTTTTTCTCTTCGCCACTGCCCTAAGCATCCCACGGACCGTCCCGTTGCGTCTGTGCCACATCGATGAGATAGGGCGTTGACGAATGAGATGCGTCTTCAACCCCTGAACAAAGTCAAGGAAGACGCTGCATCGCGCCACTTCAGGACAGCCGTTCGTCATGGTGGCGTCCGTGAAATGTTTGAGATCGCCAAGGTCGTACTGACCGATCCAGGGCATCGGCACGAGACTCGGCAACTTGAGCCCAGCCAATATCAACGGCGACGAGACGGGCGGCCGCTGATGAACATACCAAAGGCAATCGCTAAACCAGTCTTGTCTTCCTCTGCAGCGGTCGAACTGCAACGCACGACCTGTCGACCCTGCCAAAGCGAGGGGGCTAACCAGATACAGGGAGCGATGCGGCATATCCGCACCAATCATTATGGCTTGGCGGCCACAGAGACCCTGGGTTCTCGCCATCGCGATAGTTAGGTCTTGGCCCCCCCGCGATCGAGCACAGCTCCCCCCCCCCATTTTCCGGGTGATCCTTCATTGACGAGAGGGTGAGTTATAATGTGGAGAAGACCAGCGTCTTCTTATGTGGGTATCTTGGCTCCCGTTACTCTAGCTCTTCGTTCTTTGCTCTTGCTCTTACCTTTTTGATGTTCCTTTAACGTTACCCCACAAAGCTGACGGTTGCAAAAGTCCGCGTCCGCTGCCAAACTGCTCGCCAAGACGACGGCGGGAGACGGGAATGCCTTGACAGGCCTACGCCAAGATCGAAACACCAACGCCACCAGGCCTTTTTGCATGTGAACATCATCACCATGCCAGGCAACCAGACACTCACGCCAGAGGAGCTGGCCTTGCTAGACCATAGCACCCGCGGGGGGATGCTGCTCACGACCCATTGGACTCTGACTGCCTTTGCCAGTGCTTTTCTGATTGCCAGGCTCTGGGCCAAGCTGGCTTTCAAGCGCGGTCTTTGGTGGGATGATTGGGTTCTCCTAGCGGGATGGGTGAGTTTCTCTACTTTTCAACCCCCCTCAGCGTACAAACAAAGAGAGAATTTTCGAGAAGGGGGGAAAGAATAGGAGAAGAAATGCGGAAGGGACACAACTGACTCTATCAGGCCGCCTGCATCACCGTGTGCATCCTCACCACCATCCTCGTGCACGATTTCGGCCTCGGCCACCACTCCTACGACCTAAACATCACGGAACCCACCCGGTTTTTCCTGACCCTCGATTCCCGCGCCACCGTCACCATCACCGCCATATCCCTGACCAAAGTCGCCTTCGCGGTATCCCTCCTCCGCTTGACCACGGAAAAAACCAAAGCCTTTGTCTGGTTTCTCATTATCACGCTGAATATCTCCATGGCTGTTTCTGCTATGGTTCCCTGGATCCAATGCAAGCCCATCAATGCCCGGTGGGATTTTAACGTGAAAGGGGAATGCTGGCCCTTGAACGTGGGGACCAAGATCTGGGTTGCCACAGGCGCGCAAAGTTCGGCGTATGATTTCATTTTGGCAGTGTTGCCATGGACGTTTCTATATCGTCTTACGTTAAGGAAGAAAGAAAAATTGGGTGTTTTGGTTTGTATGAGTATGGGTGTTGTGTGAGTTCCCTTCCACAAGGGGAGATGAGGTTGGCGGAGAGGAGAGCTAACGGCACGGTAATAGAGCGGGTGCGGTAGGGATTGTCAAGTGTGTGAAGCTGCCTACTCTCGGGACGGGAGATTCCTGTAAGTTTTTCCCCTTTCCCCCCCTTTTATTGTCCCCCCTCTCCCCCGGTGCCTGTTTTGGACCACGCAGTCTGATAAGGCCAAATAGTCAACGAAATCGACGTCTTCGTCTGGGATGTTGCCGAATCCACCGTCACCATCATGGCCGCGTGCATCCCTACCCTGCGCGTTTTTCTCCGAGAAAAAACCTCGTCGGGACCTTCAGGTCCTCGCACCACGCGGTTGTCGCAGTTTTCGCTTTCTTTTCTTTCGGCGAATCGAAACCGACACATGTTTGAGACGCAGGATATTGAAGTGGTGAGAGAGACAAATCTTTCCAAGGAAGAGGTTTACCATGGCGGCTCAGGGGCCAGTCGAGATGGGGAGGGGAGTGCAAGTGGAAGTCAGGGGGTAGTCGTGGAGAGTTCCGTGGTGAGGGAGAAGAGTTGAGATTATAAATACCCCGGGAGAGTTGGAAAATACTATATATAATACCTTTATGAGCACTGGGAACGCTGGGATCAAGGCATGGTAAGGATTTGGACCACTCTTGGTCCAAGTTGGAGGAAATTTTTTTTTTCTTCTTCTTTTTAGAGCTGAAGTTTAGTATTTATCCTAGAACTATTCCTACATAGGTGGGTATTCAAGTTCCTAATTTTCAGGTTTACCATTCCAGCCACTTTGTTCAATACTGGACTCGGGGTGGAGTTACATATGTTTCGCAAATTGGCCATCCGTTGTTGGAGGTGGGTCCGGAACCGAGACCTTTTGTGACGGAGCGCCAAGTTCCAGGTCCCACCAATTGCCAAAAACACATTTTGACTATCCGATTTGCGCGCCCAATAGTTTCCCATATGATGGAGCCGCGTTTAATGCTTTCTTTATCGGCGGGTAGTCCCGTCACCTTCCACGCCTACGAGACGGCAGCTATGTACCTTAGGTAAGGTAGGTATGTACGTTACTAAGACACAATCGGCTCCCGGAAATCTGTGGTGTCCTGCACTTGCGATTTGACGGGGAAAGCAGCTTGACAGGGTCCTGACATCAGCGGTCTGCAGCACGTTAGCATATCCTGAACTTGTTTTGTGTTGCTTATCACTGGGTTACACCACACCACATCTCATATCTGCCAAGTAAATTTCCCAAACGGTACTCTGAGAGGCTTTTGCGTTGTTGACTTCGCTTACATGGCCTATTTGGATAAAAGTGATTATTCATGAGAAATGTAAAAGTCTGCGGCCCATAAAAAGAAAACCTAAAGTATAACCTACTAGTAGTTTAATAAAAACACTGCTGTTTCATCATTTGCCATCCTATCTCCTGAACCGTCATCTTGGACATCCGCCTCCAGAATGACGATGTTTGGTGTCTCGTCTCTTCACCTGGTGGTGGCGCTCACCGTTACCTTGTTCGTATATGTCGTCCAAAAATGGATTCGCGTCCGACGCTTTTACAAGGACCTCGTGAGTTGTTTATACCAAATTTTTATTGTCCACCACCACCTCCACCCGGTCCATACTGACACATCACCAGCCTAAACCCCCTCACTCTTTTCTCCTCGGCCACCTCCCCCTCTTCGCCCAGACCGTGTCGCGCTTCCCACCCCGTACGGCCTCCCAATACATTTACACGGAAATCGCCACGCGCTATTCTCTTCCGGCAATATGGTATCTCGACCTCTGGCCGTTTGCGCCTCCGCAAATCATCCTCACCTCTACCGAGGCGGCATACCAAGTCACTACCGCAACCATGTATCCCGGTCATGCCTACATTGATAAGCTCCTCCGCGCCATGTTTGGACCGGGGACTATCTCGGGGAGTAATGGCGCAACATGGAAATACCTCCATCATCTCATGGGGCCGGGCCTCTCTCCGCGGGTAACAAAATTGCGCGTTCCGATTATCGCAGAACAGGCCCTCATCTTTCACAACCAACTTTGTCGAATCGCTACTTCTGCCAACGCTATTGCGGAGCTGAATAATCTACTTCCGCCCTTGCTAATCGATATATCCTCCCATATTATCCTCGGATTTCCCTTTGGTGCGCAACAGGGAAATTTGGAAATGCTAAATGATTTGGAACCCATCATGGATGTGGGACAAGATTATCTCAGCACGTCGAACCCGTTTCTCAAGATGCGGCTGTGGTGGAAAATGCGTGGACCAAGGCTGAGGACTGATAGCGTCTTACGACCGATTGTGGAGAAGAGATATGCGCAGTTGTGGGAGCAGATGGAAAACTTGTCTCCAAAGGGGGATTTGAACGAACGAGGAAAAGGAGGGAGGAGTATTTTGGATGGGCTTTTGGTCCACCATGTGCAGGCCCGAAAAGGAAAAAAGGGCGGGGAGAATATGGATAGAGGGTTTTTGAACATGGTGACGGCAAAGTAAGTGATCACAGAAACAAAAGACAAAAAAAAAAAGAGCTGGGAAAGGGTATGACAAGGAAAAAGCTAATGATAAAAAACAAAACAGTGTCAAGGCGTTGCTATCGGGAGGACAAGGCACTACCTCGGATACTCTCTGTGTTTGTTACACCCCCTTTTCTCCAGTAAGGCGGATATGCTGACTTGGTCAGTACATTCTCCTCCTCATCAGTCTACACCCCGACGTGTTGGAGAAATTACGAAATGAACACGACCGCGTGTTTGGGCCCGGACTAGACGAAACTATCGCGTTATTAAACACCACCCCGTCAAAAACCAGCGAGCTTGAGTACACCAACGCCGTCATCAAGGAGACATTACGTCTGTTTCCCGTTGGGTATAACCCGCTCGGCGTACCACCCGGAGTGTAAGTTCCTTTCAGCTCTCACCACCTATTGAAGAACCTAGCTGACATCCAGGGTGATCTCAGTTCCACCCTCACTATCAACGGCAAGTCATACCCAGTCAAAGACCAAATGGTCCTCCCCCTCGTGCACACCACACACTATAACCCGGAATATTTCCCCGAGCCATCCAAGTTTCTCCCCGACCGGTTCCTCGACAGTTACGAACCAAAAGTCGACCGCTACGCATGGCGACCTTTTGAGCGTGGACCCCGGACATGCATGGGTCAAGAGCTCGCCATGGAAGACATGCGAGTAGTGCTACTGTTTACGGTGAGGTGGTTTGACTTTGAGCCAATAATTACCAACAAGGCAGAGAAACCGAGAGCGTCGTTTTCAGATTGGGATACGAAAATCGGGGATATGGCTTTTCAGGTCACGAAGTTCACGGCAGCACCGAGGGGGCCGGTGCCGATGAAGGTTAGGCTGCGGGGAAGGTAGGTAAGGTATCTTTTGTATAGTATCCACTCCATTTTCTGCTAGTTGGCAGTCGGACTGAGGTACTGTAATATCAAATCCAACACCACGAGTCCAAGATTCCCCTCATTCTATTTAAGGTAGAACTACAGGTACCTATGGTTCAGCAGCTCAATGCAACCTTGCATAAACATCCCACGCCGTATTAAGGTTACGCATATCCTCAGTGAGGGCGTGTATCGAATCATTGACATTTGTTTTATCCACCGTCAGAAATATTGGCTTCATCGACTTAGTAACGGGAGGAGGTGGCGCACGACCTCTGACAAGAGGAGCTGCAACAGCAGGCTGGTAGCCTGATATAACTTGAATGCATCTGCGCGAATTTGACGGCGACCGGCTACGTGACCGAGATCGGTGCCTTGTTTCCCATTCCCACTTTGTTCGGGAATCATTTAGGTCTTTGGTGTGAAGTCTGTGTCCCTGGTTGAGACGACGACTGCGACCGCGATGATGCTGATGGTGATGGTATGTGTGTGCATGCGAACGCTGTCGCTGAGGTGAGCGGTCTCGGTTGTGTCCACGTTGGTGGTGATGGCAAGGGACATTGTTAATGTAGTTGTGGACGTGGTAAACTTGCGTCGGCCCTCTCGGTCGGTCTTGGTCGTTGCTGCTGTCGATTCGACTTTGCGCTGGATTCCGACCAACCCCCTTCTCTCCGCTTGAATGGTGTCGTCGGGGTGCGCTGGGAGAAATGTGGATCAATTGTCGGTCGTGAAGGGTTTCAAGAGGCGGGGGCCATTGCCAGACACCAGATGTGTCCTCGAGGATAATGTGATGGTTTAACTTGGGCATTTTATGAAGTTAAAACACGAAAGTGACCGTATAAGCTCTGTGTTGTTTCTGTGAAAGGAAAAAAAAAGTTTTTTGAGCAAGATCACATTGTCGTGAGCCCTATTGCGACTTTAACAGTTCTTACATGTACCCTCACCTGAATGTCCCGTGATGATCGGGTGACAGGGGAACACGTTATAGGTCGCTCCTTGCCACTTCTAGCACAGCTGCGGAAGAATCCCAATTCGGTATGCATCTGGCACCGAATCATTTGTATACACTAGGAGTTGTGCCCTCTGACTTGACGTTACCCTAAATGACTCGACGTGGCGTGTTCTGTTAACCACATGTTTGGCAGCAGTGGAACATCTGATTGTGCCCTTCCATTATTCACAATCTCGACAGATGACTAATTTCCACCACTAATTATCACTCAGACAGCGGGTGCAGTTTAACTGACCTTAATCTGTGCCTGCTTTTATTGCAGTGTATCTTTGTTTTACTAGTCACAACCCTTTTGCTCGCTATACTCGGCAAATATGGACCCCGACGATGACCTCGAGAGAAACACCGCTGGTGCGGAGGCCGACACGCAATCTCAGAATGCCCCACAACAATCGCAACCAGGCGGCCCGTGGATGGTTCAAGGCTATCCTGCCTTTTCTCGCTGGATGGCCTCGGCAGATGACTTTATGGTCCTCAGACGCTTCGGAGTGCTCAACACTCGAGTTATTCTTCTTTTGCAGAATGACCTTGTCAAAGCCGAGAGAGAGCTTTTTGAACTTGACAAACAGGCACAGGGTCTTCCCACCGACCAAGGCCGATGTGACATTATCTCTGATGACAACTTTCCTACGCGCAGCGTTGCATTGAGGAGTATCGTTCCCATGCTTGAGCAGTACAGTATGTACCGAAACATGAACCCGCAAACACACTAGAGCTCTAGAATGGGACTAAGATTATAGATAACTTTGTCACCACATATGCTCAAATGAAGGCTCTTGTTCCTGCCTCAGGGCGCCAAATTGCGTATGTTCGGCGATGGTTTAACGCCAACCCAGACGCGATCGAGGAGCAAGAGCGACAATTTCTTAAAAACGGACTAGATGTCGTCCCTCTGGTTTCCGCAACTAGGTCGCCCACCATGGAACGTCTCAAGGAGCTGTGTCCTGCTTTCATCACCAAGCTTTTCCCAGCAAAAAATGTCTCTGACCCAGAAGGTGACTCGTCTGCCTCTGGGGCCCAGTACAGCAATGACAGCCGTGGAAAAGCTGATTTCAACAACTTTTATCCTTGTGGGATTGGGGTTGCTGTTCGGTCCCATGTGGTGGTTGGTATTTGTATCAGACACAATGGCGCGGCTGGGGATTATCACTGGGTTTGTGGCCTTCTTTACACTCGCGGTCCAGTGGGCATCGGACATTCAGCCGTGGGAGGTTTTGGCTGCTACCACTGCGTAAGTCGACGTCGAACCCAAGCTATGGCGTCTGGGCAACTCTATTAATCTGTGTTTTATGCCGCCAGATATGCCGCGGTGCTACTCGTTTATCTTCCTTTTACGGCGTAAGAAAGTGTTGGGGGAGCATATGTTTACCTAGGGCACCCTCTGGCAGTGTTGGACTGCTGACTGCGGAACACAAATATTGTGAGTGAGAATGGTTGAGTCGAAATGACGAGAAAGCTTTCCATTTATTTGCCTGCAGATAGGTAGGTAGGTAGGTAGGTAGGTAGGTAGGTAGGTAGGTAGGTAGGTAGGTAGGTAGGTAGGTAGGTAGCGAGCTAGTTCAAACGGAAATAGCTGTAACGGGTGTAGCTTCGCTTCTTGTTGGATTCCCCGGTCTTTGCCGCTCACGTACTCCCTCTTAAGCCCTCCCTTGCATCCAACCTGCAATGTCCCGTACTCGAGTGAAAACGCGCCCCAAACTGCCTGCCGGGGAACCTGCAGCAATCACAATCACCTTTGTGTGTGTAACAACGAGTGTCTGGGAAAAGGCAGATCTGCGGCCCTTGTCTTTGTGCGACCCCAACTTGGGGTGGGACAATGCGCGCCAGACTGCGCAGCAATTTACTCATAGTATTGAAAGTAGGGAGTCCTTTTTAACGGTTTGGACACCTTGTTCCAGTTAGCCATGAACTGGGTTATGCAGTTCAGGGGCGGATAAGGATGGGATATAAGACATCTCAAACACGCTGCACACAGTCAAGGTATTAGGGTGCTGCTGGTGAGATTATAACGCACGTAGTGCACAAAGTAAAATCTTTAAAACACGGCCAAGAATTCGATCGCGGCCGCCCCAGTGCAACCTTGCGATTCCGAATAATGCACGTGGTTTCAGCAATTTCCTGAGGCTGCATGGTTCTTGTGCAAAGCAATGCGACAAGCAAAAAA
>Ga0247765_1001091_pt1 | contig 15377 bp, 13 predicted proteins | sample UWRJL106311C6_FD_179949 | JGI IMG/M metagenome (GOLD analysis project Ga0247765, IMG submission 179949) | Plant litter microbial communities from Arlington Agricultural Research Station in Wisconsin, United States - UWRJ-L106-311C-6 | ecosystem: Environmental > Terrestrial > Plant litter >... | reverse complement strand
AATCCAACCACCAAGCCACCAAGGCAGTGTAAGCTAGTGGCCAGGTGGATCATGCAAAGAGGTCTATAAAAGGAGGGTTTCTGGCACTGCCAGAAAGCCCACGAAGAAGACAACAGAACCAACACATAAAAAACACTGGATTCAAGGTGCCGTGCTTCTGACATCTTCTTCTTTCTCTTATAATCGACTTCTGTTAGTTGGAAAACGTGGTATGGAATTTAGTTACCTGAAAGTGGGAGTAAGGGAGCCAATTCTGCATGAAAGGCCTGAAAGTGGCTGTGGTAGATGGTGAGGCCCTGACAAGCTCCACACATCATACAACTTTCTTTTGCATCTTCAAACCTAAATTTCCCCAATTGTACCCACGACTACCAGTATCATCCCATCTAGACTCCTGCACTGGAACCCTATTGCTCCCAAACTTCGTGCTGATAAATGGAGCAAGGTAACCATCACCTCTAAGATTGAATATAGCTACATTATATCCAAATCTATTCCAACAAGCTATCAACTATAATATAATCGTCGGTAGAATCCAGGGCTTTCATCTCATTATTATCATCACTATCGTCCTCGTTAGGGGATGGCTCCCTACCTTCCTTCTTAGCCCTTCACTTACGTAGCTCCTTAACAGCTCCTTTAATTAATACTAGTAATAGTTGCAAACTTATCATTTAGGTCCTCTCATACCCTCTTTCTCTTAGTCTATTTAAGCGAGGCTATCTCTTCCTTGGCTTACTTTGCCTTTGAGAATTGTACTAGCCTTCACTCAGTCATCTTGCTCCTACCGTCTTTGACTGCCCTTGTCTACGATCTGTCTTAACCTAAGTCACCCCGGTGCCCTCGGAGCAGGCCGTAACGGTTTATTCAGAAAAATGGATAACTCGATCAAGGCACAACGGGTTTTAGAGACACAAGTGCAATATTTTAAATCCAAATATAATACATAATTTATAAACGTGTTAAAATTGCAGGTTTTTCTTGTCTTGTAGTTGCAGTGAAGAAAAGCGCGGCTAGGTGGTGGTGGTGGTGGTGGAGGTCCCAAAGCTGGGTCCTCATAACTTCCACCGCCATTTTAGACCCGTAGCAACTGTAGCCGAGGCAGCCCAGAACTGTGAACCCCCTCGCTCAGTCTGACTCAGGCTGGCTCAGGCTAAGGTGGCAACCGCTCAGTTCCAAAGAAGGAAAGGGGAAATTTATGTTGTCGATTTTAGGGCGGTGTAAGGGCTGTTACCAGTCCTCTCAAGAAAGCGCGTCGTTTGTCCTCATCCTTATCCAGCTCCTTTCCGAGATGTTTGAGCTGGCTTCTATAGTAGGGGCAGACCTGGTGATACAGGTGGCATTGTGCCAATTATCCTCGGACATTTCGAATCTCGCGTCAACGTGCAGAAATTTCAGGGCTGGCCAATTCGCGTATGTCTCCGAATAGTTCATTATAATTCTCCACGATTTCCTGGAGGGCTTATCATAGTTGGGACGAGGAGGAAGAGGAGAAAGAGGGGGGGTGGGTCGATATCCAGCGGATTTCCCGTCAGAGCCATCTGCCCACTGTCCTGCGGGGTAGCCATCTAAAACACCATCAGTCATGCACAACACTCTCATACGGCGGCGGCGCCCCGTACTCCTCCATAACACTCTCCCCTCCCCTATGACTCCTCATGATACTCCCTCTCTGACTCCTCGGGCCTCCGACTTCACTCCCCCTTAGACGCCTCGGGCCTCCGAATTCACTCCCTCTCAGACTGCCCGGGCCTCCAACTTCACTGGGCCCATCATTATTATTCCTATCCTCCTGTCCCAACGGCGAATTATCATTCTCCTGCCTGGGCCACGGCACCCTCCCCTTCCGCAGCCCCGTCTTACCGCCCCTCTCCCTCCTCCCACAACACAACTCTACCCATCTCGCCACACGCTTCCTCCAACAACATGTAACACAAATCGCCACAAGCACCACCAACACACCCGGAATGATGATTGCCGGGAGGAGAGAGAGGTCGAACCCGCCACTACGTTCCGAGGACGGCAGACCCCCCATGTCTGTTGCTGTGCCATTGGTGAGTGCAGTGGTTGACGTTGTTTGCGTGCCACTGGTCATCCCAACGGCGGATGTCGTCTTGTCCGTACCACTGGTGGTGACCGTAGCAGTCAACGCCGTCCGCGTACCACCGACAATCTCAACGGTTATCGTAGTCCCGGCTGTACCACCGGCGACGGCAGCGGTTGAGGTCGTCCGCGTAGCACTGGTGCTCTCAGCGGTTGATGTCGTCGTCCTGGTCGTCTTGGTGGAACTCGGCAGCGGCGCAGGGGGACACGCATCCGGGGCGCCAGCACCAGGTGAACAGTACGGATCGCTGGTGCTGCTGGTTGATGATTTCTGGGCAGTCCATCCGGGAAGGCAGCAGATGTTGGAGCCTCGGGAGAAGTTGGAGATAACCCAGGAGGGGTCGGCGCATGTTGGAGCGGAGCGGACAACTGAGGAGCATGTGCTTGCTTTTGTGGGGTGAGGGGTGTGTTAGTGGTTTGTTCCCGTCTCGCTAGGTTTTGCTGGTTGGCCACACTGAGGTGAAGGGAGAGGAAGGAAGGTGAAGTACCTGTCGGGCAGCATACGTCGCCAAAGGTGTCGCAGAAGGTGCCGAGGGGGCAGCAGGTCGTCTTGAAGGGCCAGCTGCATTGGATCGAGTCTTTTGGGCAGCAGGGTGCGGAAAGGGAGTAACCACCGATGAAATTTGCGCGTCCATGACGACGGGGGCCTGCGAAATACTTCATGGTTATTTGTTGTTGGTCTGAGGAAAATGCGTAGAATCAACGACCATTAGGAATTCTGCCGGGAAACGAACAAAGCACTCTGTGATTTACCTTGCGCTCAGCGCCAAGTATAGTCGCGGCACTTCGATGACGCACACGCCAGCGAGGCTATATCTATGACCGTAGTCGCCCAGAAGAAGAGCCAGGAGGCCAACCGCTTGTCATCAGCAGGGAGTGTTCTAGACCCGCAATTGAGCCTCATCGTTTCCCAGCAGCAGTAGCCAACGGGGGGCATCTTAATCAATAATCCTTGCGAGTATCCAAATCGGGAAGCTGCATATCTAGCAGAGTATATATATTGGTTCGACGAATGCATGTACCAGGGTTGGGGGGGAGGATACCACCATAGGCTATTTGATACTGTCGGTACCAGTGGCCGATAACCGTCACGTCGACGCAACCATATTGCCAAGTCAAAGGGCCCGCATGCAGACTGACCGAGTGCTCTGTTCGGCTGGGGCGAATTCCCCCAGTAGGGCTGTGTCGCAACCACATGATTCCACACCATGCCGTGCGGGGCTGGTCAGATGAATGAGTGGTACTATCCGACAAGGCTGGAGTCAACCTCTTTTTTTTGTCGCAAGCGATGGTAGCCCACTCGCGTCTTGCCCGTGCCCAGTACGGCACTTCTCTTGGCCAGTGATCAATCCTTTATTATCTGCAGATGGGCGGCCCGGGTTGCTCATCTCCCTTCACGTAAACGCCCCGGACTGTTTAGGTTAGCAGCATTCCCATCCAAGCTCGCACCCTGGTGCTTCCAGGACGTCAGACCCCGAAGATGAGACTCATCAATACCGAAACCTACGAGCTGGAAAACTTCAATGACCCGCAGCGCATCCCAGAATACGCCATCCTCTCGCATACCTGGTCCGACAAGGGCGAGGTATGCTTCAACGACATCATCGGCAGCCTATGCGAGGCCCAAGGTAAGCCAGGATGGCCCAAAATCCAACATACGTGTACCCTGGCACGCGCCATAAACATCGGGTGGGCCTGGATTGACACGTGCTGCATCGATAAGTCCAAGCATAGCGAGTTGGAACGAGAGATCAACTCCATGTTCGACTACTATGCCAATGCAGTTGTTTGCTTCGCCTTCCTTGAGGATTTACACCCCGCGGATCGATGGAATGACCGCGCCCCAAAGTGTCGGTGGTTCAAACGCGGCTGGACGCTCCAGGAGCTGGTTGCCCCACGGGACTTGGTCTTTCTCGATAGTAGCTGGCAAGAGCGTGGGTCGAAGCACGAACGAGGTGCGAGTTTGCTGGATACTACGGGGGTGGATGTAGGCGTGCTGAAGCACCGGGATGCCGAAGAGCTTCGGGAGCTGCTCGATGCTCTTCCTGTGGCCAAGCGCATGTCGTGGGCTGCCGGAAGGAAGACGACCGAGGTCGAAGATCGAGCATATTCTCTGCTGGGAATATTTGGCATTACGAATATGGAGGTTACGTATGGGAGGGGTGACGCGTTTCGGAGGCTGGTGAGTCCCACATTGTAGTAGTAGTAGTAGCTTCGGGCCCCAAGCTCGGTGGGAAGTGACTGACCTTGGTGGCCCCTCAGCAAATAGAGATCGCCAAGAAGACCAATGACGCGAGTCTCTTTGCCTGGCGCTCCCCGGCGGACGGCTTGGTCGAGGATTCACGACGTCAGCGTTCCGAAGCGTCCTATAGTGGAATGTTGGCCTCGTCGCCAGATCACTTTGCTTGCTCCAGAGGCATGACGCGTTCTCAGAACCTGGACCACAACTCCGGGTTTACCATCAGCAACAAAGGCACCGGACACCAAGGTATCGAGATCCAAGGAGCCTCCCTCCATAATTCCTCCCCGTCGTCGTCGTCGTCGTCCTCCTCGTCGTCGTCAAGCCTTTCCTATACGTTCCTCTTCAACCTACGTGGCTGCCGAATGGCCACCAGGGATGGCGCCCTAGGAAGCGTCTATATCTGTGTCGAGAACTATGGCGGAAACATGTTCGCCCGGGCAGAGCCGCACCGCCTGGAAGTTCTCGCTGCAAAGGACGAACCGAAGAGGATGTCCCCCAAGACAAAACTCTACCTACCCATGACCATCAACTCGGACACAGAGCGGCTGTTGAAGAGCAAGATGCGCTGGATCATCCAGTTCACCGGGGAGCTGGAAAACAAATACTATCAGCTTGAGAGTACCTGCACCACACCCTCAGATGACTGCTGGGATGTGATCCACCAGCGTGTCATTACCAAAAATATGGACATCAAGGGGGGAGATGCTTTCATGGGGGTTCACGCCTTCCGGAGTGACTGGGCCACGGAAGAAAAGTGCAAAAGCTTCTTTTTCGTGTTTGGGCGGAATGAGCAAGGGGCATGGGCGTGCATTGTGAAAAAGAGCACGAATCCAGTGGCTTTTGAAGCTGCAGCACAGGGGCATTGGAAGAAGCTGAGGGATGAGATAGATGAGGTAGAGAGGAGCAAGATAACGTTGAAGCGAGTTGAGCAAAGGGGAGAGAATACCGTCATGGAGTGGAGGAAGGTGGAGCTCATCACGGGGTTGAAGAAAATCGACGAGGAGGAAATATTCGAAGTGGAGATCGTGCATACGTGGGCGCTTGGCGCTCCTTGCCAGTGGATGTGAGGATAGGTAGTTACATGTGTGCCGCAAGGCGTGGAAAGAGTTGGCTGATAGGGATACTTTACGTCTAATATTTCTATTTTAATTGATCAGGCTAATGTTCTGCGCCTTCACGTTGCTTCCTCAAAAGGCCCGGCATCGCTTGCGATTAGTGACGTTGATCAGTTCAGATTAGGGGTGGGAAATTTCAATTCACCATGCCACTTGAAGTAATTTCACATTTTTTTTTCCTTTCACGGCATCGGGACCTGAAATTTCAGCACGTGACCTAGCACGCGATAACATGGGGCTGAGGCTAACTAGGGTTTACTATGGAAGAAATTAATCCACCTGCAAAACTTTTGCTCCCACTGCTCCTCCCCACTTTCTTTCTACAACCGCCCCATTCTTTCTACTTTTGGCCTTTGCGATGCTGTCAACTACGAAGGATCAAGTGAAGCACGTCGATTACGTTAAATCTCTTGATTCGGGGGTTATTCGCGCGCAGTTCAACGAAGCCAATCAACCTGTCACGGCACCAAAGGACGCAATGCGTAAACACCACAAAAAGTGGAACGTTGTGCAGTCAGGGCACTGCACCGTAGTCCTTCTACATCTAGCTGCGTAGCCATAGGCAGGCAGCATCACGGTACCGTGACAGGATTAATTTGGCTATCTTTATATATGGGACCAGTTCTAGGCTCGCTTGGCTAGAGTTGAAGCAGTTGTATATACTTCGGCGCAGCCTTCCGGAAATGGTTCTTAGGGTGAGCAAGCCTGAGCAAATCCTAAGCCAATCCTAAGCCGGCCCTGAGCCGGGGTGAGCAACGTCACGTGGGTGAGGTACGAAAATGGAAATTTCGTGTGCCCAGATTCGTCGCATAAAACAACGCAATGCATAGCTCGCGCGCCAGAAATAGCAATGCCTTCCACGTAGAAGGGAGAGAAGAAAAAGAAGAAAAAGAAGAAAAAGAAAAAGAAATATGACCAGAGGATAATATCCGCAGTGAGGATAAGATGAGAGAAAGAAAAAAAATATGCGCCAAGAGGGAATCGAACCCCCCCCTCAACCTTTCAAATCTTGGAAGGGTTGAATCCTAACCACTAGACCATTGGCGCTTTGCGATTGGTGCCTTTTGTATATGAGACCGACTCAAAAAATGTGCTTATCATAGCAGGTAGCTCAGTTAGCTGAGTCATGCGGAACACCAACGGTTATCTGTCAACTCCGCTCAGCAAGTGGAGATTGATGCGGCCTATGTTCACTTGCTTGTGCGATGAAAACCTACCTACATACCGGTCATATCAACCATATCGGTTTGGAGGCCTTGTAGGGTAAAAGGTCTTGCCACTTCATGTGTCGATACATTATCAAGTCTGGATTTCACTGGGGACTGGAGCAGGCTCTTCTCGCAAGACAGCATAACACAGCACCTATCTCCATTTTTCACTGCATCGTAGAGATCAGCAATGACTCCGCATCATTCCAAACAGCACTATCTGCAATTTCCCTTGCCATTTTCTCAAAAGGCAGGTAGCTGCATGCAGTGTGTATCTTGATAGCCCATCCTACACCAACGTCAACACCCTATCCTCCCGACCCATAACCATCGCCTCTCCAGCCATAATCCCCTGTACATAACATTCCCCGACCAACTCAAACTCCTCTTCTCCTCCATCCTCCCCTGCTTCCTCGCCACCCTCTCTAGTTCTAGCCCGCAACAAAAATGGTGTCCGCCCTCCCCGCAATACCCAAACCGTATCCCCCACCCTCGCATTCCACGGCACCAGCCCCAGCCACCCCTCTTTTGTGACACACAGCGCCCGATGCGCCGTGACCCTGTGAATCCTCTCCGCCGCAACCTCCCAGCCCTGCTGGCGTATCGTCTCGCCATATTCAGAGGTGACGACTTCCTTGCAAAAGTCGCCAAAGCTCATGTTGGCGAGGCCGGAGAGAGTGAGACCATCGTCGAAGCGGCCTTCGGAGGAGGCGGTGCGCCAGGGGGGAACGGCTCCTAAGAGGGCGGGAGTGGGGATGGGAAAGGGGTGTGAGAGGAGAAAGTCGGCAAGGTGGAGGCGGTGGAAGGCTTCCTCGCGGGCGGCCAGAGAGGGATAAGGGTTAGGATGATCGGGGGAAAGGGCGAGGGTTTCCCATGTAGTGCGGGGGTCGTGGGGTTTCAGCCACATGGGGGGCGTGTCGCCGATGGGGTGGTAGCGCTCTGACAGTGAGGTGATGGTGTCGAAGAAGATTCCGCCGAGGCAGAGAGCGTTGGGGTCGTCGGTTGGGTGGAGGATGGCGGGTACGTCGCCGGATGCGTAGTATAGCAGATCCTCGCCCGTTGCGGTGGGTTGGTACAGAAGGGGCTTGGGGTCGTAGTGATTTGCTCCAGCCCAGTTGGGCGCCCATGATGAAAGGCGAGATAACTCCAGGTCTTTGATCAGCGCAGTGTCCTGGGAAGAAAGTTCACCGGGCCTCGAAGATTGATCGGGCCGATACGAGATCTTGCAGCGGCCAACGTTGTCCCACTCTTTCACCCACCCTTCCGGACAAATGCGGTACTCGCTCGGATGCTTGGCTGGTGGAGGTGGCAGTCCTTTCAGAGGGCTCACATTCTGAGTCACGCAGGTGTTGTGGTCGCGGTACTCAAGCGACTCATCCTCTTTGACGATGCATTCCCAACCTGGAGGCAACTGCGCCCAGCCGCGTGTGGGTTTCTTGTACCCATCCCGCTTGACCATGGCTTGGGTATCGTGGTACTTGACCTGGTCCCAAATGTTGTAAGCGTAGGTCTGCTGGGAAGGGGATTTGACACCGCGCCACTCCCGCTTACAGTTAAGGATGTCGAGTGATTTAGTTTTCTCGACGACTGCACGCGCAAAGCTCAAATACACATCGACAGCCGGCAGGTCGTAGTCGGGATCAACAGTGATACCTGACATCCGAGCAAGACCAAGAAACGAATAGATTCTATCGCGAGGATCGGTGCAGCTCTGGGCGCGAAAGTTGTACAGAATCTCAAGGAGGATGATTTTCTGCGGGTGGTCGATCCATGTCTGGCGCAGATCGTCCATAGCCTCGAATCTCGCGAACAAGGCCGACTGTTCCGGGCAGCTGAGAATGTTGTAATCGTCGCCGAGGCATTGGTCGGCCCGTCCGCCAGCTACCATGGAGCGCGCCAAGTCCCAGCCAAAGGCTTCGTCGCCACAGATGAGGGTAAGACGCTTCGCCAGAACCACCTCCTGTATGATCCACGCGCGGGTCCACCATGGACGGCTCAATAACTCCCTAACCTCACCCAGACGTGCCTCAGCCGCGAGGTAGCTGTCGTGGACGTTGAAAATGTTGAACCGGTTAACCAGCGGGTTCTTCTTGAACATGTTGTTGACAGTCAAGCGCGCCCAGTAGTTGATAACGCCAAAGGTGATGACGTCGTCTTTGGTAGAACCGGGCTTGAAACTCGAGATTACCATGTGGAACATTTCGTCCTTGGTCTCGCCAACATAGGCGCATACTTGGTGAGCTTGCTCGTAAATCTGCCGCATCAACGGGACCTGGATATTTTTCTCGCTGTTGTCGTCCTGATTGATGCAGATGGCGTCCATCCAGAGCGTGCGGGGTTCTGATTTGAGTCGGAGCCTCCGGAGAGCGGCATCAACGCTCTCAAAGACGCTGAAGATGTGACCGTCAAGTCTAATAGTGAAGCCATGGCTCTTGAGACCCCATGTATACGACACAGCCTCATAGTGTGGGTTAGAGTCGAGCTGCGCGTGTTGCAGGGCGCAAATGAGGGGCGCGTCAAAATCGGCGGCAGGCTCGAGAACAAGGAGCCGGATTTCACCTTGAGCCCCGGAAAAGGGCCGGTATGCGGGGTGGAAGGACGGAACCCCTGGTCGGGGCGGAAGCGGGGGCGGGCTCATCTTTGTCAGACCTGTGTTTTTCGTGGTCAAGAAAACTCCGACATGTGTGAGGTCTTTGGAATCTCCGTCGGGCATCACGGCGCTAAGACATATTTGTGATCTCTCCAAGGCAACCGGCATTATTGTGCCGGACCCACATTCAATCCCTCCACACCTGTAGCCCAAGTCCATGCATCCATCAGAAACAATGTCCAAAATGTATAAACTCGAGAGAACCGCAACAATAGTACATATTCCCGGGTATCCCGCGCATAAGTCATGCAGTCGTGAGAGGTTGACACCCCTTAAAAGGGAAGCAGTCCGCCCTTGCCCTCGTTGTTCTTCTCGTCCATGCAAATGCACATGGCAACCATGAGCGCCAAGTCGACGTTTGGTGCTACCGTCAGAGCATAGGTTTGTTGGCCAAAGAGCAGGTCGCGTCCGCTGAGCAGTTTGCGATCAATGCGCCCGACAACGGTGCCTGTCTTCTCGTTGACAATATCGGCCGCCGAGTCGAACCAGTTGCCCTTCATCTTGAGCGACTCGGGTTGGCCCGTAGAGGCGTTCGTGAAGGTGCCGGTCGCCTTTGACCCGAGAACTGTGAAAGCAAACGTGAGCATTCGGCGCGGTTAGGCGGCAAAGACGACTTACGCGCAAAGCTGCTCTTGACCTCGAGCAATTTCCTCCCGCTGGGGTCAATGGCAGCGTACGTGGCGTGGATGTGCAAAAGCTCCTTGACAATGTCGAAGAGGTGGTTGCCTGCCATGTCGTAGACAGATTTGCGGCCCGAGATCGACATGACCTTGCCCTGCACTTTAAGAATGGGCTGGCCATTTTGGAGCGTGATGTCGAAGCTATCACCAGAAAGCGAGAGGACCTTTTCGCGCAGAATCAGCGTCTCGCTCTGGCGGGCGATGAACTGGTTCCAAACGCCGATTGGCTGTGGTGCAGGCGCGAGTTGGAAAGCCATGATGATGTCAGTGTCTGCGCTTGGGGAGAGGAGAGTCAAGTGGTGTTTGAAGCTGGACGAGTGCAGGACGAAAAGCGAAAATTGGTGCGGGGTCGGTGCGATTTATCGCCGTGTGACGTCGGGTAGAAAGCAAGTGCGATCCTGATCGATCGTCATTGGTGGCCATGTTTCGACCAACAGCTGGCGGGCTGTGCTGCGGCGTTGACCTCTTGGCATGCGTCCAAAAAGACGGCTCGACCAATTCTTTCTGTGCTTCAACCGATGTGCCCATAGGGCTGGAGATAGCGTTCCGGAAAAAACGTTGCACTGGCCAATCGTTAGTGCTGCGGCTGAGCTTTCCGACCCGCGACGGCGCGATGGTAAAGTCTAGGCCACTCAAATTACAAGCCACATGCAGCATAGCGCAGCTGAGGCCGCCAACACACTGTCTCAGAAATGTTGGGTTTGATCAAAGTAAACCATCGAAATGTTCTCGAACATGAAGTGACCTTGTCGACACTAGTGTAATATTAGACGACACGGGATGGTCTCATTGAATCCAGTTTTCCACGTGGGGCCAAGAAGGAACCACACGAAAAGCCCCTGGGCACGGCCATGTCTTGAAAGAGCACTCGCAGCTATGAAACATTCGGACAGTATTAACGCAACTGTACAACACTTCAACTCCACAATTCTAAACCTCTCCCACAATAACACGGCAACGTCGCCCGTATCAGAAAGAACAATCTCCGTATTCATTATACATAAATGATATGGTGCCGTCACCAGGGTATAGAGCAAGAGCAAGATCGTAGAAAGCATATTGTGTTGTGTGTGTTCCCCCAGCGGAAGGGCGAGTTGTGGTTTTTATATACAAAAAGAAATGAGCTCAGCCACGGCTGGAGCAAGCTCGTGGTTCTATGTGGCTCAGGTGGCTTGACTAGCTCCTTGTCACGACAAATGACCTTTCCCCGCATTACTTTTATCAGTCGACTTTAGTCAATCCAGCGTTGTTGTGGTACTTCGTACAGCGGTTGTGAACAGTGCGAAGTCGCAGTATTGGATCAAGTCAATACTGGCAGCGAAATGAAAAAGGTGTGACTTCGGGAACAATATTGACCCAAGACTTGGAAACATTGCCTAGATCCAGTCAACCTACCTTGGGCCAGTAAAATATGATGGCCAGAGAGCGGAATGTGCACGCAGATTCTTTCTAGTACGCAGTTTGCATTACTATGCTGGGCACCACCAGGAAGGCTGAGCTTGATGAGGCAGGGAGGAGGGGGAAAACCACGCCTCGAATGGCCTTGCAGCCAATCAGCAGGAGTACATCCTGGAGCCTCTGACCAATGAAAAGAACTAATCGCATTTGCGTTCACGCACAATGGCCATCAACAGACGACGGCAACAGGCACGGGTGGGTCCTGAGAGGACCGGCGATCGATCCCCCGGGGTCAAAAAGGCTTGAGCAACAAATGTTTCCCCCCATATTTTCTCTTTTCACCCATTCTGTCCTTCATAATGGCTCTCTCGACCGAATCACTTATTGCCATCCTTGCCTTGATCGTCGCTCTGCCCCCAGCAGTCTTGATTATATGGAGATGCATCAAGTGCAGAGGAAGGCTACAAGGTAGGTACAAGCTGGTGGTACATCTCGGCGATAGCCGGAGATGTACCTCAAAGTACCTATTCTACCTACCTATCCGGTACCCCTGCTAATTGCCGACTCGCATCCCTAGACCCGGGCTCCGAAATGGGCCGTCAACCGCCAAACATGAACACTCAACAAGGCTCTAAGTTGGGAGAGGCGGGAAACCAGCGCGCTGTGAACACTTCTGTTATAGTAGTCGTGGCCGGCAGAACCCCATTATCAAGATTTCATAGGAAGAGGCTCTAGTACCTTGTCGATCTTAATGGTTACCTGGGTATTCGGCATCAACATCGACGGCGTTCGCACAGAGGAAGGTTTTGACGCAGGGAGCTCCGGCCCACCTCCGCAATGGAACTTTGTAGCTGTTCCTCAATACAAATTACATCATTCTCATGCATCGTATTATGTCTCGTTGTGTACGACTAGGGCCTGCTCTACCACACCAATGGTTGAGACGAATTAGAGTCTTCGCATGTGACCCGTCGTGTAGTCTGTTGCTTCATTGGCAACGCTCCAGTCTCCTGTAGACGCGATCTTCTGGATTCGAGGCCGTTGACATAAACGCAGTTGATCAAATCTTGTGCGCCTCTCGGAGCTCCGGATCCAATTGAGGAGTCGCAAAAATAACTACCCACCCTACCACATAACTCAAATAATTTAATGCTTGCAGCAGGCTAGGTGGCAATGGCGGCAATCAATGGTGACGCCTTCCATTCGGGAGCCACATGGTCAGCGGGCAGCCAATGGGGCAGCGCACCCCTTGACCAGGCCCTAACAGGGTGGACTGGGCCACGACATAGACCCTTGCCGACATGGATTGATTCATGTTTGCCTTGGACTTGTGCACAAAATTGGATGCCTCTGAGCCAATCGGTGAGGATGTAAATCGATGTGAGGCGAAGGATGCAGCAAAAGGAAACAAAATATTCTCAAACGTCGGTTCAGCCAATCGGTACGCTCGATTTCGGTGATGTCTCCGAGAGCCTGTTAGCCAATGAGAGACGTTGGGGAGTAATTTCTTGCTGCTTCTCGCCTGTTGGTAATCTAGATTGTGTTTTGTTTTGCTCGGGCAGGCAGGTAGAATTCTTGAACTGTAAACGCCAGAGTTGGGCATGGTTGTCGTCCCTATCTATCCGTTTCCTTCACCCATGACTCTTTCTACCGAGTCACTAATTGCTATTCTTGCCATGGTGGTTGCTTTACCACCCGCCATCCTCATCGTTTGTCGGTGCGTTGTACAAAAGGGAAAACGACCGCAAGGCAAGTAATGTCTGGTGTTCATGTAGAGAGGCACACATTCCAGTTCGCTAACTGTCCGATCCGATCCCCGCCGCAGATCCCAGTTTCGAATTAAATTCTCGGCCTCAAGACATTTCGCAGAGTCCGAACCACCAAGACTTCCGAGGCCAACAGGTCATCAACACTTCCGTGATACTCGTTTCGGACGGCAGGGCACCGTTGTCTGCGTTTCATGGGGCAGCTCTCTAATGCGTCGAGGCCGCCCCCAAAGGGCCATGGCACCTTCCAGAGAACGCCCGTCACAGCACCAGCCCATACTCAAACCATATTCGGAAGGGAGGTCTGTTTGTCAGTAGGAGCAAGATCAGAATAACGCAGTTGCCGGAATGAGTACTGCCCCGGCAAGACCTTACCCTTGGACTTCGGGTTACTTCCAGACCGATCCAGGGTGAACCGGGCAGGACCCAACACTTCTCGACTTCAGGTTCATTCCAGGCCGTCATTTACCGCTGTGTTCTTTCCAGCCAGATCCAGTCAAGAAACGGGAACGTCGACAGTACGAAGGTTCCCCCGACGGGCAGCGATTTCCACAGTCTCCGCTGCCTCAGATTCCACTCGGCTAGTGTCTCGCTCACATGTATAAATACTTCCTGTCCCCTGTTTTTCTTTTTTCCCTTCTTCTCCAAACCAAACAGGCTTGGCACCTCTCATTTAGCCCGGCGCTTTTCTCTTCCTCCCCGCACCGCCTCCATAACTACTACTACCACCATACGTTGCATTGCTACGCTTCCTGTCCTCGCACTCTGCCTTGTGGCAAGCCTTGCCGTTTTCGCCGTGCGATAGCAAGGTATTTTTTGAAGTGCCTCTCTAGTGAGCACCGAGACTTTTCATTGCTGACCTAGGGTCATTTCCTGTAGGCTGCCTTGGCCGAAATCTCGGTGGCCATGCCGCCACGCAGTTGAGACCCTGCCCAACCCGACCCGGCTCTCCCATCGGCTTGGGCCCCGGTTCCATCCCCGATTTCGGCCATGCTAGCTAGATCCGCTGGCGCGATATTCAGGATATTCAAGCAACATTATCGACTTTAGTCACCGTCGTCCCAACCGACACTACCAGTTTCCGGCCCGACGCCGACCAACCTCGTTGTTTCTGACTGGACCCAACCAGGCCTCCCTGATCAATGCGTACCCATTTTATCCACCGAAATATGCTAGGCGATCCCTCTTTACTACCTACCGATGTAGTAAATGCTCATAAAGTGGCATTATGGAAGGAAATGGACGACCTCCAAGCACTCAACTTATACTGAGTCTTGGAAGGGGCCGAGAGAGAACCAACTGGAGTCAATTCCACATCAACACGCCAACGTCGGTGCTGCTGACCACCGTGGCAGGGACAGCTTCGTGTCCCGCTACGGGGGGTTGGAATAGGGGGATAGCACCCGAGAAGAAGGATGGAAACGAGGACCATGACGAGGCAAGAATTGGAAGGTGGGAGATTTCAGACAGCGTGTATCCAGTCTGTGATATGACAAAAAAAAAGATTTAGTATCGGACAGCTTGGCTTTTCTGTCGTCAATGATAGCAGTTGTTTTGCCAAGTCACTACTTTCGACTTAGCCTGTTTTGTCTTTTGTTCTGGTGATGACCACGCGCCCGGCCGTCAGGCAAAACCAGGCCCTCGACCCTGCCACCACCCTTGTCGTTGACCCCCCGCCGCCGTTGCAGCCTCTGTCGGCGCGCCCAAACACTGGTATTAGGCTTGTGATGCTGGTTGTTGAGCTCAATCGCGGAGGTGTTGTTACTGTACAGAACCGGGCGTGCTTTGCTGTAGGCCTGGGGTACCCAGTGAGAAATTGGCTGCTGAGTTCCATGGAGTATGTATTTCATCTGGGTTTATGAACATGGCCCGCCCTTGATATGTAGAAGCTGATATACCTTCATGTGCTCTGGCCGGACCTCAGGACCTCAGGGCGATTTCCATAGCAAGCTCGGGCTCAGGCTCCACATATCTTTGAACCAGGATAGATAGCGAGAAGATATAAAGTCTTCCGAATCGGATGGAGTCGGCGATAGATATCAAAGACGACTCGGACTGGCTGACTGTCTTGTTATCTTGAATAGCGGTCCAGTCTAGTTTTGACGGAGAATTGTCCCAAAATCGAAATGGCATGTCCAGTCTGTCTGCCTGTGTGCCTGCTTGTCTGCTTGTCCATTCTTTTTTTTTTTTTTTTTTTTTTTTTTGTGTTTTTTTC
>Ga0247765_1001090_pt1 | contig 15381 bp, 13 predicted proteins | sample UWRJL106311C6_FD_179949 | JGI IMG/M metagenome (GOLD analysis project Ga0247765, IMG submission 179949) | Plant litter microbial communities from Arlington Agricultural Research Station in Wisconsin, United States - UWRJ-L106-311C-6 | ecosystem: Environmental > Terrestrial > Plant litter >... | reverse complement strand
AGATCGAAGGCTTCGGCTTTCCCGACGATCAGATGGCGCTCACTCAGTACGAGGGGATCCAGACGACCGTCCCCATGCTCCTGGCCATGGCTCCCGCCGCGACCTCTCGCGATTACGAGGACCGTCTGGCCCGGCTGAGCTCTCTGCCGGCCTTGATCGATCAGGAGATCGCCCTGCTGGAGAAGGGGCTCGCGGCCGGCGTCACGCCGCCGAAGAGCACGATGCTGGGCGCGCCCGGCCAAGTGCGCGCCCTGCTGACCGACGATCCCTGGCAGAGCCCCCTGCTCGCGCGGTTCCGGCAGATCCCGGCCAGCGTGCCGCCGGAGGATCAGACGCGGCTCCGCGACGCGGCTCTGGAGGCCTATCAGAAGAAGGCCGCCCCGGCTTTCAGCAAGCTCCTGCGCTTTCTCACCGAAACCTACATCCCCCACGCCCGCGAGAGCATCGGTCTCGGGGATCTGCCCGGTGGCGCCGCGTGGTACGCCTACGACGTGCGCAAGGCGACCACCACGGATCTGACACCGCGGCAGATCCACGAGATCGGCCTCTCCGAGGTGAAGCGCATCCGGGCGGAGATGGACAAGATCATCGCCGGCACCGGGTTCCAGGGGAGCTTCGCCGAATTCGTACGGTTCCTCCATACGGATCCCCGCTTCTTCTATGACAAGGAAGAAGACCTGGTGGAAGGCTACCGCGCGATCGTTCAAAGGGCCGACCTCAAGCTCGCCTCGATCTTCGGCACCCTGCCGAGCCTGGGCTACCGCGTGATCCCCATTCCGGCGGATACCGCCCGCTCGCGGGCCACGGCCTACTACGAGCCCGGCTCCCTGAAAGCGAACCGCCCCGGCAACTGCTTCGTCAACACCTCCAGCCTCAAGATGCGGCCCAAGTGGGAGATGGAATCACTGGCCCTGCACGAATGCATTCCCGGCCATCACATCCAGGTCTCCATCGCCCAGGGGATCCAGGGAGTTCCCAAGGTTTTCAATTATCACGACTACACCGCCTTCGTCGAAGGGTGGGGGGTCTATGCCGAGACGTTGGGAGACGAAATAGGTTTCTACCGCGATCCCTACGGCAAGTTCGGCCAGCTCACCTATGAGATGTGGCGCACCATGCGCCTGGTGGTCGATACGGGGATTCACTCCCAGGGTTGGACCCGGCAGCAGGCGATCGACTATTTCCGCGAGAACACGGCCCAGGACGAGCGTGCCATCGAGGTCGAGGTCAACCGCTCGATCTTCGATCCCGGCCTGGGGCTGGCGTACAAGATCGGGGAGCTGAAGTTCAAGGAGCTGCGCGCCTCCGCGCAAAAGGATCTGGGACCGGCCTTCGATCTCCGCGCCTTCCACGACGAAACCCTGCGGCATGGCGCGGTGCCGCTCGATCTTCTTGAGCAGAACATCAAAACGTGGGTGGCGGGGGTGAAGGCCGCGGCCACGCCAAAGACCGCGGGGTGAAATTCATTCAATCCGGCTCCCAGCCCGGAGGGGCCATCTCGAAGCCGGCGAATTCGAAGGCCGGGGCCACCGTGCAGCCGGTGAGCGTCCAGCCCCCCAGCGGCCGGGCCATCTGCCAGACGCCGGCGGGCACCACCGCCTGCGGCCGCTCCCCGGCGGCGAGGTCCTTGCCGAGCCGGACCGACGAGCGCGGGCTGCCTTCCTCCGCGAGGATCAGCTCCAGAGGAGCTCCGGCGTAGTGATGCCAGACCTCGTCGGCGTCCACCCGGTGCCAGGCCGAGACCGTCCCCTCGGGTAGCAGGAAGTAGATCGCCGTCGAGGCGGCGCGCCCGGCACCAGACGCGGAGGATGCCGGGGCGCGGAAGGTCTCGCGGTAGAAACCCCCTTCCGGATGGGCGGTGAGGCCGAGGAGGCGGACGATCTCCTCGGCCGAGGGCTGATCCTCCCTCACGAGCAGGGGCCGTCCCCCGTGCAGGGCGCGATCCGCCAGCGGATCGTGACGCTGGCGTCGACGCCCACCTCCCCCGCCGAGACCGGGGTGGCGACCATCGCCTCCGCGGCCATCGCCAACCGTCCCCGGAAGGGCGAGGGGGGCGGCGAGATCGAGATGCCCCCTTCCGCCACCTCGAGGATCTCGACCAGCCGCACCTTGAGCGCCCGGGCCAGGGCGTCGGCCTTGGTGCGCGCCGACTGGACGGCATCGGCGAGCGCCGTGGCGCGGGCCGCGTCGTCGTTGCGCAGTCCGAACTCGACGCCTTCGAGGTTGTTCGCGCCGGAGGCCAGGCCGGCGTCGATGACCGGCCCCACCTTGGCGAGGTCGTCGAGCAGGACGCTGACGGTGTTGGAGGCCTGATAGCCGGTGATGCGCGGCCCTTCCTGGGATTCGGGGCGCCCCTGGGCGTACTGGGGGCCGAGCGAGAGGCCGGTGGTCTGGATCCGCTCGGCCGGCACGCCGAGCTTGCGGATGGCGTCGAGCACGGCGCTGGCCGAGCGGTTGACCTTGGCCTGGGCCTCGCGCGCGGTCGGCGCCTGGGCGAGCACTCCGAGGCGGACCGTGGCCTCGTCCGGCGCCACCCGCGCCTGCCCCGAGCCCGAGACGGTCAGAACGGGAATGGCCACATCCATACTCTTCTCCTCGCTCCCCGCCCGGGCGGTCTGCGCCACCAGCGGCGCCGCCAGGGCCAGGGAGATCACGGACACTGCGATGGTCTTGAGCATCACACCTCCTCTTTCTCTCCCCAGTATACGGAAGCCAGACGAAGAAGCCCCCGCCGGCCGTCAGGCCGGGCGGGGGCGGGGGGCTCCTGAGCTGTCATCCTACGAGAGCAGGCCCGCCGACTTGCAAACCTGGCAGACCTTGCCTGAGAAAGCCTGGAGCCGGTCTTTCATCCGCAGGCCGATCACCAGGTTGATCGTCGCCAGCACGACGCTCAGCGAGCTGAAGAAAAGGAAGATCGCGACGTACTTGGAACCAGCGGCATGCACTCCCAGGAAGCTGCTCCTGGCCGCATCCGTGGCTGTTGTCTGGGCAGACTGAAAGAGGAAAGTGTACAGATCCGTCGCCGTACCAGAACCGGCGGCCGCCGTCACTACCGCCGCGGCTCCCGAGGCGATGCTTCCGGCGGCCAGATTGGTATTGCTGGGCGCGTAGCTCCGGGGCGTCCCTCCTGGATCGGGGTAGACATGCATGGGTTCGGACATTTTTTCTCCCTCTAAAGCCAGGCAGATGGTTGATCGGAAGCCTTCAGCGGCTGAATCCACTTTTCACAGGCGAGATAGACCTGACTGACGTTACATAAAAAGTAAGTCTGGCGGCAAGACCACTACCGGGGCTTCCCAACCAGGATGAACGGTGCCCAGTAGTAGGGGGCGGAGAGCCGGCCCTGCTTCTCGAGCATCGCGAGCTTGGCCTGGCGAAGGGCCTCCGCCTTGTCACCGGTCCGGCCCAGGTTTCTGTAGAACTCGACCATCAGGCCAGAGGTCGAGGAGTCCGCCACCTCCCAGAGGGTTACGACCACGCTCGGCGCTCCCGCATACAGGAAAGCCCGGGTGAGACCCACCAGCCCCTCTCCCGTCACCTGCTTGCCGGCCGTCTTGCAGGCCGCGAGGACGACCAGGTCCGACTTGAGCTCCAGATTGAAAATGTCGGAAACCAATAGCTGACCATCGGTCAGCACGAGCGCCGAATTCTCGGGACGTTCCTCGTCGAGCACTCCATGGCCGGCGAAATGGATGCGATTCGCGGCCAGAGGGTTTTTTTCGAAGTTCTTCCGGTTCGCGTCAGGCCCCAGATAAAGCGTCACGTCCTCGGGGCGATACTGGTCCGCGATCTTCCGGACCTCCTGCTGAGCGCCCTCCAGAGAGGAGAGAGACTTGCCTGGGGAATCTCCTCCCCGCAGGACCTCGGGCCCGTCGCTCCGGGCCTGTCCCTGCGCGGGAGCGGAAGGATAGTCCGGAGCGAAGGCGAGGAATCGCTTGGCAGGCCCGTCCCCCGCCGCCACCGGTGACCTCGGCAGGGAAAGTGAGGCAAACACGCTCGCCGAGGGGATATAGCTCACCGAAAAGCTCCGGACCAGATAGGGAAGAGAGCTCTCGTCGTCCGCCTGCCGGGTCAGCAGCACGTCGAAGGGGAGATAGTTGAGAATGCCGTCCGGAGCGATCAGCAACCGGCGCCGGCCGCCGATCTCGGATTCCGCCGGGGCGACGAGCGCCTGGTACAGATCGTATGCCTTGTAACGGAACAGGGCGGACGGGGTCTCGGGGCCTTCCAGGGTCTTCTGGATCTTTCTGACGTCAGCGGCGATCTGTTGAGGCGACAACGCCAACCGGTGAGCCTTCAGGCCGTCGGTGGTGACGACGAAGAGATAGGCCCCCTCCTCGCCGAGCGAGTACTCGAGCAGCGCCTCGTCCGGCTGGATCAGCTTCCGGATCTCCTCCTGGTTCAGCGGCGAGGGATAGCGGACCTGGTAATAGAGCGGATGGGAGTTCTTGATCCTCTGCTCGATCTTCCGCTGCCTCTCATCGAACTCCTTCTGCTGCGCCTCCAGGGTGCCGACCAGGGCCAGCCTGGCCTGTCTCTTTTCGGAATCCTTTTCGGAGTCTTTGTCGAACACCTGGCTGGAGAGCGCGTCCATCAAATCCCGCTGCACCTGCGACAGCCGGGCCCGGACTTCGCGCTCTTCGCTCAGCAGTTCCGCAGAGATCCCCCGGGTCAGCTCCAACCGCCCCTGGGACAGCAGGTCGAGCAGGCCGCGAGCACGTCCCTTGTCGCTGGCGGCGAGGGCCGCCTCGGCGTAGCCCCGCCCGGGGTTCCGCCGGTCCAACTCCATCAGCAGGTCGACGTAGAAATCATAGTAGGAACGCAGGGAGGCGAAGAACGACGTGCGCGAGCGGTCGTCGGCGAGATCGGACCGTACCGCTTCGAGGATCGTGATCGCCTTCTCCATCCGGGAGACCGCCTCCTGGAGGTTGCCTTTCCGGCGCTCCAGCCGGGCCAGGTCGAAATAGATCGGGGCCTGGAAGAAAGGAGCTCTCACCTCCTGGGCGATCCGCAGCGCCTCGCCCAGGGCGGCATCCGCCGCCGCCAGATCGCCCTGGGCCTGGTACGCCTCGCCCAGCCGCTGCTGGACGAACGCCATGTTGAGCCGGTCCGTCTTCTCGAGGAAGGGCACAGCCTCGCGCAGGGACTTCACGGCTTCGGAGACCTGCTTCAGATTGAGCTGCGCGACCCCGAGCCCGAAGAACGCGAGGCCCCGGGCCTTCGGAAGATCCTGGTCTCCAAGTGCCGTTAAGGAGTCCTGGAAACGTTTCAGGGCTTCCTCGTCCCGGCTCGTCGCCAGATTGAATTTCCCGAGGGTCCAGAAAGAATTGGAGATCCCCTTGGCGTCTCCCGCGCGTTGAAAGGCCACCAGAGCCTGTTGAAACTCCTGGAGAGCCTCCGCCGTCTGTCCGAGGTCGAGGTGAACCGAGCCGATCAGGAGCTGCACGCTCCTCGTGTACTGCTCGAGATCGGGGTCGCTCTGGTTGATCTCGAAAGCTTTCTGGAACTCGGAGAGGGCTTTCTGATGCTCGCCCCGGCGGCGGTAGAGATTGCCGAGGCCGGTCCGGGCCGTGGCTTCCGCGCCGGCCGTGCCGGTCTCGACGGCGAGCTTCAGCGCCTGTTCAAAACAGTCGAAGGACTGCTGGCTCTCCCCGCGGGACGTATAGACGTAGCACAAGCCGTTCTGGATGACGGGAGTCAGGCTCCAGGACGGATTCGCCAGACTCAGAGCCTCCCTGTAAAGCTCGATCGAGTCGCCGAGCTTGCCGCGCAGTTGACTCGCGATCCCGAGGTGATAGAGGACCCACGATTGTTGATAGGAGTCCCGCAGGTCTCTCCAGATGGGCAGCGCCGCTTCCAGATAGGGGCAGGCCTTTCCCGGATCGCTGTGCATCAGGAGAGTGCCAATGAGCGTCCGGGCCCTCGCCTGGTTCGGCAGGCTCCCGGCGGCAAGCGCCTGTTCCAAGGCCTTTGCGTTCCACAGGAGGGCCTGGTCCGGGCTCCTGGCCTCGTAGAGGATCCCGATCTCCACGAGCGTATCGAACTCGCCGTCCAGATCCTGGACCTTTTGCCAGCGGCTCAGCGCGTCGCGCGCCCGCTGGACGGCCAGGTCATGCTGCTTCTCCCGCTGGAAGCGCTTCGCCTCCGACAGGGCGGCGTCGGCGGCCACTCGCTCCTCGTCCCCCGGACCGGCCAGCCGCAGCTCCTTGAGGGTGATCCGGTAACGGGCCAGGGCCCTGGCCGCGGGCGAGGAGACGGCGAGCCGGTACGCTCCCCCGGTGGTTGTGGTCCAGGACAGGCGACTCTCCTTCGCCCCTCGTCTGACGACGATCTCCTCTCCTCCCGGACCGAGCAGGCTGAGGGTCAGATCCAGGCCTCTCCCGTCGAAACATACGTGGAGGTACTGCCCCGCTTCCAGAGAGAGGGGGATCTCGTCCTTCGCTCCCAGGGGCAGGGACCGCTCGACGGCAACCCCCGGCTCGAGAACGGGGGCCACAGGCTTCGCGGCCGCCGGAACAGGGGCCACAGGAGGGCTCGAGGCACAGCTCAGGAGGAGAGGGACGAAAACGCCCAGCAGGGCGCCCCAAACCCGACCGGAAGACCAGGGAGAGGGAGAGCGGGGGACAGGATCGGGCAGGATCGTCACGACGAATTTTTTATCCTGCTAATTCTGTGTCCATTTTACTCCATTCGGCTCCGGCGTCAGGGCGGCGGCGGAGAAAAGTGCGGCGTTCCCTCGGTAACCGAGGCGGGGAAGGATAGGATCTATAGATGATGGCGACTGACCAGGAGATGGTCACCCGGTTCCTGCGGGGTGAGAACGAGGCGGTGGGAACCGTCGACGGCTGGATCTCGCGCGCCGCCTGGCCCTACCAGCGGCGGCTCGCCGACCGCTGGGACGACGTCCTTCAGGATGTCCGGCTGGAGGTGACCCGGTTGCTCGGCGCGGGAAAGTTCCGTGGCGAGTCGAGCCTGCGCACCTATCTCTGGCGGGTGGTCAGCCATACCTGCCTCGACCAGATCCGGGCCCAGAGCAAATGGAAGTGGACCGACCTCGACGGCCTGGATTCGGCGGACGAGCCGGTCAGCCCGGGGCCGCCCATCTCCGGGCGTCAGGAGGACAAGGACCTGCTCCTGCGCGTGCTCGACCGCGTGCCGCAGGAATGCCGGGAGCTCTGGCGCATGATCGTCGCCGGGCTCTCCTACCGGGAGATGAGCCTGCGGACCCAGGTGGCCGAGGGGACTCTCCGGGTGCGGGTCCTGCGCTGCCGGGAGAAGGCGGTCGCGGCGCGAAGTGACCTTCTTGGAAGCGGTTTGGGCAATGGACGTAACATCATGGTCAAACGGCCGCCTAACAGCAGTGGAGGGGCGAATGCCGATGAACTGTGATCAAGCCATAGAGTTCCTGCCCTGGTTGCTGAACGGCACCCTGGAGGCGACAGAGAGAGACGAGGTCCGGCGGCACCTGGCGACTTGCGAGCGCTGCCGCGCGGCCCTGAAGGATACCCGGGACGCCTGGACGATCTTCGGCCAGCACATCCCCAGCGATGCCCTGGTGGCCCTCGCCTATGGCGAGATCCCGGAGGGGATCGACCCCGCCGTCGCGGAGCGTCATCTCGCCACCTGCGCCGAGTGCGCGGCCGAGCTGGAGCTCGCCCGGACGAGCCGGCGCTTGGAAGAGGACGACAAGATCGCCGTCTTCCCCGGAGCCCGCTCCCGCCAGGAGCCGGTCGCCGATCGCGGCTCGCGGACCTGGCGCGCCGCCGCCCTGGCCGCGGGGCTCGCCGGACTGGTCGCCGGGACGGGCTGGTTTTATGAGTTCCAGCAGGCCGGCAGCTTGGCCGAGCAGCTGGCCCAGAAGCCGGCGGCGGTGCAGGAGACCCGGCCCGCGGCTCCCGTGCCGCCGCCCCCGGTTCAGACCGACGACGCGGCACAGCGGCAAATGGCCGAGATGAATAAAAAAGTCCAGGAATCTCAGGAGACGCTGGCGAAAATCGGCAGCCAGCTCGAGCAGGCGAATCGCCAGATCGCCGATCTCCAGAAGCAGCCTCGCGGGAGAGTGGAGCCTCAGATCATCGCCAGCACCATCTCCATGGATGAGTCTCGCGACGTCGTGCGTGGCGAGACCAAGACGATAGTGGTCCGCAAGGATCAGAATGTCACTCTGAGCCTGGGCAGTCGGGCAGAGGATGAGATCCCCCGGTCCATCGAGATCCTGGGAGCCGGCCGCCAGCTCGCGTGGAGTGGGACAGGGCTCAACCGCGATCAGGGCCGCGGTGAGTACCAGATCCTTCTCTCCGCAGGGTCTCTCGCGCCGGGCTCCTATACGATCCAGCTCTACACCACCGAGAACGGCAAGCGCGTGCCCCGCGAGAGCTACAAGATCCGCGTCGAGTAGCCCCTCACCGTCCCAGGTCCCGGGCCGCCGCGCCGTGAATGGCCAGCGTCGCGGGGTCCTGGAGGAAGGCGGCTACGCCCAGGCTGCCGGGCTTCCAGCGCTTGTCGATGCCGAGGACCACCTCGCCGGACTTCTCGGCTCCGGCCGTGGCCGGCAGGGTGAAAGCCTTCTCCAGCCGGCGCACCACGCGGTCGTTCCGGAGCACGCGCGAGGCGTTCTCCCCCGCCTTGACGTCCGTCGAGAGACCGCTCTCGTAGACCGCCACCCAAAGGTCGAGGTTCCCGGTGCCGATCGCCTTCGCCAGCTTTGCCCCCACCGTGACCTTCAGATGGCCATCCGCCGTCGGCGGATCGATCGCCAGGCTGACCCGGGCGTCCGGCTCGGCCGCCAGCGCCTGGGCGATCCGGCCGGTCACCTCCCCCTCCGAGTTGCCGACGCACTCGGAGCGGCCGTTCACCACCACCTGCGGCGTGTAGATGCGGTTGCTGTGGAAGACGCGGCCGGCGTAGACCCGCTGCCGCTCGGACCAGCGGTTCGAGGAGAAGGGGTCCGTCCAGCCGATGGAGTTCCAGTAGTCGACGTGGAACGAGAGCGGGATCACCTTCCCCTGGTACCGGGGATCGCGGGCGATCTTCGAGAGCAGCCGGTCCGCCGGCGGGCAGCTCGAGCACCCCTGCGAGGTGAACAGCTCGACCACGGCAACGCGGTCCGCGGAAGTGGAGGGCCCCGGCTCCCCGGCGCCGCTCCGGGGAGCGATCGCAATCAGGGCCAGGGCGAGGAGTGAAAGTCGGAAAAGCGGGTTCATCGGCAAGACCTCCGGGTGCATTCTATCCTTCAGAGGAGATACGCGCCCCGAAACACTTCCGGCCCTGCCGTCACTCCCGGGTGGTAGGATTCTCACAACCTGCCCTGAGGAAGGAGGAGCCCCATGCAGTCTCTGGCTTCCGCTGGCGTCGTGATCGGCGTCCTGTTCGCCATCGTCGTCTTCTATGCCATCGCCCGCCTGCTCTACAAGAAAGCGGGGCCGGACGAGGCTCTGATCGTCTATGGCCGCAAGGGAGTGTTCGGCAACAAGGTCAAGGACGCGCAGGGGGCGACCGAGGGGTTCCGCATCGTCCGCGGCGGCGGCACGTTCGTCTGGCCGGCCTGGGAGCAGTACCGGGTGCTCTCGCTGCGGATGATGACGCTGGACATCGATCTCCAGCACGTCTATACGAGCCAGGGCATCCCGATCAACGTCAAGGCGGTCGCCCAGGTGAAGATCAAGGGGGACGTCGAGCACATCCGCAAGGCCGCCGAGGGGTTCCTGGGCGTACCGGCCGACCAAGTCCGCTCGACGATCCAGGAGACGGTGGCCGGCCACCTGCGCGGCATCATCGGCACCCTGACCCTCGAGGAGCTCTACCGCGACCAGAAGCGCTTCCAGGAGAAGGTCCGCGACGAGGCCCATTTCGACCTCGAGGGGATGGGCTTCGAGTTCAAGTCCTTCGTCTTCCAGGCGATCCAGGACTCCGAGGGCTATCTCGACTCGCTCGGCCAGCCGAAGATCCAGGAGGCCCTGCGCGACGCCCGCATCGCCACCGCCCAGGCTGACCGCGCCGCCAAGCTGGAGGAGGAGACCGCCCGTCAGCAGAAGGAGCAGAAGCGCTTCGGGGTGGACACCGAGATCGCCGACGCCGAGAAGGCCCTGTCGCTCAAGCGCGCCTCGATCCAGAAGGAGGTCGACGTCGCCCGGGCGCAGGCGGTCAAGGCCGGCGAGATGGAGACCAAGGTCCAGGACATCACCATCGCCGACAAGGAGGTCGAGCGCCGCAAGCTCGAACTCAACGCCACCATCCGCGAGCAGGCGGACGCCAGGAAGTACGAGACCGAGCGGATCGCCGACGCCGAGCAGTACAAGGTCGAGCGCCAGGCCGCGGCCGATCGCAAGCGGCGCGAGGAGGCGGCGCAGGCGGTCAAGGCCGAGGGCCTCGCCAAGGCGGAGGCCGAGTCGGTGATGCGCAGGAACATCGGCCTCGCCGAGGCCGAGGCGACCCAGGCCAAGGGCGCGGCCGAGGCCTCGGCCCGGCGCCTGCTCGCCGAGGCGCTCAAGCTCTACAACGAGGCCGGCCTGTCGATCGAGGCCCTCAAGGTGCTGCCGGAGATCGCGGCGGCCATCTCGGAGCCGCTGTCGCGCGCCGGGGCCACCACGATCATCAGCAATGGCAACGGCCACGAGGGCACCGGCGCCGCCAAGCTGAGCCAGGACGTGGTGCAGGTCCTCTCCCAGCTCTCGCCGATCATGGAGCAGCTCGCCGGCGTCGACCTGAAGCGCTTCCTTCAGGATGTCTCGAAGATCCCCGGCGCGGTCGTTTCCAGGGCGGACGGCGAGGGACTGGTACGCGTCGAATCGCAACCGCCGGTTCCAGGCCCCCGCTAAGGCAGGCGAGCCGCCATGGCGCCCACTCCGAACACCCTGCCCGAGCTGGTTCAGCAGCTCGGGGCGACTTTCTCCCCTTTCGAGCGGCTGAAGATCCTCAGCCGCGCCTGGGCCGTGCTGCGGGCGATGACGCCCCAGGAGCGGCTGGTCGTGGCCTCCCAGCTCGGCCTGGACCACGCCGACGAGGTCCTCGACGCGATCGCCAAGAGGAGCGGCCATGAGGCCTCCCCCACGCTGGTGGCGATGATCGAACGGGCGCAGATGAAGGGGACGACCCAGCTCCCGGCGCTGATCGCCGACCTGCGGGATCCGCGCCGGCGCTCCGAACGGCTGAGTCAGGGCGCCCTGGCGGCCGTGGAGGAAGCCCTGGCCGGCGTGCCCGCGGCGCCCGTGCCGAAGCCGGCGCCGGCTGTTTTGAAACCCGCCCAGCCGGCCGCGAGGGGCGCCGTTTCCGTGGCTCCCACCGCTCCCGTGGCTCCGGCACCTCCACCGGTCGTCCTGGAGGTCCCTCCGGAACCGGTCCCGATCGCGCCGCCTCCGCCGCCGGCCGTGGCTCCCCCGGTCGCGGAGCCGCCGCCACCCCCGAAGCCGCCGCCGCCACCTCCCGCGCGGAGGGTGGAGGATGACGGCCTCGCGGGGAAGCTGGCCGAGGCTTCGTCGCTCACCGCCCGGTTCCACGTCCTCCGGCGGCATCTGGCGGCTGCGAAGGGATTGCCGGCGGACGGTCTGCGCTCCGTCGCCGAGGCCTTCCCCGACGGCTGGGCTCGCCGCCGAGCGCTCGTCGAGCTGCTGCGGAACGGCGCTCCGGCCGCGCTCGGCGACGCGCTCGGGCTCCTCGAGATCCTGGGATCGGAGCGCGATCGCCTCTGGTGCCTGGGCACCCTGGCGAGCACCCTGGCCGAAAAGCGCTGCGCCCTCAATCCCCAGGACCGGGAGGCCCTGCTCGCCGCAGCCCCCTCCCCCACTGCCCGCCGGCGGCTGGAGCGGCGGCTCGGCTGACGCTTTTTACGAACCGCACTCCACTTCCGCCGCCGCCCCCTTGACCAGCTTCACCCGGCAGAGCCGGGAGTTTCGGTTGTCGAAGAAGCTCATCTGGAGCGAGCCCCCTCCTGCCTCGGCCTCGAGCACCAGGAAGCCGAGGGTCTTCCCGGCCGCCCAGACCCGCCGGCCGTCGCCGTCTTTCCCCAACTGGCGCAGCGCGTGCCCGCCGGCGCCGGAGACGAAGAAATTCAGGCTCCCCTCGGGCTTCAGGTACTCCATCACGTGCTCGTGGCCGGCCAGATAGGCGTCCGCCTGGTGGCGCTTCAGCACCGGGAGCACCTCCTCGACCATCTCCTCCGTGTTGCCGTCCGGACCCGTGGAGAAGATCGGATGATGGCCGTAGACCACCTTCCAGTGGGCGGTGCTGGCGGCCAGCGCCCGCTCCAGCCACGCCAGTTGCTCCTCGTGCGCCGGCTCCCGGTTCTCGATCGGGTTGGTGTCGAGGGCGAAGAACTGGACCGGTCCGGCGGTGAACGTGTAGTACGGCTTCGGCAGGCACCAGCTCGAGCTGCGCAGCGAGCGCTGGATCTCGGTCTCCACCCCCCTCACGGTGTAGTGGTCGTGGTTGCCGAGCGTGGCGTAGAAACGGACCCCCAGTTGGGTGTAGAGCCTCTCCCAGTCCCGCTGCCATCGCGGATCGAACAGCTCGTCCAGCCCCTTCGGATAGAAGTTGTCCCCCAGCGTGATCCCGAAGTCGAGCGGCTGCTGCCGGTCGTGCCTCGCAATCGCTCCCGCCACCCTCATCTGCCCCCACGTGCCGTCGCCGAAATCGCCGAAGGCGGCCACCCGGACCGGCCTGTCCGGCGGCAGGACGGCCGGCGGACGGTCGAGTTGCAGGGGCCGGTTGAGGAGCGCTCCGCAGACATCGATGGGGAGCACCGCCGGCGGGGTGATCGGATCCTTCAGGCCGGCCGGCGGAGCGCACCCCAGGAGACAGAGGGCGAGGCTCCAGAAGTACGCCGAATTCTTCATGCTCCGATCTGCTTGCAACCCTCCGGCCTGGTGTTTTCCGCCGCCCGGGGGCTCTCCGCGATACAATCAGGAGGAAAGGAGATTGGAATGACGCGGAGCGCAGGAATCAAAGTTCGATTGGGGGTCGCCTTCCTCGGCCTGCTGGCCTCCGGCCTGGCCGCGAGCGCCGCACCTCTCAAGATCGGGGACCCCACTCCCGCCTTCAACCTCCAGACTCTGGACGGCAAGACGATCACCAGCGCCAGCCTCAAGGGGAAGGTCGTGCTGATCGACTTCTGGGCCACCTGGTGCGGGCCGTGCCGCAAGGCGCTGCCGGAGCTCAAGGAGCTGCTACAGAAGAATACCGGCAAGCCGCTGGTGCTGATCAGCGTCAGCGCGGACCAGGACCGCAAGGCGCTCGAGGAGTTCGTCCGCACGAACGGCATGAGCTGGCCGCAGGCCTGGGACGCCAAGGGGTTGGTGATCGGCGGCGTCTTCGGAGTCAACAACCTGCCCAGCTACGTGGTGATCAACGCCGAGGGGCGGATCGCCTACGTGATGAGGGGCTGGGCTCCGATGAGCACCTCCGCCCTGCTGAGCCAGGCGGTCTCCAGCGCGCTGACCACCGCCTGCACCGCGGACAAGGTCTGCTGAGACGGAGGGCCTGATGGCGCCGAGCCTCTCCCTCTCCCGGATCGGCCAGATCTCGGTGATCGTCCACGACCTCGACCGGGCGGTCGCCTTCTACCGCGACGTCCTGGGGATGAAGTTCCTCTTCCAGGCGCCGCCCAAGCTGGCCTTCTTCGACTGCGGCGGCATCCGCCTGATGTTGAGCCTCCCCGAGGAGGCCGAGTTCGATCACCCCGGCTCCATCCTCTATTACAAGGTGGATGACATCCAGGCCACCTGGAAGGCGCTTCGCGACCACGGCGCCGACCTCCGCGGCGAGCCCCACCTGCTGGCCCGCATGCCCGATCACGAGCTCTGGATGGCGTTCTTCCGGGATACCGAGGGGAACACGCTGGTGCTGATGAGCGAGGTGCGGGCCTGATCGAGGAGCGGTAAGAGCCTCAGCAGAGGAACATCGGCAGCCCCATCACCCCCACGATGTTCGGGCGGTAGCGCTCGCGGTCGTAGAACTTCTCGACGTTCACCTGCTTCTTGCCGTCGCCGACGACCTCCAGCGGCTCGGTCGTGTAGCGCCCCGCCTGGATGGAGACGAGACGGCCGGTCTTGCCGGCCAGGATGAGGTCCGCCGCGAGGGTAGCGAAGTTCTTGGCGACGAGGCGGTCGAGCGAGTCCGGCGGGCCCGAGCGCATCAGGTAGCCAAGGCGCTGGTAGATCACCCGGTCGCCGGTGTGCCGCTGGAGCTCCTCGCGGAGCACCCGGCCCACGCCTCCCAGCTCGCGGTTGCCCACGGCGTCCGCCTCGCCGGTCTCGAAGGGGTGACCCCCTTGCGGGTAGGCGCCCTCGGAGATGGTACAGACGGCGTAGTTGCTGGGGTTGCCGTGCTTGTCGCGGGCGAGCATGTCGACCACCTGCTGGAGATCGAAAGGGACCTCGGCGATCAGCGCCCGGTCTGTGCCCGCGAGGTACGAGGAGAGCAGGCAGGTCTCCCCCGAGTGGCGGCCGAACAGCTCCACCACCAGGAACCGCTCGTGCGAGCCCGCCACCGTGCGCAGGTCGTTGATGAAGTTGACCGAGCGGGTGATCGCCGTCGAGAAGCCGATGCAGTAGTCGGTGCCGAAGACGTCGTTGTCCATGGTCTTCGGCAGGCCGATGATCTTGACCCCCTCGAGGTGGAGGCGGCGGGCGAAGGAGAGGGTGCCGTCGCCGCCGATCACCACCAGGGTGTCGAGATTGAGGAAGCGGAGCACCTCGAGGGCGGCGTCGGTCAGGTCGAGCCGGCCGTCGGGGAGCACCTTGTTGGCCCGCCCGCGCAGGTGCTCGGGGACCCCCTCGGGACTAGTAAGGGCGGGGTTGATCCGCGAGCTGTGGAGGACCGTGCCGCCGCTGCGGTCGATCGTCCGCGTGCTGGCCCGGGTCAGCGGCACCAGCCAGGAGGAGTTGTCGGCGTCGTGATACGGCTTGACGTGGAGGAGGGCCGCCCATCCGCGGCGCAGCCCCAGGATCTCGTAACCCTCCTCCTCCATCCGCCAGACGAACTGCTGGATGGCCGCGTTGAGCCCCGGCACATCGCCGCCGCCCGTCAGGATGCCGACCCGTTTCGCCATCCGTCCCTACAGGCCGCCCACCGCCGCCATGCGGCCGATCAGGTCCACCACCCGGTTCGAGTACCCCCACTCGTTGTCGTACCAGGCGACGACCTTGACGTAGCCGTCCCCCTCGGCGCGGGTGGAGAGGGCGTCGAAGACCGAGGAGTGCGGGTTGCCGATGATGTCGGTGGAGACCAGCGGCACCTCGCTGTACTCGACGACCGTCTTGAGCCCCCCCTCGGCGGCCTCGCGAACTGCGGCGTTGACCGCCGCGGTATCCGGCCGCTCGCGCAGCCGGGCCACCAGGTCGACGATCGAGCCGTCGGGCACCGGCACGCGCATCGCCATACCGTCGA
>Ga0247765_1001089_pt1 | contig 15387 bp, 6 predicted proteins | sample UWRJL106311C6_FD_179949 | JGI IMG/M metagenome (GOLD analysis project Ga0247765, IMG submission 179949) | Plant litter microbial communities from Arlington Agricultural Research Station in Wisconsin, United States - UWRJ-L106-311C-6 | ecosystem: Environmental > Terrestrial > Plant litter >... | reverse complement strand
TTTTCAAGTTGGACGACATAAAAAAAAAACGTCAACATACCTAGGTAAGTACCATGCTGGCCACTTCACCACCGGGGTGCATTTTGGTTCGGCCGCAGGTGTTGGTACAGCTGCGACGACCGCCGCAACTGACAAGACACCAAAAGGCCAAAGCATGTTGTTCAACGTGAAAGCAGAATTGGAATAACAAAAAAAAGTCATGATTGCAGCTCGCGGCTTGCTCACGACGGCACTTAGTCAGACGGACAATCCTTCCTCATGAAGGACGCTACCACAGCATGATATATTGAGAAAAGAAATATGAAGGCTCATTGTATCAATGACGAGCCTGAAATCCGGAGTCAAGTTCAGCAAAGCTCATTGGGGCGTCCATGTGGTTAAGAACGGAGGTAGGTTGTTAGTCCAAAGAGAACTAAAGTTTCTTTCTTCTCATTCAATGGACTTGACCTCGGCTCTCTCTTAAGCGTTCAGTTCAATTAAGGCATATCTTGATTAAGATTCATTGCCTCGATTATAATGCCATGTAAAAGTAAATACGAGATAGTCCAGTCTGGCTATTCAGTAGCTGCGGGCACATGGCACGACTTCCGATCAGCGAGGTGCGACTGGACTGGATTATGTGACAATTTGGAACCTATGTTGAACAAAACCTCCGATAACGAAACTCACTAGAAGTGGATTATGGCTCATTCCTTCCAGAGGTGTAAAAATTTCAGTGATTATTCAAAAACTGGCAGAGCCATCAAATGCAGCTCAGTCAACACACTTGCAGCCTTATCTGCACCTTAAGGTAGCTACCTATCCGCACGTTGGCAGACAGATAGGCAGCGGGAGGGGGAACAGGCAGCTAAAATGTCTACAAACTCGAATCCAACTCCGTTAATTAGTGAACATGTTATTGTTCGCTTCCAGAGTGGAAAAAAATGCAGTGGACGACACCCCATGTTTTTGTTGAGGTTTCACACGAGCCAGTTCGTACTTACTACAGTCTCATTCTTCTCTACCTATTCACACAGCCTTGACCAGCAGAATCCAGGTTCCCATTTCTATGTTAGGGTTGGATACCTATGTATGTTAAATTCCAATCTGACTGGAGGGGGGGGGAGGGGGATCGCAGTGCTCCTGACCTGACGCCATGATATACGTTCTGAAGTTTTTTTTTTTTTTTTTTTCACGAACTATATTGAAGTGAACAGGAAATGTCTATCAGAAACAAGGAGAAAAAACAGTTCTGTGTACATGATCAGGTTGAGCAATTGAAGGTCAAGTCTTAATCTGCGAAATTCGGATCGGACCGGGTCGCGAAATTCGCTTAACGGGTAGTGTCACCATCCCTTCCAGGAGGGTGGAAAATGTAATGCTTTGCTTTATCGAAGTGCGAAAGGCCTAGAGCTGGGATTTAGGTCACGTCTCCTCCAGAGGAGTAGAAAATGCAGTGATATGTTAGGTAGGTATTCGGCAGGTAGCTTCCAGCCGTTGTATACTTGCATATGCAGTGCCACCCCATTTCTCGTCTGCACCTCCAGTTATTAAACATCTGACTGGCGGCGCAGCGGAGGAGGCTGAGTGCGCCGAGGGTTTTCATCCTCTCCAGAGGGTTAGAAAATGCAGTGCAAGCGTCAGTCGGTCAAGGAAAGAGTGCTGGAACCTTGGTTCCACCCCACCTCCATGGATTCTGCCAACCGCACCCGCCTTCGGGTGGGTTTAGGCCTGTAGTAGGGGCCTGGTACCACAACTCCAAAAGGTGCAACCTCGCTGCAGTCCTTCCTCTTCTTTTCTTTTCTCCTTACCCTTCTTTTCTTTTCTCCTTACCTTGCAATTCTACGTAATTGCCACAACTGCTGCGCAAGCCTTGTCTTGTGTTCTGTTTGGTTGCCGTGACACAGCCTACCTGCCGGGGGAGTCGATGTCCTGAACAGAGTGAATTCTGACCGCCTTTCAATAAAATCCGAATTCTTTCGCGACAACACCTGTGATATTATGTTGCATTGGTTATCGGCCCGTTGGGAATGACTTCGCGATCTACATATAAGAACTTGGCGAATTATCTTTTCCGTTCAACAACACCAGACAGATCTGTCAGCCTGCCCAAGAGTTCGCGTTGAGGCAGCCCAACCTCGCAGGCTGGGACTTGGGGCCGTGGCCCTCTCCAGAGGGTGAAAATGCAGTGCTGAGATCCTGGGTGCAGCCCCAGTGCCACGTTGCAGCGTTGATAACTGGAGGAGAATATGAGTTGGTCAGACAGGTCCTACAGGTTCCCATCCCTTTGCAACCCCTCCAGAGGGGCAGAAATTGCAGTGCTATTGATACGCGACTGTGCATCTCTCCAAGATGCACTTTGCCACCTGAGGCAGCTCGTTAGTCAAGTCCTCGGCCAGTTACACCAGCTGATGCATGATTTATGTCCAACCAGGTACGGGCTCTAGCTCGAGCGGGCCTAATCCCTTTCCAGAGGGACAGAAAATGCAGTGATAGTCACTTTACGTCATGGGCTGCCATCGATGATCAGGCTTCCGGTCTTGTGCCCAACACAACGAAACAGCTGTCAGACATGACCCACAGGTCTCTACTCTGCAACCCCTCCAGAGGGGTAGAAATTGCAGTGCGGCGGCAATCGGCGCAGTTATGCGCCCAGAACAGTTCACTAGCATCAACATTGACGTATCATATGCACATGGTTCGCTCTGCAACCCAGGCAGCGGAGATGTGACTGTACACTGACAAAAGCAGCCTGAATCCTGTTGAGTTGAATACAGTCTTGTTTGAGAGGCCGTGATAAGACTAGTCCCGATGTTACAGTCAGACATGACCTACAAGCTTCTAGCCCTCTAGAGGGACAGAAATTGCAGTGCTAGAGGTACTCACTTGTTCACATTAAAAAAAGCTCTTATCAGCACGTACAGCATGGCTCATACCAGTCTGCAGCGGTTGGTGAGGTGTGACTGGAGAAGAGTGTGATTCGGTCAGATCAGTTGGCTCTGATTCGTTAGCCAATCCTCAGAGGGTTAGTTCTATACTGACTGGGGTTGGGTTGGTGATCCCCTCAGGAGGGTTAAAAATGCAGTGCACGCCGGCACAGGGCACCCTAACATTGTATCGCGAATTTGCAACACGCTGCATGAGCAAACAATTCACAATGGATGGAAAAAGCCTCTTCGGGGACTGAGATATATGTGGCAAACTTAATGGCATTGTATTTATTTCGCCAGACATTGCAACTGTCTCGAAATTCTTCAAAACGGAAAAGGAAGGCGTTTACGTGGCGACACCAGTCTTGCTAAGACTTTCATCCCACTTTCACCCCACTTCGTGGAGGGGCGCGTCTGAGCAACCACCTGAGCTTTGTCTGTTGCCCACTGCACACCTACGCGCCATGAAGTTTCGAGGAGAAACTTGACCACCACGATTGCCGCCGAGCGAGCAGCGGGCGATGACTAGACTCCTGCCCGCTTGACGCCCAATGATCCAATTGCCGCCTGACGACGCCGCCGCAGCTCCCGACGAGGCCCTAGCCCAGGCAGCCACCGACAACAGCGCCAGCGAGCCAGCGGTAATTCCACCCCAAGATCACCATGGCAGCGATGATAGCGGCACGGGCGATGGCGATGAAGATGAGGACGGGGGATGAGGACGGGGGATGAGGACGGGGGATGAGGACTAAGCAGAGGAGAAAGTGGAGCCAGTCTGAAATACACTCGCCTGACCTAACACCTCAGCTTCATTACAGAAATAGCGATGCTACGGACAGCAACGAACCGGGTTGGGGTCTGGTCGCCAACTGACTCTAGCGCGGCGATGATCAAGAAAGCTTCGAGAAGCATGTCAACTTGGTATCAGAATCGCACAATGTTATTGACGATCTCTGTTGCTGTGGGTCAACCACGTAGTCACTCCAACAAGAACGCGGTGGCCTACCGAACATGGAGATCCGGAGTGACAAGCAGGTGCCATTCCTCAGGCGTAATCGTAGTAAAGTCAACGTCTGGCTCGCTCCCACGGAGAGACGGACCAAACCTGACTCCAGGCTCCAGAAGTAGGGGGTCATCTTTGGACCAGGGCCACGCAATAAGGTTGAAGATGGAGTCAACCTTGATGGATACCTTGGCCTGGAATGGGCCGCCGATCTGGACAACCACGGCAGCTAGCAGCTCGAGAGGAACCCCTTGTTCTTGTTTATCGTCCTCGCGCATCCAGATCTTGACGCAGTTTGGCCTACGGTGCTTACGGCTGCCCCAGTCGTCGCTCTCCACCTCAGCGGCATATTGTCGCGTGTAGCTACTAGACCTCCCAATCTCAATGCCCGGTTCGATGGCAACCAGCCCCTGGCCCAGGCTGGCAGATAGGGATGCCGTATAGTGCCACCCGACCTGCTCGGCAGTGCCCGTCGACCGAAGATACTTTGGACCGTATCGCAGAACAGCAGGATCGTCTCGAGGGTCTTTTGGTGGGCGGGCCTGGAACTCGATGGCAATGTCGGCCTTGGAAAAGCGGAAGGTGGTGGCGTTGCCCTTCTGGAACTGGAATCGGAAAGCGATGAGGCAGGCGTCCTGACCTGCCCACGTCCCGTAATCAACTTTGGTCAGGCTGGCGAGGACACTGAGACTACCGAGGTCCCTTTGCGTGATTTTGATCCTGTTGTAGTCGGTGTCATTTTGGTTTTTAATGCCCAGCTCTGGGGACAGATCGTCCAAGACAAAGGGGACTTCGCGGGGGGTGAATGCGGGCATAACGCCGATGTGATAGCTTCGTTGTTGTTGGGCTGCAAAGTGGAAGATTTTAGGACGCAGCTCGGATGCAAGCGCGCCGGATCACGCCTCGGCGTCTCTGTTTCGTGGTTTGCTAGCGGCCGACCGCTCTAGCCATTCGGGGAGCTGCATGTTGCACGGGACCCATGCTGCACGGGACCGAAACGGGCGGAATTTCTCTCGCCTCTGGCTTTTCACCTCAACACGCGGCCCTTGCCCACACAAACACAACTCACTAAAAGGATGACTTCACCGAAAGGAGATGACAACGGAGCCCTCTTTCAGGCGCTCTTACGTAGCCGCCATCAATCCATCCTCGGCGACTTCGACGGAGCCTTGGCCACTCTGGACAATGCCTCGGAACGGGACCGAGTCTCAGACGACGACAAGCTGCAGCTGTTCCGCCAAGCTGCGCGCGTCTTCATGAAACGAGGATACCCAATTCTCGCAAAACAGTACCTCGACCAGGCGGTTGAAGTTGTATCAGAGTCGCAAAAAGTTGACCACAGCGCCAGCCAGCAGCATGCAAAGCACCTCGCCCTCCGCGTTCAATGGGCCTTCGTCTCCACCGTTGGTTGTGGAAACAAACTGGACAGCGACACCCAGGCTCTGCTAGAGAAGGCGCGGGACCATGTCGATGACCATCTAGAAGCTGGCGAGGCCATGTGCGATGATGGCTGTCTAGAAATGCTCGATTGCCTCACCAAGATCGACATGGTCGATAAGCTCTTGCTTGGAAGGAAGCGCTTCGGCTTTGACAAAAACACCGCTGCTGCCAGATTTGAGTCTCTGATGCAGCATCTGGAAGTAACACAGCGATACCACGACATGCATACCATCATGGCCTCTTTTCTGAACTGCACCACACCCAACCGAGCCGTCGCCAGACTCGAATCCATCCTCAGCTCTGAGACAGTTCCCACAGCGTTTCGGGGCCTTTGGTCTGTCGAGCTCGCAAAGCAGCTGGCCAAGACATTGCGCATCGAAGACATGGCGGCAATGCTGGACAAAGCTGATCAAGCTTTCCAAGCTTGCGGACACCGCTGGGGCCCTCTCGAAACCCGATTCCTACGGCTTCAGCACGGCTTGATAGCATCGCCTAATGTTCTCGCCGACCTCGTCGACCTTGCGCGTGAGCATCTCGACGCCAACTACCCATACGGTGTGCTGCAGACCATACTTGAGGCCCTAACCTTGGCGTTCAAGAACGGCGACTTTTCGACATACGTCAACCTTGAAGAAGTCCTTCACAATGTCTGCACGTCGGCTGGGCTTGTCAAAGAGAAGATTCTCCGCGAAATCCAGCTCCTTGCCGCCCTTAACTCTAGCGAGAGTGACAGGGGTAAAGTGCTGGAACTTGGCCAGCGGCTGTACAAGGACTGTCTGCGGCATGAATATTGGACTCCTGCCTTTCTCGCGGGTCGCGTCGTTTGTCTTGGCCACCTCCAAGTTGGCAACCTGGAGGAGGCTGAACGATTTGCCCTCCAGATTTACAATCTATCTTCCCGTGAGGGATTGCCATGCCAGTTACAAGCAAAGTACCAACTTGCCATGGTTCGGAGCACCGCTGCCAGGACTGAAGCGGAGCCCTCCAGGTCGAAGAAACTCCAAGCTCTCATCGACTTCCTCCTCGCGGCCATCCCCAGCGAAGATCACCCTCCAACAGACCCAGAAGATATTGGGACAGCTGCCGATGAGCTGAATCTTATAGCTAGTATGCAGTTTGATATTGCAATAGGTGGCATGTTCGATGCACAGCTTTGGGGCACAAAGGCGGAGGAGTCGATCGCCCGAGCACGATTACTGGCCAAGAGTCTTTCAGAGGACGAATCCTTTCGAATAAATTCCAACTGCGACGATTTCATTGTAACAAGGCTTCTCCACGAAGCCACGGGACGGCAAGGGGACGACAGCAAAGAGCTTCAGGCTATCGATATTTGTAGCCGACTCATTGCACAGCATCATTCTCGCGGTTCCAAATTCGCCGAGGCCATGGATCTTCAAAGGAGAGCCCTCTGTCAGTTCCAGAGGTACCGAAAGGAAAGTGATGTGTCGAAGAAGATTTCCCACCTCATGTCGGCTGAGGAAGATTTCGTCAATGCCGAGGCCATCTTCAGCTCTATTGGCTCTCGGCATCAAGCCATGGGTGCCCGCCACTGGCTCTGCAGGCTTTACTTGATAGCGCGGGGGCTCAGCCGTGGCTTCAATTTGGAGGACGCGGCCCTCGATATGCTCAACAGTCTAGAATCAGCCTCTGACCTCCTGCGGCGAGAGCTCTCTGCTCTCGGTGGTCTCCAGGCCGTTCGCCAGAAACAACGTTTCGTTGCCAATGCACAGGTATGCGATCTTTATGAGTGGGCAATCGGCGTCAATCTCGATAAACGTGATGTAGCCGCAGTTTGGTGCTGGAGCCAGAAGCGGAAGGCAAGAAGCCTCAGTGATATTCTCGGAATCGGTGTCATGGTACCGGCAGCAATCCGGGAGAAGATCTCGCGTGATACTACCACCAACAAACTATACCAGAGGCTCGTGTCACTCCAGTCAGCACTCAGCACTGCTCCAGATGACGAGAAAGTATACATTAGGAAACATATTGAAGAAGCCGAGGACGAGATTCGAAACCACGACGCGTTCAGGGAATTCGTTCAGCTTAGGGATGGAACCGTTCGAGGCATTGCCGATCTCGAAGCTCTCGTCGTAGCTCAGGAGACCAGCTCCTCGCCAGTAAGACGAATCATCTTTGTCGACTGGATTCTCCACTCGGACAATATCTTCGTCTTAACAGCAGACTGTTCACGGCCCGTGGAATCCTGCAAGATGGCCCTTCTCCCATTTGGCAGATCGCACATTGACGCATGGCTGCACCAACACTGGGCCACTACCGTGAAACGGAGGGACTGCCTCAAGAGTGATAACCTGAAAGACGCGTCAAAACCTCTTCGACAGCTCGATCGTCTGATCGCACCCGCAGTCGAGGTCAGCCAGGAAGGTGACTTGTTGGTTTTCTCACCGACTGGACCTCTCTCGTCGCTTCCGCTGCACGCCCTTAAAGTTGACAACGGTGGGGCCGGCTTCCGCAGTCAGCACCTCCTAGAACGCAACCCTGTCGTCTACGCTCCAAGCGTTTCTATTCTGCAGATATGCCTGACCAGAAGCAGAGAAGTCACAGAAGTCAGCCCACGACCTTCGGTGTTCTTCAGCGTCCTGGATGACATGGGCACTGAGCGAAGCCGGGTCTACGGACAAATGAGCCAGCTGGCAGCAGGATGGGAGGGAAGCGGAAAGGCCTATTGTGGCGACCAAGCGACCAAACAAAGCTTCGCGGAAGCCACACGAGGCGCCGGGCTGATCCATTACCATGGGCATTGTCGCTTCGCGGTACAAGACCCTCTAAAACAATGTCTTGTGTTGGCACCAGACACCACAGGCAAAGGAGAAGATGGGGTTCGTGGTTCGGCTGAAACAAGTCTCGCAAAGAAGAGCACGGAGTCTTGTACTGGTGAAACACCCCTGAAGCCCACGATATACCCCCATGGAGCCACCCAAATTCACGCCCATCAGGATGTCGCCCTCATATCAGCAACTTCAATCTCTGCCCCAGGCAGCGGCCAGGAAGTTATCGCCTCCCTGCAAGCCGAAGACCAAATCACCGACAGCTGCCTCCTAGTGCCTGATGTCTTCAACCTAAGCCTAACAGCACCGCTCGTGGTCCTGGTAGGCTGTGAATCAGCCTCGCAAACAGTTTCAACAGGCGACGAATATCTCGGCTTAATCAGTGCTTTACTATGCGCCGGTGCTGCATCTGTTATTGGTGCTTCCTGGCCAATTCCGACTGGGGCGGGGAGGGAGTTCTCCGAGACATTTTACAAGGAGATGAAGAATTCCGTTGCGGGCACAGACGGACTTGTCCATATCGCGGCGGCCCTTCAGGAGGCGGCCTTGACTGTCATGGACGAACCGACAACTTCGGCCCCGTATTACTGGGCTGGATTTTGCCTGTATGGTTCTTGGGTCCTTCGCCGGTGATGAGCCTGTCGTTTTTGATAATTTGGCATCCAATTACCGCAGCCACAAAAAAAAAGCTCATCGGTTTTCAACCTAGTCTTTCGTCTCATGAGTCATGCATCGCTCACTTCATCGGCGGCTCTGATCGTGCTCCCAGCCACCACTCTGAAGATCTGAGGAACCCCTTCGCAGCCCCGCCCCAGGGACGCTGAAAATAGCTGCATTTAGCTTTCACCAAGATGAATGTTTTGCGTCCACGGCGACCCGAAATGGCGTGAATTGCCATGCCCGCCAAGACGTGAAGCATTCCGTCGGTGATGCATGCGGGGAACTTGTGCCTATAGCTGCCTGGCCGGCTACCTAGTTTCAGTGGTTCGCCATTGGCTTTGGGCGACCTCCCAGCTAGGCTCTGGTGAGCCATGTCACCATACAGCTCCATGTCGCTTCCTGGTCAAGCCCGACGGGAAAATCGCACCGCCCTAGCCACTCATTTTTTCTAGGCAGATCGGCCGCAATCTGACAAGCTCTTCCCCCCTCCCCCCTCCCTCCTCTTTTTGCAATTACCTTATAAAGGTATGTATTTCTGGTGATATTCCAAAGTGTGTGCATCTCTCCTCATTTTTTTTTATTAAAACGAACCCGAAAAAAAAAAAAAATAACCACGGAGCAGTCCCGTGTCCATCCTCCGCTCTAGCATTTTTCATCATGAAGATCGGACCACCCCTGTCAGAAGTTGTCACTGGGGTTGATCCGCTAGAGACATCCCTTGAAGCACAAGTCCCAGAACTGCTGCCATCGTCGACGGAATCCGGCCAATCCAGCGATGAAGAGGAGTCTGTTGCTACACCCCTGACCAGTCCCGAGGACCTGTCCGGCGATGAGACTCCACCCGTCGACATTGCGGGGGCTGCCGGGGAGAAACTGGAGCCTCACGTCCAGGGGCTACAGAGCCAGACAGAGCCCTCGCCGCCGGTCGAACAAGAGGAGCCAGCGGTTGACACTCCACAGATCTCCTCCGAATCTGCTGGGCTCAACGATAGCGACGGACTTGAGACTCCGCCCGTCGACATTGCAAGGACTGCCGGGGAGAAACTCGAGCCTCAGGTGCCGGAGTTACAGAGCCAGACAGAGCCCTCGTCGCCGGTCGAACAAGAGGAACCAGCAATTGAGACTCCACAGATCTCCTCTGAATCTGCTGGACCTGCACTTGGTGCAGCCGAGGCTCGAGGCCCGGATGCTGTTGACCGAGAAGAGCCTACCGTTCCGGACGACACGAACAACAGCAACTCGATGCCTGTCGAGCCAGGAGCCCATGAAAAGGACGCCAGTTCCCAAGACGCGGCCCAGTTTGACTGTCGATCCAAACACTATCAAGACGGACAATGCCCCCTCCCTGATAGCAACACCATCGAGTCTGATGCCGCACAACCAGACTCAAGCGGGTTCAGCTCCAACGAACAAACACCTATCGAACAAGATGCCACCGGAACCGAAGCAGCAGCAGACAATAATCCTACCGACAACTATTCCACCACGGATGACGGCTTTGTTATGATTCTCCCGGAGTGGTTTGAGGAACCGGAAGAGGGAGAGAAGACCCGAGAAAACACCAGTGAGGAGGCCGGAGAGGAGGCCGGAGAGGGCAACGGTGAGGAGAACAAAGAGGAGGAGAATGTGGAGGAGGAGAAGGAAGGCGAGGAGAAGGAAGACGAAGAGGAGGAAGACGAAGAGGAACATGACCCATATGGAGACGAACATGAAATCAAAGGAGTCTTTGGACCTGACGATGATTCGGACGGCCAAGAAGAGCAAGAGAAGAAGAGCGACGATACGGAGAAAAAGACAAAGAAAGAAAGAGTCTTGTCACCTGCGGAGAAGGAATGGGCCCGGCAAAAGGAGGAGTTCGGCGAGACGAACGAAGCCCTCGACACATTAATGTCCATGGTGGGGATAGAAAGTGTCAAGACGGCCTTTCTCAGTATCAAAGGCGTCATCGAAACGGCGCGCGCACGAAAAGGCGTGCTGAATCGCCGAGACCTAAATCTGATCCTAACCGGCAATCCTGGCACTGGTAAGAAGAATCAATGCGACGGGGAAACCAGCGCGCTGACCAAATACTGCGTATCTCCCAGGCAAAAGCACTGTAGTAAAGCTATACCGCGACTTTCTCCACGAACTAAACGTCTGGCCAGATCACAAATCCAGCTCGTCCACGCCCGAAATAGTGGAGAAGACGGGGCTTCTGCTGCAACGGACACAAGACGTCTCGGACATTGGCGAAAAGCTTTCACCATCCGACATTGGAACCAAAGGCGGAGTAAGTGCTCAGAATGGTGCAAACACCAGACAGACTGCTCCGTAGCAGCACTAACAAATCCAAAGGTGCTATTCATCAATGCTCTCGACAAAATGGACTCTGATTATGTGCACCGGCTCTCAGGCATCATCGACACTTACAACAAGAACGTGGTCATGGTCTTTACCGGTGACGCCACGGGCATATCCAAGATCCTGGGCAGCAGACCTCATGACCGGTGGACCTTCCGGCGACGACTCCACATGGAGGATTACGACGATGAGCAGCTCCGCCTCATACTCACCCGCATCGTCCGCCGCCACGGCATGAAGATGGAGGGCGGCATGGATGGCCCTTGCCCCCGAATCATGGCCAGACGCATCGGCAGAAACCGTGGTACACCTGGTTTCGGAAACATTCACGATCTGATGCTGGCCTTCCAGCAAGCCCTTGACCGCCAGGCTGCTCGTCTCGATAGGGCGAGAGCCGGTCCCGTGGCTAAGGAGGTCGAGGCTGATACCAAGGGTGGCGAGGAAGCATACCAGGTCAAGGATGAATTCGCCACCGAAAAAGTTGACAAGTCCACAGAAGACAAGAGAATTCTTACTATTGAGGACATGGTCGGTCCGGAACCCACCGACATCCGGGATAGGAGCGAGGCCTGGAAGAAACTCGAGAAAATGGCCGGCCTAGCGGACGTGAAGCAGGCCATCAGCTCGCTCATGGACCGCGCCGGGATCAACTACCGCCGAGAGCTCCAAGGCAAGGAACCTCTCAAGACAAGTCTCAATCGCGTGTTCCTCGGCCCGCCAGGCACCGGCAAGACGACGGTGGCGCGGCTGTACGGCCAGATCGTCGGGGAGCTGGGTTTGCTCTCCAAGAAGGAGGTCGTCTACACCAAGGCGCCCGGCGACTACATTGGCAAGTACATTGGGTGGACCGAGGCCGCCACGAACCGCATACTCAACGACGCCATCGGAAAAGTCCTCATCATCGATGACGCGCACACTTTGTTTCGGGGGAGCCAATCGTGCGGTGGCGGGGACGTCTTCCGCACGGCATGTATTGACACGCTCGTCGCCGGCATCCAGAACGTGCCCGGCGAGGACCGGTGCGTCATCCTCCTCGGGTACACGGATGACATGGAGGAGATGTTCCAGAAGAGCAACCCGGGCCTGCGACGGCGCTTCCCTCTGGAGCAAGCCTTCCGATTCTACGACTACGACGATGAGCAGCTGACTGCGATTCTGAAGCTCAAGATGGACGAGGAGGGGATTACCGCCGATGCGCCGGCCATGGAAGTGGCGTCCGAGGTTCTCCGTCGGGCAAGAGACCGTCCCAACTTTGGAAACGGCGGCGATGTCGAGAATATTTTGAACCATGCTAAAACCCGCTGCCGCGACCGAAGACGGAAGGAGCGGCAGGAGCTGCAATTACCCGGGCCCGAGGACGAGGACTCCATGGTCCTCACGCGGGAGGACTTTGACCCGGAGTGGAACCGCGGCGCATCGGCGAGCACCAAGTGCATCGAGCTCTTCCGAGACCTCATCGGTTTTGAGGACGTGGTCAAGAAGTTCCAGGGATACCAGCGGGTGGCGGCCACCATGCGACGCCGAGGCAAGGACCCGCGCGAGATGATCCCCTTTACTTTCCTGTTCAAGGGCCCTCCCGGGACCGGAAAGACGCATACCGCCCGCATCGTCGGGCAGATCTTTTACGACATGGGCTTTCTCTCGACCAACGACGTGATCGAGTGCTCGGCCAGCCAGCTCATCGGACAGTATCAGGGCCAAACGGCGCCGAAAGTCGTCAGCACTTTCGACAAAGCCCTCGGCAAGGTGCTGTTCATCGACGAGGCCTACCGCTTGGGTGCGAAATCATCAAGTGGCAGCCGCAGTTACGAAGAGGAGGCCATCGGCGAGATGGTCGACTGCATGACCAAAAAAAAGTACATGCGCAAGATGGTCATCGTCTTGGCCGGCTATGACCGCGACATGGAGAGGCTCGTAGAAGTCAACCCCGGTCTTCGCGGACGCTTCGCCACTGAGATTTCTTTCCCGCGCATGGATGCCGCTGGGTCCAAAAGATTCCTACTCCATCTGTTGCTGAAGGAGGACATTGACATCTCGGATGGTCCGAATTCGAGGGGGGAGCGGGGTCTGGAAAAGAAGGAAAAGAAGGAGCGGACTTTGCTGCAGGTGTTGGACAAGCTTAGCATGACGCCTGGGTGGTCGAATGCCAGGGACATGAAAACGCTTGCTTCTCAGATTACAGCGCACGTATATGAGAATGCGGATGACGAGGAGGAGGTCCCAGATGTGGAAGTGGTTTCAAGACCTGCTCCTGCTGCACTGAAGGTGTCGACGAATCTACTGATTGAGTTTTCCAAGGCTATGTTGAGAGTGAGAATGAAAAGTGGTGGGGAGGGAGGGAGTGAGGCGTGATGATTTTTTTAATAATACGGTCACTATGATTTCATGTTTTGTACCTAGGTTTATACAATATTGTATGCAACCCATCCGGCAGTTTGCTAGTCAAAGCTCTCGGCGAGTTACACCAGGTGGCACAGGGGCTGTCATGCCCCTTGAGTCGGTACAAAATGTGTGTAGTTGCGATTGAGTCTTAGGTCTTAGGTTGCGAGGATCGGGAGAATGAATTCACACCACTCTGAATCAGGCACGGACGGACTCTGGCTACCCCCCTCTGGAGTCTGTACGTACGTAGCAAAGTGGATGGAATCTGATCTGGGCGCCGGCCAGATTGGGGGGTTAGGGTTAGGGTGACCCATCTCCTCCAGACGGGCAGAAAATGCAGTGATGGGCAGGAGAGCACCGCTGGGAGGAGACTGTGATTCGTGAAATCTTAATGTTAATCCCCTCCAGAGGGGCAGAAATTGCAGTGCTTCGGCCCAATCGTCACCACCACTCCCCTTCCTCCCGCCAAACGCTCTAGGCACCAATGGTCACTGTGCCACGTCAATTCTTCAGCCAGCACCTGCCTGAGCTACCCTTTCCTCTCCACCACCACCACCACCACCAATCTAATCCAATCAAATCAATCCAATCCATGGACCTTGTTTGAGAGGTTCCAGGCTGTGGTACACGCAGCAGGACCGGACGCCACCCACATATTCCACCCCTCTGCAGCACAACACAACAGTTGGGGCTGTTATTATCCCTTTCCCTTCACGCGCCTCATTGTTCACATACCTATGTCTGCACCGGGACTCCGACAGAATATGACTCAAATCCCCAGGCGGGGGTTAAGTAAGAATCCCTTCCAGATGGTTGGAAAATGCAGTGAGATGAAAACAGTGACGGCACCCAGGCCCCTGGAAGCCCATGAGCCGTCGTGGATGACCTTGTCAGGTGCCCCGCACCATTAGATTAGATCTTAGACCTCGCTGCCCCGCAGCCCTTCTTCCCTTTTCTTCCTCATCTTGTAATTTTATGAATTCAATTGCCACGTCTTCGATCCTACGATCGTTTTGGTGCCATCGCCGTGACAAAAACTCTCTAAGTGTGCGGAGCCGAAGCCAGGCTTCGGGCTGCAGTCAGTTGCAGTCTGATGCAAGCTATAGAGATAAAGTGAAAAAGAGAAAAAAAAAAACAGCAGCAGAAATGCATTGTCAAAACCATTTAGTTATATGTCATGCTATGATTGGATTGGAATAAATTAGGCAGTTAGACCCAGCTTATATGCGTTACTTCTTTCGCGTGCCCTACAAGAGAGAGAGTTAGGGTTATATCCCCCTCCCTCTAGAGGGACAGAAAATGCAGTGATATGAAAACTCTGCAAGTGTGAGTTATCTAAGGAGGTTCGGCAAGGAGGGAACCCCGAGGCACAGCTGCGGCGTACCACAGGAACCACAACACCTGTCGTATTGCCAAGAACTAGCAGCCCACCGGGGGGCGGTACGGGAGGCGTGCCGAGCAGGGAAACGGAAGAAACAGTTCTCGGCACCAGGGAACTGTACGAAGCAATGGTCGGAAGGCAGGCGTTACGGTTCTTCCCCAAGTAGAGGCCAAGGTTGGTCTACGAGCCCTACTGGCGTGAGAAAGGTTGGCTTAGTGCGTTTAAACCGCCTGGGGCGGTCGGAAGGCAGCGGAGGACGCGAGACCCGAACTAGCGGGGGGGTGTTACGTAATCACTCAGGTGGTAGCACTGCCAACCCTGGCCTACGGCCAGGGCAGGCCACCCTAAAATGAATTGAATTGCAAGTGTGTGGAGCCGAAGCTAGGCTTCGGGCTGCAGTTAGTTGCAATCTGATGCATGCCATAGAGATAAAGTGAAAAAAAAAAAAAAAATTGTAGCAGAAATGCATTGTCAAAACCATTTAGT
>Ga0247765_1001088_pt1 | contig 15389 bp, 8 predicted proteins | sample UWRJL106311C6_FD_179949 | JGI IMG/M metagenome (GOLD analysis project Ga0247765, IMG submission 179949) | Plant litter microbial communities from Arlington Agricultural Research Station in Wisconsin, United States - UWRJ-L106-311C-6 | ecosystem: Environmental > Terrestrial > Plant litter >... | reverse complement strand
CTTCTCGCCCGAGGAGTGGTCGCCGGTCCCCTCGCTGAGCGCCTTGAGCCACCTGCTGGTGCTCGGCCTGGTGCACCACGTCGGCTGGTACGAGCCGATCCTGCCGGGCCATCCGGGGCAGCAGGATCTGACGCTCGACCCGAACCTCCTGGTCGGCGAGTCGCAGGCGATGAAGCAGGTGGTCGAGCAGCTCCGCTCGGCGGTCGATCCGCCGGTCCACGTGCTGCTCTGCGGCGAGCCGGGGGTCGGCAAGGACCTGCTGGCCCGCTCGCTCCATCTCTCCGGACCCCGCCGCCACGGCCCCTTCATCATGGCGACCTGCGGCGGCGCGAAGCCGCAGCAGATCGAGGCGGACCTCTTCGGCGCCGAGATCGCGGGCAAGGGGGCTCCCGTGCGGCGCGAGGGGAAGCTCCTGCTCGCCAACGGCGGCACGCTGTTCCTCGACGAGATCGAGCAGCTGCCGATCGACCTCCAGTCGCGGCTGGTGCGCTTCCTGCGCTCGGGGCAGGTCGAGCCCGCCGGCAGCAACGAGGCCCACACCGTGGACGTGCGGCTGGTGGTGGGGAGCCGCGCGCCGCTCGACTCGGCGGTGGCCGGCGACCGCTTTCGGGTGGACCTCGCCTACCGGCTGTCACAGTTCATGATCGAGGTGCCCCCCCTGCGCGAGCGGCGGGAGGACCTGCCGCTGCTGATCCAGTCCTGCATCAACCGGTTCTGCCACGAGACCGGCAAGCGCATCCAGGGGATCACCGTCAAGGCGATGTCGTCGCTGCTGAGCTACGACTACCCGGGCAATCTCGCCGAGCTCGAGAACATCGCCCGCCAGCTCGTGCACATGGCTCCGGCCGGGCGGCCGGTGGACGTCAACCTGCTGCCCGAGCGGGTGCGCAACGGCCCGCTCGCCGCCACCTCCCGGGTCGACGCCGCCTCCGACCTCGAGCTCGACCGCCTGGTCAGCGGCACCGAGCAGGTGGCGATCCGCGAGGCCCTGCGCCGCACCAACAACAACAAGTCCCAGGCGGCGCGGCTGCTCGGCCTCTCCCGCAACGGCCTCGCCATCAAGATGGAGCGCTACGGCATCAAGGTCTGAGCGGCCTGATCGGTTCCGTCGCCACGGCGACGATCAGCTTCACCAGCGATTCGACGTCCCGCAGGTCCGCCACCTCGACGGGTGAGTGCGAGTAGCGCCCCGGCCAGGAGAAGGGGAGCAGGGCCGCGCCGTCCGCCAGGAACGGCATGGCGTCGGTCGCTCCGCCCGTGAACCCCACCTGGACCGGCACTCCCGCCCGTCTGGCCACGCCGAGGAAGCGGTCGATCGTCTCGCGCGGCGCGACATAGCCATTGTCCATGGCCCGCAGCACGGGGCCGTGGCCGAGCCGGGCGCCGGCGAAACGCTCCGATTCGATCGGGGAATCGGAGGAGACGAAGGTGTCGATCGCATGGACCTCGGCGAGATTCCCCAGGCGCTCCGCGAGCGCCTGGGCGCCGTTGAGGCCCACCTCCTCCTCGACCGACCAGGCGAAGATCACCCGCCTGCGGAGCTTCGCCGGGTCGAGCCGCCGCAGGGCGAGGAGTTGGGCGGTCGAGCCCACCCGGTCGTCGAAGCCGCGGGCGACGGCGCGGTGGGCGCCGATGCGGAACATCCGCTTCGGCATGGTAACCGTGCTCCCCGCGTGGATGCCGAGCGCCTCGGCCTCGCGCGCCGAGGCGACCCCCAGGTAGACCGTGGGAGGATCGGGGAGGGGCGCCTTGCCGGCCGTCCACCAGTCCGCGCGGGGCTCGAAGACGGCGGCGACCGGACCGCGGTCGCCGTGGACCAGGGCGGCCTGCGCCTCCCAGACGGAGGAGATCAGCCCGCCCCGCTTCTGGAGCCGGAGCCGGCCGTCCGGCAGCACCTCCTCGACGCGGAAGCCGACCTCGTCCATGTGGGCCACGAAGAGGATGGGATCGCCGCCGCTCCCGATCGTCACCGTGACGTTCCCCTTGGCGTCGGTCTCAGGCTTCGCCCAGGCGGGCAGGCTGCGCAAGACCTCCTCGCGGACCGGCGCCTCGGCGCCGCTCACGCCATAGCGGGCGATCAGCGTGGAGAGGAGACGGGCGGACTCCTGGTGGCCGGTTCCGGACTCGACGATCGCCGGCGGGGGAGGGAGAGGGGGAGCGGCCACCGCCGTGCCACCACGTCCTCCCAGCGCCCCGAGCAGGGCCTCCGAGAGCGCCTGGACGTCGCGAAGGGCGATGGTCTCGACCGGTGTCCCCGGGTAGCGGGCCGGAAGCCCCAGATAGCCCACGCGCGCGGCTCCCCACTGGGGATCTCCGCCCGGCTCGAGGTGAGGGGCGGTTACGGTTCCGGTCAGCCCGGCGGGCAGCTTGCCGGCGGAGATCGGTCCCGAGCCCGGGACGGGGAGCGGTTTCGGCACGGGCGGCTTCCCCTCGACGGCCTCCCAGCCGAAGCCGGCGCCCATCAGCAGTACCTCCTGGAAGGGGCCGCGCTCGCGAGCGATGCGCTGAAGGCCAGCGCGGTTCAAGCCGTCGGAAACCGTCCACGCGAAGACGACCGTGCCCGGCCCTCCTGAATACCGCCGCGCCGCGTCCGCCAGGGCGGCGCAGGCTCCCTTCTGCGCGGCGGCGGGAGCGGCCACCAGCCCGCCGGCCAGCTTCGAGGGGCGGCGGAGGAGCGCCACCGGATCGATCAGCCGGATGCCCATCGCCGCGGCCTCGGCCGCGCTCTCGGCGCCGATGTCGATGTAGAGATCCTCCGCCGAGAACGGCGGCTCGCGAAGCCCTTTCGCCCCCTGCTGGAGATGGATTGATGGCAGGGCCACCGCGCCGGCCCGCCACCCCTGCTCGCCGCCGATCACCACCGTTTGCCCCTCGAACGACTGCGTCCAGAGCGCCCCGAGCGGCCGGCTGCCGTCGGGAACCACGCGGAGATAGCCATCCTCCCGGATGCCGCTGACGATCAGCCCCGGCTCGCCCAGAGCGCAGGCCACCAGCCGCCGCGGCTTCCCGGAGCCGACGGTGAGCACCACGTCGCCAAGGGCGTCCCGGGTGGCGGGAAGACCCGCCAGGCGTCCGGCGATGAAGTCGGCGGCGGGCCGCTCCCGTCCGGAGACGGCGACGACGTTCAGGAAGGCATTGGCCTCTTCGTCGAGGGTGGCGGCGCGAAGATCCGCGAACATCGCCGGAAGGAGAAGAATCGTGACAGGAACGATGAATTTCATTCTTGATCCTCGATCGTCAGCTCGAGCCTATATTTCAACAAGATCATAGGCTACCGTTTTTACCAAGAACCTGCGAAAGGTTCACTCCTGTTCTATACTGAAATAATCAGAAACGATCTTCCGGGGGCCTGCGAAAGATGAGCTCCGAGGACATGGCTGATCTGGTGCGGAGAGCCCTGGCCGGCGACCCGACGGCCTTGAACCGACTGGTGGCGTTGCTGACGCCGGTGGTCCAGGCTCGCGTGGCCCGTACTCTGTGGGCTCACCGTTCCCGCCTGGCCGGCGGACGTGTCGTGCGCCAGGAGGTGGAGGATCTCAGCCAGGACGTGTTCCTCGATCTGTTTTCCCGCGACGCCCATGTCCTGCGCGACTGGCAGGCCGAGCGGGGCCTCTCGCTCGAGAACTTCGTCGGATTGGTCGCCGAGCGTAAGGTGCTGTCATTTCTTCGCAGCGGCCGGCGAAATCCCTGGAAGGAGGACACCTCCTTCACGGCGGAGGAGCTGGAGATGGAAACTCCGGACAGCGGACCGGAAGAGATCGCCGCCGGCCGCGAGCACCTGGACCTCCTGCTCGACCGGCTGCGCGAGGAGCTGACCCCGCTGGGCCGGTGGCTGTTCGAGCTCCTGTTCGTCCAGGATCTGTCCCTGAACGAGGTGCGGGCCGCCAGCGGCCTTTCCGCCGACGCGGTCTACGCCTGGCGCAGCCGCCTGCGGAGCCTGGCCCGGAAGCTCCAGGCCGAGATGTCAGGAAACACGGGGCCGCCGCGAAAGACCTGGAAGGATGGCCATGTATGAATGAGGATCGACTCTTGGGCGAGCTCGGCGATCTGGCGCGGCAGGAAGGGGAGGCCGGGAAGGCCCGCTTCGACGAGCGCTGGGATCGCCTGGCCGCCGGGACGCTGACCGCGGAGGAGGAGGCGGAGCTGAAAGCCCTCGCCGACTCCTCCCCCGAGATGCGGGAGGCCTACGAGGCCTTCCGGCCCCTCGGCGCCGACTTCCAGGCCCGGGTGGTGAGCGCGATCAACGCCGAACGGACCGCCGACGCTCCGCAGCCCGCGCCTCCGGAGCCACGTCCCCTCCCTTTCCCCAGCGTCTTCCGCCGGATTGAGGTCTGGGTGGGGGGCGCGGCGGCGGTGGCGGCGGGGGCAGCGGTGGTTTTCTTCCTGTACAGGCCGGCGTTGCCGCTGTCCAGCGGCTATGAGGCAAGTCTGGACGGCGGATTCAAGACCGACCGCGGGGGCGAGACCGCCCCATCGGACACCCCCAGGGTCTTCGGTCCTGGTTCGCTCTTCACGCTCAATGTGAGCCCGAAACAACCCCTCAAAGATCCCGGAGAAGTAAGAACGAGCGTTTACCTCAGCTCGAACGCTGGCCGGGAGGATCTCAGCCCCTTGCGACCGGAACCACACTTTCGGATCGCGGAGACCGGGAGCGTGTCCCTCGAGGCAACCATGGGAAAGGAGATCAGGATTCCACCGGGAGATTGGATCCTGTGGACCGTGGTGGCTCGGCCGGGCAGGATTCCGAAGGCAAGTGAGGTCCAGACCCACTTGCGGGCCAAGCGGTATCAGCACGGCTCCTGGCACGCGGTATGCGCCGCTCTCAGGGCGGAGGACAATCCGCAGCCCGCCCTGTGGCAGGTCGCCTGTACCCCCGATTTTCGTGTGGAGGATCAGCCTGCGCGATGACTCCGCGCGCAGCCCGCCGCCTTCTCCTCCGCGCCTCTTCACTGGCTCTTGGGTTGCTCGTATCTTGCGGCCCGGCGAAACATCCGCCGGCTCCCGCCGAGCCCGTCCTGGAAGTCGAGTACAAAGGATGCTGGGCCTTTTATCTGCCGGGACAGGTTTGCGTCCTCCAGCCTGCTCCCAACCACCTACTGAACCTTTGGATACGAACGACACCTCCGGACCTGAAGGTGGAGATCCGCGCCGGCGGTCACCTTCTGACCGCCTCTCGCAAGGAGGTTGAAGGCGGCGGCTGGAATTACAGGCCGCAGGTCCCTCCCGATGCCGGCCTGTTGACCCTATCGGTGGTCTCGCCCGACGGCAGCCGTGGCCCGAAGTGGTCCCTCCACCTGCAAGAGCCGGAGCAACCCTGGACGAAGGAGTTTCTGGATCATTCCGGGAAAGCCGAGTCTCGAGAGCGACTGGAGCGGCTTCTGAAGTCGACTCCTCCCAGGCAAAAGGGCTTTGTCTTCCGTTTGCTCGTCAATCAGGCCCACAGGGCCGGAAACCCTGGCGAGGAAGAGAAATGGCTTCTCGCAGGCAAGTCGGCCGACCTTGCCGAAAACCGCTGGAGCGGTGTGGTCGAAAACTCGGTCCAGCTCGCCGGGCTTTACATTGGAAACGGGCGGTTCAACGATGCGGAACGGGTCCTGGGCGGACTGAGGTTTCCTTCCAATCCGCCGGCGGAGGGCAAATACTTCGTGGCCCGTGAGCGCGGCCAGTTGGCCGAGGCGACAGGCGATTATCGCTCGGCCCTGGAGCAGCTTCGGAGGGCTGATGAGCTGGCGAAGCGCCTGGACGTGCCTAAATACCGCATCGATGCCGAGCAGGTCCAGGCCCGGGTCTACCAGGATATCGGCCGCTGGCGGGAAGCGTCGAAGCTGTTCAAAGGGCTGTTGGCCGATCTGAGCCGTGACTCCAGCCGATCTCCTTGTGAAGTCGGGGATCTCCTGACCAATACGGGTTGGTCCTGGCTGATGGAGCACGAAGCTGGCCAGGATGCCCAGGACCCGACCCTGCTTTTGGAGCGAGCTCACGCCGAATTTGAAAAAAATCAATGCCAGGCCAGCAAGCGGTTCAACGCCCATCTCAATCTGGCGCTCGCCTACCAGCAGAAAGGACGATGGCTCGAGGCGCGGCGGGAGCTCGACCGGGCCCGAGCGCTAGGCAGTGATCCAAAGCTGGCCGACCGCCTCTGGCAGGACGACCTCGAGGCGCGGGCGGCGATCAACGAGGGGCACGCCGGCCTCGCCCTCAGCCTCTACGAGAAGCTTAGAAAAGAGTCCGAGCTCGCGGCCTCCCCCTCAGGCATTCTCGGGGCCTGGCTCGGCAGGTCCAAGGCTCATCTGGCCCTGGGCCAGCGACAGCAGGCGATCGACGCCCTCGCCCAGGCCGACGCCCAGATCGAAGCGCAGAGCCGGCACATTCCGTTCCACGAGGGCCGCGACACCTTCGTCGCTTACCAGGAGGCTGCCACACGCCGTTATCTCGATCTGCTCCTCGAAGATCGGCAGCGGCAACGCGCTTTCGACCGCGCTCGCCGCTCGCGCTCGCGGCTGTTGCATCAGCTCGCGGTCAGCGACCGGCTGAGTCAGCTGAGCGACGACGATCAGAAGAAACGGCTCGGGCTGCTGGCAACATACCGCGCATTGCGCGGTGCCGTCGAAAGGGACGCAGCCATGCGCTGGCAGTTGGCCGTCAGCGAGAAAGAGCGTGCCTTGGAGGCGGAGGTCGCGCTGCTCGAAAAGGCCCGGGAAGCTCTCGATGGCGCGCTGGACATTCTCCCCAATGCCGGAGAGGACAAACTCTCCCTGCCGGCCCCGGACGAGGTCATCCTAGCCTACCACCCGTTGCCCGGGCCAAGGTGGGCAGGCTTCGCGGCTACCGTGCGGGGCATCGAGGTCGCTACCTTCGATCTGGCGGACCCGTTGCCCACGAATCCGGCCGACCTTTCCCGGCTGCTGCTCAAGTGTTCACCGGCTTTTCAATCAGCCATCGCAAACTCCAGGCGCGTGCGAGTCTTGCCTTACGGCGCCTTGAGATCTGTGGATTTCCACGCCTTGCCGTTCGCTGGTGACCGGCCACTGCTCGCGACTCACCTCGTGGCCTACAGCCTCGACCTGCCGGTCCACGCCTCCCCCCGGCCCTTGAGCGGCCGGCCCGTGGCGCTCATCGTCTCCAACCCCACCAGCGACCTGCGGACCGCGGAGGACGAAGGGAAGACGGTCGCCGCGGCGATCCGGCGCTGGCCCGCCAAATGGAAACTGGAGCTTCTCAGCGGCCGCGCCGCCCGGTCCGACCAGGTTTTCAAGACGCTTTCGGGCTCCAGCTTCTTTCATTATGCCGGCCACGGAACCTTCGGCGGTTTCGCCGGCTGGAACAGCGAGCTCCCACTGGCGAACAGATCCCGCCTGACCCTGAGTGACGTTCTGTCGCTGCCGCGAACGCCGGATTGGATCGTCCTCTCCGCCTGCGACGCCGCCCACACGTCGGAGGAAGCGCCCGGCGAGGGGGTTGGTCTGGCCAATGCCTTCCTGCTGGCCGGCTCCCAAGGGGTCGTCGCCGCGAGGCAACTGGTCTCTGACAGGTCCGCGAATGAGTTGATGCACGAGTTGTACGGCCAGTGGCGGTCCGGGGAGGATCTCCAGCACCAGTTGCGGCGGGCGCAACTGGCGTGCCGCCGGAGAGATCCGTCTCCCCAAGCCGCCTGGGCGAGCTTCCGCCTCCTCGTTCCCTGAGCGCTCTCTTCCTGGCCGTTCGTCAGAAACGAACTGCCGGCCGCGAAAGCCCTGAAGAGAAGCCGCGGTCCGTAAGGCCCTCCAGGACCGTACCGGTCAGGAGAGGCCCCGCCGTCCGCGGCATTAAGGAGGAAACACCATGCGATCCAGGTTTTTCCATGTTCTTTTGGGACTGGTGATGGGATGGACGATGGCGGGCGTTCCCGCGGGCGCCTCTCTTTGGCACAAAGACCGCCAGGAGCCGGACCGGACCGCGCCACCCTACACGACTCAGCGCGTTGTCGCACTGCAAAAAGGAAATTCGAGTTGCCCGCCGGTTTCTGGCTGGCGGGGAGAACGGCTGCCGGACCTGGTGGCGCCCAGGGTGGACCCGATCCGTAAAGACGACGATCGCCCCTACGGAAGATATGGCAGCCTCAGCGCAGCCCAGGTGGACAAAGGGAGGGACAAGAGGTCCGGGAAATTCGCCGCCCTGCTCGGCAAGTATGGCTTGGACCGTTTCTGTGTCTACACGGCGAAGACTCCGAATCTGAAGTTTCCGCCTTCCCAGTCGGTCGGATTGGAGAAAGCGGACCCGGATCGGATGGCCTTGACACCCACCGCTCCCGCCGAGTTAGGCGCCATCGGCGATCAGACGTGGCCAACGCTGGCCGATCACTTTATGGATCAGGTGGGGAAGGTGCGGCTCGCGCTGGCGACAACTCCGGGCATCCGCCTCGTCTTCGTCGATACGCACCGCACGGGCGAGGGGCCTCCAGCCTCTCCCGTTCCGACCACGAGCCGGCCTTATCCCTCCTGGCATGGCCATGCCATGGCGAACCTGGGGCACGAAATGGTCTGCGGCCATGACGTACCGCCTGCAAACTGTGCTGTCCACGTCGCAACCCGGCTTACGCTCCGCTATGACAAATACGAGCGGGACATGTCCTTCTCTCCCGATCCTGGGAGTGACGGGGGTGGACATCTGGGCCTGGTTGGCGATCTCGGGGTCGCGATCCTGAAGGAACTCGACAACTGGCAGGAAAACTATCCCGGCACGAAGCTCATCCTCAATCTTTCCGTGGGCTGGGATGGCGAGTACAAAGACCTCGACGCGAAGAAGGTGGCGGAGCTGGAAGCCTCATCCCAGGAGGTCTACAAGGCTCTGCGCGTGGCGGCTGACCTCGGTGTGCTGGTGATCGCCTCCGCCGGCAACAGGACCGGAGGAGAGGAATCCACGTCGCCCCTGCTCCCAGCGGCCTGGGAGCTCAAACGGCCTTCCTGGCTGCCGTTTTCCCTCTGCAAGCTCGTTTACGCGGTGGGTGGCGTCGATTGGCAAGGTCTGCCACTGTCCAACTCGCGCCCTGGGGGAAGGCCTTGGCGCGTGGCTTATGGCGACCACGCGGTGGCGAGGACCAGTGTGCCGGGAGGCGCGGGGAACCCGGCCGAGTCCACCAAGATGTACACGGGCAGCTCGGTTTCCGCGGCCGTCGTTTCCTCCATCGCTGCCGTGGCCTGGCATCTGCGGCCGGATCTAAAACCGGCTCAGGTCATGAAGCTGATCGGCCATGCCGGCGAGGTTCTCCACGACCGGGCCGACTTCTACGCCTGGGAGCCCATACCCTGGCTCAAGCCGCACATGAAACGGCTTTCACTGTGCCAGGCAGTTCTCAGGATTTGTGGGCCGGATGAACGCCGCTGCAGCCCGAAACTGGAGACGCTCGACTGCCGGCTCTCGAAGCACTCACCGGCCGACCTCATGGACATCGTACCGAAAGCTCCCGACATCGTGGGCTTCACACCGATGGCTTCCGCTTCCACCTGCGACTCGATGACGCAGGTTTTCATGAGGCCACCCCATTCTGTCTCCGATCCCCAAGAGAGTTGCCCCATGGAGAAACTGCGGGACATGGCGACCTCCTCCATGGTTTCCACCCAGCCGCCGGAAAATCCCTGCCCGGCTTGCACCGCCGTTCCCGACCCGCCCAGAGTCTCTGCGCTCGGGCTCGCCCCCGACCTGTTCTGGGGCGAAAGCGCCGGCTCACGGCAGGCCTACGGCCTTGCCGTGGGGCTCGACCCGGACTGGCTGAAGCAGGCCAACGACCATCAGACGACTCTCGAGAGGGCGATTCTCGTCATCGATTGCCGCACAGGGTCGCCGATCAAGGAACGGTTTGACGTCACCGCCCTGATCCTGCCCCTCTTCGGGCCGATGCCCCCCGCTGCCGTGCGGCTCAGCTTCGACAAGATCGACGGACGGAAATCACTCGGCGGATGTACGGCCAGCATTGACTTCAAGCTGAAGGTGGTGACCCCGAACGGGCCGGAGGAAAGATCCGTGCAGAGCCCCGTCTACGTCGATCCCTGACGATCCGATCCTTGCCGCCCCGGCCTTGTCAAAAAACCGGGGCAAAGGGCGAAGAACTCTGTAGATGCCGCCGGGATCGAGAATCACCTCTTCCCGGCAGAACTTTAATCTCGCTCTGGATAAGGAGAACGACATGAGCAACTTTGCGGGCCATTGGACCGGCGGTGGAGTTGTGGCCACCGTCAGCGAAAATCGGAACCTACTGACGATCAAGCTGCCCAACCGGCCGGTCGCGACCGGGTTCGAAGTAGACCTGTATGTTCCGACCATCAACGCCGTCTTCCCTGACGATGCTGCGCACACTGGTCTCCTGGTCGAGAGGAACAACAAGATTCTCTGGTCCAATGGGACGACCTGGGTCCGGCGTAGCGCCTGACCTCAGCCGCCTGCCGATCTTCGGCAAAGCCCTCGCGCGCCCGGCCGATGGATCATCGGCCGGGCGCTCTTCTTTGCAGGCCGTATTTCTAGCTGAAATCTCGAAGACTGAACGCTTCTATCTTGAGCCGTCAGAGCCCCATCTCGTCGAGAGACCTGGCGGTCAGGATCCGGTCCGCCAGACGGTTCAGCCGGGTCCGGGAGGTGATCGCCTCGATGCCGCGCCGCTTCTCCTCGGGGATGGGACCGAAGCGGCGCTCGAGCTGCCGCAGCAGGATCTCGCGCATGCCCTCCTGCCGGTTCTTCTTGCTCCACTCGCGCATGTTCTCTTCGAGCATCGACGTATCCTCCAGATCGACCGTCTCGGGTATTGTAGCGCCAGGGAAGCTCCTGCGTAGCACGGAAAGGAGCCAGATTGTTATCGTTCGACGCAACTCCGGCTCTTCAGAAGCAGGGACACAAGGGACAACAGGGACGACAAGGACTACAGGGACAGGGCATAAAGGATGGCACCAGGGCCTTTCATTTGATGTCCCTGCTGTCTCTGCAGTCCTTGGCGTCCCTGTTCAGCTTTTCTGGCGCGCCGGCTCCTGGCGGCCAGCTCAGTGCCATAAGTTTGCTGAGGGTCTTTGGGGGAGGCTACCGGAGTCTTGGGAAAGGGAGGCGCGCGAGTAGAATACCCTCATGACCATCGCCACCCCTCCGCCCGCCATCGCCCGTCCCCGTACCGTCCGCGCTCCCCGCGGCTCCGAGATCTCCTGCCGCGGATGGCAGCAGGAGGCCGCGCTGCGGATGCTGATGAACAACCTCGACCCCGAGGTCGCCGAGCGGCCGGAGGAGCTGGTGGTCTATGGCGGCTCGGGGAAGGCGGCCCGCAACTGGGAGTGCTTCGAGGCGATCGTCGACACCCTCCGCCGCCTGGGGGACGAGGAGACGCTGCTCGTCCAGTCGGGCAAGCCGGTGGCTGTGTTCAAGACCCATGCCGAGGCCCCACGGGTGCTGATCGCCAACTCGATGCTGGTCCCCCACTGGGCCACCGCCGACGAGTTCCGCCGCCTGGAGGGGCTCGGCCTCACCATGTACGGCCAGATGACCGCCGGCTCCTGGATCTACATCGGCACCCAGGGGATCCTCCAGGGCACCTACGAGACCCTCGCCGAGTGCGCCCGCCAGCATTTCGGCGGCTCGCTCGCCGGCCGCCTCACCGTCACCGCCGGCCTCGGCGGCATGGGCGGCGCCCAGCCGCTCGCCGTCACCATGAACGAGGGGGTCTGCCTGGTGGCCGAGGTCGACCGCTCGCGCATCGAGCGCCGGCTCGCCACCCGCTATCTCGACACCGTGGCTCCGAGCATCCCGGCCGCCGTCGAGCAGGCCCTCGCCGCCCGCGACCGCCGTGAGGCGATCTCGATCGCCGTCGAGGCCAACGCCGTCGATCTCCTGGAGCACCTGGTCGCGACCGGCCTGGTGCCCGACGCGCTCACCGACCAGACCTCCGCCCACGACGCCCTCCAGGGCTACGTGCCCCACGGCATGCCCTACGCCGAGGCGCTCCGCCTGCGCGACGCCGACCCCAAGGCCTACATCGCACGCTCGATGGACTCGATGGCGGCCCACATCCGCGCCATGCTCGCGCTGCAGGAGCGCGGGGCGGTCACCTTCGACTACGGCAACAACCTGCGCGGGCAGGCGCTGGCGGCCGGCGAGACCCGCGCCTTCGAGATCGGCGGCTTCGTGCCGCTGTTCATCCGGCCGCTGTTCTGCGAGGGGAAGGGGCCGTTCCGCTGGGCCGTGCTCTCCGGCGATCCGGAGGACCTCGCGGCGACCGACGAGGCGATCCTCGCCACCTTCCCGGAGGACGCGGCGCTCGCCCGCTGGATCCGCCTCGCCCGCGAGCGCGTCGCCTTCCAGGGATTGCCGGCGCGCATCTGCTGGCTCGGCTACGGCGAGCGCGCCAGGGCCGGCAAGGTGTTCAACGAGCTGGTGGCCTCGGGGAAGGTGAAGGCGCCGATCGTGATCGGCCGCGACCACCTCGACTGCGGCTCGGTCGCCTCGCCCAACCGCGAGACCGAGGGGATGCTCGACGGCTCGGACGCGATCGGCGACTGGCCGATCCTCAACGCCCTGCTCAACGCCGTCAACGGCGCCACCTGGGTCTCCGTCCACCACGGCGGCGGCGTCGGCATCGGCTACTCGCTGCACGCCGGCATGGTGGTCGTGGCCGACGGCTCCGAGGCCGCGGCGCGGCGGCTGGAGCGGGTCCTCACCGGCGATCCCGGCATGGGCGTCGTTCGCCACGCCGACGCCGGCTATCCGGAGGCGATCGCCTGCGCCCGGGAGCGCGGCGTGGATCTGCCGATGCTTCCCAAGACGTCCCCGAAGTGAGGGGCGAGCGCGAGCCGGCGCGGCTGGCGGCGGCCGAGATCCTCCTGGCCGCCGGCATGGTGGCGGCCCCGCTGCTGCCGCACGCCTGGGCCGCCCTCGTCCTGCTCGCCCTCTCCCTCGCCTGGCTGTCGCTGCGCCCGTCCCGCGAGCGGCGGATCGGCGGTCCGATCCTCGCCCTGGCGGTGCTGGCGCTGATCGCCGGCTGGGCCGCCGGCCGCCTCGAGCGCCCGGCGCGGGAGGAGCGCATCCGCGAGATGCGGCGGGAGTACGCGGAGATCTGGAAAGGCCTGCGGACCGAGGCCGGCGCCGCCGCCGCCGTCCTGAAAGTCCCCGCCGAGACGCCGCGGGCGCGCCTGGAGGCGTTCAGCCGGCTGTCGCGGATCGAGATCGGCGAGGGGAAGGGGCGGCGGGCCCTGCTGCTGCTCGATCCGGACGGCGTGCCGGTCGCCTGGGCGGGGGAGGGGCTGCTCCACGAACTGCCGGAGAAGCTCCCGCGCTCCGACTTCTACTACCAGGCGAGCTACAGCGCCGTGACGCTTCTGGTGCTCCAGCCGCTCGGCGACGCCCACCGGCCATGGCGGGTGGCCGCCGGCGTCAGCTTCCCCACGGACACCCTGCCGTTCCCAGGATCGCGGCCGGCCCGCTGGACGGTGGTGGACGATCCGGTCCAGGCGGTGCCGGACACCGATCTGGTGAGGCTCCGGGGCGCCCCGGTGCTGGTTGTGGAGCGCCAATCGGCCTCCGCGCCCCCCGCCGCCTGGGAGCTGGCGGACCGCGTGGCCTGGGCGGCGATCGGTCTCGCCCTGCTTTCGATCGCCCTGCTGCGCCTGCTGCGCGTCGCGCTCCCGGCCGGCGGACCCATGCCGGCCATGCCGGCAATACCGGCCGACGACCGGCCGGCGCGCCAGGTCACCCCCCTGGCGGTGGGCGGCCTGATCGCGCTGGGAGCGGCGATGGCCGTGCCGCCGCGCTCCGCGGGGGCGCTGCTCGCCGGCCTGGCGATCGCCGCCCTGGGCGCGGGCTCGCGCTCCTGGCGGAGAAACCGCGTGCCGTCCTGGATGACTTCCTGGATCCAGGGAGTGGCTGCCGTCGGGGTGCTGTTCCTGGCTGCCTGGGCTCTCCAGCGCCTCTGGGGACCGCTCGATCTCTCCGGCGGCATCCTGGTCTCGACCGACGCTTTCGCCCTGCGCCTCGGGCTCACCGGCGCGGCCTTCGGCCTCTTCTGTCTCGCCGGTCGCCCGGGGCGGGGCGAGAAGGCGCCGGGGGACCGCGGGGCCTGGATCGCCGTCGCCCTGCTGCTCGGCGGCGCCGCCCTCTGCGACCGGCCGCTCCTCGGGCTCCCCCTGCTCGCCGGCGGCGGCGCCCTGGCCGCCGTCTACGCCGATCAGCGGCGGCTGCGCGAGGGGCTCGCCCTCGTCGGCCTGGTTCTGATCGCCGTCTTCGCCGCCGCCGGCGTCTGGGAGACCGCCTACCGCCTGCGGCTGCGCGAGTACGCCGGTGGCGAGCTGCTGACCCGCTTGGCGCCGCCCAACCGCGCCGAGGTCGCCTCCGTCTCGGCGGAGATCCGTGACCACTTCCAGGCGATCGATCTCGAACGGGTGGTCCCGCGGACGCCCGTCGGCCTCGAGCGGCAGGATCTCGCCTACGCCCTCTGGAAGGACTCGCCGCTGGCCCGCCACCACTCGCTCTCGGCCCTGGTGGTGCAGCGGGAGAACGCGCCCCCCTCCTCCTTCTCCTTCGGCATGCCGCTGACCGATCAGGGGATGGTCGACATGACTCCCGGCCGCTGGGAGGATCTCGACCTGCCGCTCTGGGAGAAGGGGTTCCTGATCTCCGGCGCCGTCCCTCTGCGCTTCGCCGGCCACCCCTGGGGGACCGTCCGCTACTGGCTGCTGCCGCGCCCCGGCTTCGAGGTGCACGACTGGCGGCGCCTGAGCGAGGTGGACGTCGGGCTGCTCAAGGGGGGGCCGGGGGTCGCCGCCACCGAGGAGATCGCCCAGCCGGCGCTCTACGCCCTCTACACGCCGGACGGCCGCGCCGCGCTCTCCCCCTGGGAGGAGGACCCGCCGCTCCCCGCCGAGCTGCGCCGCTCCCGGGGGCGCCGGACGGTGCTGACCACCCCGGAAGGGCCGGCCTACGCCTGGGGCCGCGCCTCGCCGCAAGGGTGGGAGGTGATCTACCTCCCCTTCCAGCGGACCATCGAGGCCCTCGAGCGCACCGGCAACTGGAGCCTGGGGGTGCTGCTGCTGCTCGCCCTCGCCGCGCCGCCGCTCCTGCTGCTGGCGCTGCCGCGTGCCACCTTCGCCGACCTGGCGCGGCGCACCGTGCGCTCCTACTCCAAGCGGCTGATGATCGTCTACACCTTCCTGCTGCTGGTGCCGCTCGTCCTGCTCTACTTCGTGCTGGTGCGCTCGATGGAAGAGCGGCTGCACCGCGACCAGCGGGTGGCCGGCGAGGCGGCGCTCAACTCGGCCCAGCAGATCCTCGGCGAGCGGCTGCTCAACCTCCCCCCCGGCTTCGGCGTCGACACCGTCTTCGGCGACCAGCTCCTGATCTACCTCTCCGGCATCGTGCGCCACGAGGTGAACCTCTACTGGGGGAGC
>Ga0247765_1001087_pt1 | contig 15395 bp, 18 predicted proteins | sample UWRJL106311C6_FD_179949 | JGI IMG/M metagenome (GOLD analysis project Ga0247765, IMG submission 179949) | Plant litter microbial communities from Arlington Agricultural Research Station in Wisconsin, United States - UWRJ-L106-311C-6 | ecosystem: Environmental > Terrestrial > Plant litter >... | reverse complement strand
AGGAGGAGGAGGAGGAGGAGGAGGAGGAGGAGGAGGGATTATCAATATGGAATTCCGTTAGTGAGGAGCTGGTACTGATCGTAGAAGCCTGTCGAGTAGCTGGCATGGCTCTTCTTAATCAGATCCTTCATAAAGTCGGCAGCCTCACGTTCGCTCTTCTCCAACACAAAGCGCTCCTTGAAGTGCTTGACGCTCTCCGGCTTGAAGCAAGGCAGTCCGCTGTCCATCATAAGGAGGACGATCTGTGATAACTTCTCCGTGTACTGTCGAGAAGCAAGAAACGCCTTGACACAGAGTTCCTCAAACCACTTGAAGGCTTGATGATCTGGGCTACCACCCATCACAGCAAGCATCTCCGACGTGAGCTTGAATGGTGCGCGCTCAAACTTGATCCCACCTGGCGCGATATCAAAACAGAACCCAAAATCGATGTGGATAATGTGACCAGCGTCGTCAATCATGATATTGCCATTGTGGCGATCTTTGAACTGGAGAAGGAAGGAGATAACGGAGTAAGCTGCCATGCTCTTGACGAAGTTGTTGCGAGCCTGCTGGAAGCGAAGCGAGTCCTCGTTGCCGTACTTGGAAATGAAATAATCGTATAGGCCATTGACAGCTTCACGGCCCAACATGTCTCGCGAAATCGAGTTCGGGAGGACATCAATGACGCCGCAACCCGGAGCCGTGGCAATAACGCGGTAGGGGAAGACGAAAGCATCCAGCCCTACACTGTTGAAGATCCCGCGGAAAGCAGCAATCATCTGGAGGGCTAAGACATCCTGCCGACAGTCATCGCCGACCTTGAAAATGGCCGACTGCCATACTTCGACAGTAGACTCCTGGTTGGCCATCCTGTCTCGTCCTTCCTCGTCCGACATATCTTCTGCTTCTTCCACGCTACCCCTGGCTTTCTTGATGCGAAAGGTGGCCATGAATGGGGCTTTTGCGTGACTCTGCAGTGGTTTGCCCGACTTCCGGTCGATACCAATGACGACCCCATCGGGGTTGCTGGGTAGATAAACGCCCACTTCGACCTTGATCTTTCGAAGTTCCTCTTCAATCTTCTGCTTCTTCTCAGGCTTCGATTTCTTGATCAGTGGCTTGAGCTTTCCAGAGATATCTGTCACTTCCTGGAAGAAGGCGAACTCCCGTTCATAGAATTCGCGGTCCATGGCCGAAAAGCTGTCAACCATGTGGGTCATAACCTTGTCAAGGGTTGGCTTGATGGCATCCGGCTGTTGCCCAGTTAGCTTCCGAGCCATATTCGCCAGTGGAGCGAGAAAACCTTACTATCTGAGAGTCGTCGTCCTTATAAGCATTGGCTTTCATATTCCAGATAATCTGATGGGCAAACAGCTGAGAAAACTGGGCGGTCTCGAGAATGTACCGTTCCACATAACCTAGCGCGTCATACCGCAGGGTTTGAACGATCTGAGGCACGTAAAAGAATGTGACATCCACAGAGTGGCTCTCTAACGCCCTAATCGCGTACTGAATCAGGTAGGGGTGATTCCGGTAGTTAGGGAGGAAATATGTCGCTGCCGTAATCGGATTGACGGGAGCCCAGAAGAGCAGATACTTCAGCTGAAAGCTGACATCCCCCGGTAGAGACCCATCGATCAGCACAGGAAGAGCTTCTGGTTCCATAGCCGCCTTGGCAGTGAAGTTGAGCAGCAGCCATCGGACCTCCTTATGGATACGAGGATACGGGAACCTGCTTGTCAAATGAACAGCTAGCGATGGGCTCTCAGCCCAAGCCGTTCGGACCAGTGGCTGAATTGCCGCCTGACACGAGTTAGCAATAGGGGTGACCCCGCGGAGCGATAACAAAACGAGAAAACTAACCTCTGCTGTCACCTTGCTCGTGGGAGGGGATGGCAATTGTGACTTCGGCGGCTCGTGCAGAGGGTGGACCCAGACCATGAGTCTGGACTGCTCATTCTCCAGAAGAAGCTGGAGGAGATTTTCTTTGGACACGAGTGATTTGACACCCCCTACAGCCTGAGAACCAATATGCGCGGTGGCCTTCAAGGCTATCATGACATCAGAGATCAACCTAATCTCCGTCTTGAGCTGAAGAATATTGCTTCCAAACGACCAACGGGGCGCGGCGCTGAACCAGCCAAGACCCGCAGATAGTATCGAGTCCTTCAATCGCCACTGCGCGATCACACCGATTGTCGTGCTTGTTTTGAGTACCCTCAAGCCGAGAAGGACGGTTTGGAAGCGGATTTCCCTGGCCATCGGATGCGGCGTCGAAGCTCTGACGGTAGCTAAGGTTATATCGAGGAGACGAAGAAAGATGGAATGGGTGTCTGGGTTACCGAGACGAGTTGCATTGTAATGACTGCTAAGGAACTGAAGCAACGTCGTGTGAGGAGCGAGCAGGTTATGCACGTGTTGCCTCCGCTTGGCAAGAGCAAGACTATCGCTCGGTGCGAACTCCCCCCGGAGGAAAAATGGATCAGGGTTTGTGATGCTGCGGTTGAACAATCCCAACTTCTTCTGGATGCTAAACTCCCACTGTTGGGCAATCTCAGCTAATATTCTTGGCTCCATGCGTGGGTTCTCGTTCATGACCCCAAGCCAGAGCGAAACGCCGAGTTTCATGGATTGTTTCGTGAACATGGCAAAGGGAATGCTGACGAGATAGTGAACGACGGAGCATTCGTCGTGCTCGCTCCGACAGAGGAGGGCAGCCGCTCGGCGCAGGATATCTCTTACATCAGACAGCGATGTTGCTTTCCGACCAAGGATGCGCTTCTCGACGTGCGAAAGGGCAGTCAAGGCGTCTGCGCTCTCGTTTTCGGCCGCTGGCAAGAATGAGGACCTACGGTCAAGGCGCATGAAGCTCAACCACTCCAGGCTCTGGTCTGGGAGTGCTTCAGAGTACCGGTACTCTTGGCGCTTGGTGTACTGAGCCATGAAATCGGAGGCGGTATTGATAGGACAGTCCCCGAGAACCTCTAGTGATGAAAGTCTTTGGTCTGTTGATGGGATGGCAGATCCAATCTCGACAGCAAAGGATCTTCCCAAGGACATGTGTCCGAAGGAGCCCTCGTCGTCAAACTCGGAGAGATAGGTTTGCAAAAGACCCTTGACGTCTGCGGGTGCAATATCAATAGCACTCATTAGCCAGCCTTTCGCTTTGTCGTGCAGAGCTTCGAGGGTTAGCAGCCTGAATTGATAGTCATCCGACAGCTCCACTGTCACGTCCCCCTTGGTGGACCAAAAAGTGGTGCGAGGCTCATACCGATCCGTCTCCGCCTCGAGGCAGCTGGACCACATTAATGAGAGCAGCTCTAGGAGGGCGAATAGTGACGATCTTTGACAAAGAGCTGACGGGATTTCCTTTATAATGCGGTCAGCGCAGCCATAGGCAGCCTGCTGAACTCGTTCAATCCGGTGGCAGCACCCGCAGAGGATCTTGGCAAGTTGCTTCGCGGCATATTGCGCCGAGAATGTAGGGTTAGACGCGTTGAGCGTCTTTTTAAGATACCTTTCCATGACTGCATTCATGATGCCATCCATGGTGCGGCTCACATCGCCCCGCCGCATGCTTGGCTCAAGGAAATAAGATAATGCTTTCGTGCAATCTCCAGCATCTGCCCTGAGGCTCTCGACGAGGTAAGCGGCCTGGAGGAAGATAACCTTGCGATAGCTGAGAGCCTTGATCTCGCTACTTCGGCTTGGTATCTGTTCTGCGAGGTGCCTCTTCCTCAACGACTCCCTGTCGGAGCTTTCACCCCGACGCAAAATAGGGTTCAGCTCAATGTCGCTCTCATCTTGTTCTCCACGATTTTCGAGAACCAAGGGCGGAGAGTGGATGGCCATAATCCTAAGTTCATTCATGTACTGCTTGCCCCGCTCGGTCGAAGGGGTGAACCCGTGGACAACAATGTTGAACCACGCATCGCGGAGCAACGAGTGAGTGTCATCATCGGTGGTGGCGTCGAAAGTGAGGCTATTGACGGACATAAAAATGGATAAGGGCTGCAAAAGTTGAGCAATCTCGCGCGCAGCTAATTCGACATCAGATTCTTTGGCGTGGTGAGTATGCTGGCTGTGTGCGTCGCCATGCGAGATGATGCTGTCCAGCAGGTGCTCGAGGTAGATATCGTAGAGCGGCGAATCTTTCCGCACGTTGGAAGATACATAGTTTCGAGCCTTCATCACCTGTGATCGGGTCAGTGTATTCAACTGAAGTGCGCGTTTTCTCGACATACAGCATTCAGTACATTCTCTCTATTGTCAACCACGGCATCGTGCGCAACAGCAGCAAATCTTTTGAGAAGATAGCGGAACTCCGACTGGCCTCCAGTGAGAGCCAGAATAGCAGCCCCGGTGACTAGACGCGCGTCGACAGGGCTGCTGAACTTGACGATCTTCTGCGCGAGCATTGACTGAGCTAGGCCAGTAATTTTCTCGTCCTTGCATGCGCTTGCGATCTCGCAAATTGCCTGGACAACGTTGCCTTGGATTATTGATGACTCCTCATCACCAGAAACCTGTATGGAAGGGTAGCTGCTTGTCGAGGGTCGTTCGACGGCAACCTGAGGTCCTGCCTGAGCCTCACCGTCGAAGCCGTTGGTGATGGGTCTTGGGTTCCCAGGACTTAACACGTTGCCCAGAGTATACATGGTGGTGATAACAACGTCTTTTGACAGCATCTGCAAAACGAAGGCGAGACATTTGGAGGCAACCAGAACTATATCGCTCTTAATCCCCGTCCGAAGTATGAAGCCGGGAAGGATCCGACTGACATTGATTGCGTAGGAAGGGGATACACGGCAGAGTAGGGCCATGGATTTCAGGACAGCGCCGGCCAGCCCTTCATCGGCCATGCTCGAAGGATCTGTAAGTGTCTCCTCCAACCACGCCATGAGGACCTCACTGTCAGCAGCATCCTCATTTAACGTTGAGGCGTTGAGGTAGCTGATCAGAACGCAGGCCTTGACAGCGAACGCAAGCTTCTGTTTGGCTGGAGACAGACTGTCGAAATCCGCACTTGACTCGAGGTAGTTCATCTGGTCAATTGCTACGGTTGCGTAGATCTCGACGGAACGAAAATCGGCCTCGCCACTCTTGGCCGTGAGTGGTCTTCGTAGGCCACTTCCAGACATCATGATATCAAGGATGTGGGATTTTCGTAGGACATCTTCTTCCGCAACCAAAAGAGAGGTGGCAGCAACGAGAAGCCACATGAAGCTCCGCTGTAGGAGCATGGCCCCTAGTGGTCGGCCAATGTCTTCGTAATGTCGCAGCCACCGTTTCCATTCCCTAATCCGCCTGTCATGGGAGTGCGAGTTTCGGATCGTCGAAAACGCAGCCTCAACCGCAACTAAGAAGGACTGCGAGAGCAGATCCCGGAGACGGGAAACGAGGCCGAGGCGACCTCCGGTCCTCCAGAACTCTGCCTGAGCGCATGCCGCGTCCAGAAACCCCAATAATGCAGTAGTTATAGTTGCCGTCCGCACAGCATCCTCCAACGCTGCGGGGTCATCCTCATCGGCTTGAGAAACACTCTCCGTCGCCTGGGCACATGAGTTGAGAAAGATGGCGATGTTATCGGAGATGAGCTGTTGAACGTCCAAGTGGTGCACACCGAGAGCAAGTAAGGCGGCTGTAATGTGATAACTAAGAGATCCTGTCGGGGACGGTTCTATTTTCCGAAAAAACGGCGACGGCGCAAAACTCTGGGTATGGGCGTTCTGGAGGTACGGGATGAGGTGGCGGGCAAGTTTCTGGGCGCTCTGGGAAGATCGTAGGACAGGGGCGGCTTGACAGAGGGCCAAAAGGACTTCGTATTCACGAATTGTCTGTAAAATACAAGTCAATGGGTGATCGCACACGGCCCAGGCTCGCGAACCTGCTTACCATCGGAGAGCTACCCCGACCGGGCCTGGATGAAGGCATATGCTGGCCGTTCGGGCTCGAATGGCTCGACGCCGCTTTGCACAGTCTATGGATGTCTGACTTGTCGAACGAAGATGGGGGGTTGGCGGCGGAGAGGGCAGCAATCCGCTGCAGAGCGTTACGGCGAATATCGCGGGCCATGCTGAGAGTGGACACGGAGTTACCAGACACAGCAAGACAGAAGGCAGCGTGCTTCGTGAACCTAGGAGGGGAAGGGTGCTTGTCGATCGATCGACAACTGGGTGGCCTGAATCAGCTAGAAATACACATGTTCAAACTAGAGAAGTGATAGAATGGATGCGCATTCGACAAGCACGTCGTACCCAGTATTCTCGATTTTGGAGGTGGGCGCAATTCTTGAGAATTTCTGCGAGTTCTTCCAAAGCTCTCCCCTGTTCCAATGGTTGGACTTGGGAGCTCCATGAATGGCAGGGGCGGGCTGTCCCGTGCACCCTTGTAATTGCTTAGTCACCCACACGCAACAGCTCCCACAGCTTGGGCAGGCTGCAACTGACGCGGCGCCTGGAAGCAGCGGCAGCATTATCGTATCCCAGCCTCAATCCCCAATCTCCAACAACTTTACGTCTCTACAAGAGTGACCCCACCATCATCACAACTATCGTGTATTACGAAGACCACAAATTCACCACGATTCGAGGTGACCAAACGAGCATGGCGGCCATGTTCAGCCAAAACCCGCTGATGAACGGGCCCAACTACTCGTTCAACGAAGCACCCCGAGCCCAAGGCCCCGAGGGCGCGAGGGAACATCGTTTCGACCCGTAGGTCTCTTTACAGCTCATCCGATCGTGATTTGTGGATGGACGAGACGGCTAGCTGACCTATCATTACCAGGTATACTGACAACGGAGGCTCGACACTCGCTATCGCAGGCGCCGATTTCACCATCATGGCTGGTGACACCCGTTTGACGTCGGGCTACAACATCAACTCACGATTCCACCCCAAGGTTTTCAAGATTGGCGGAACAACAGCGGACCAGTCGGATGCCACTATTGCCCTTTCGGTCGTAGGCTTTGCAGCCGATGGAGAGGCGCTCAAGGAACGGCTTGATGCAATCTGCAAAATGTATCACTACCGCCACGGCAAGCCCATGAGTGTCAAGGCTTGCGCACAGCGACTGTCGACCATTCTATACCAGAAGCGCTTCTTTCCATATTACGCCTATGCGATTTTGGGCGGTCTAGATGAGGAGGGCAAGGGCGCTGTCTATTCGTATGATCCGGTTGGCAGTTACGAGCGCGAGCAGTGCCGAGCCGGCGGTGCTGCGGCCAGCCTAATCATGCCCTTCCTGGACAATCAGGTCAATTTCAAGAATCAGTTTATTCCGGGCAGCGGCGAAGGCCATGCTCTCCAGGAACGTGAGCGGCGGCCTTTGTCGCGCAACGAGGTAGAGACTCTGGTCAAGGACGCATTTGATGGTGCAGTGGAGCGTCACATCGAAGTTGGTGATGGCCTGCAGATGGTCATCATCACGAGAGAGGGAATTCAGGAGGTTATCTTGCCACTGAAGAAAGACTAGGGTGGTTTCAGGCACTGTCCTGTGTATATTAGATGTTTGCACAATCGCCTGGCCTAGACTCTAGAGTTTCGAGTTACGTCTTGCTAAGTAATGAGAAAGCGAACGTCCAGTCCAAGTCTTGCATACATCGACTCGCTTTAGTTCAAAATCGGCGTTGTTAGATTGTACTACTGAGACACAGATGGATAACCAGAGAAACCAACTTATAAGTCGGTTGCTGGACGCAAAGGTCCCGGAGAGAATGCTCCGGCAAAGGATGTGGAAATTACCAACCTATCTGTGCTGCAGGGATTGTCCAAACCAACTAACGACACGCCCATGGTGTAGGGTGTCAGAGCTCACGACCTCTGGCGTCATCAAAACTGAGAATGTGGGGCATTGTTCCCACCTTGTTTTGCCATGGCCGAAACCAACCAGCAGCAAAGCAGCATTCAACGCTCCTACCGAAAGCGTCAATGACGGACCACAAACCGCCTTTTGAAGATGCGGCTAACACTCAATTCCTTGATTGTGTCACCGAGTGGCCAGGCGCCCTGAATCTCGGAGATCTTCCCCTCGGTGCATGCCATTGGATCCTCCCCGCCCGGGATCTCGTGTCTCCCTGGCGGGCCTGGAAAACAACACGGCGCCGCCGATGGTTCGTTTGCAGCTTGATAGGGTGACCACAAGTTGGCATTTCGGCTTATTCACCCACAAGATCTTCCACGCCAGACTCCGGTGGTCCGAACCGTTCCCAGTCGCGACGCTATGAACCTGTTACCCCCTTCTAGAACGAATTCAGAAGAATGCATGGATTTTAGTGTGTGGGTGGGCACTGGGGGCTTTCTCCAGGAAGTGAAGGAACTCGAGGGAGAACTAGAGCCTGGATGCACCAAGACAAGACCCCGCGAGCAGCCGGCACTGAAGTGAACCGGGTCAGGGGCCACAGCTTTACCTACAATACTTTCAACAAACGGGATCTGCTGTGTTGATATCCGCTGCCTCCCTATCACATGTTGTTGGTCTTGTCACACTGAGCACTTCTCCAGTCAAGAGGCTGGGAATAACTACATTCCCCGACACGGCAGACATCGGCTCGAGGCAGGAGCATTGCAAATACCCCGCGGCCTCGGTCGGCTCCGCATGTAGATCCGAAGCGGCGACTCCAAGTTTTGGGTTGCGTTGGCACAGTTGAGATTGAAGTGGCAAACATGAGCGCTCATCACTTCCTGTTCCATGCGCCTTCCCGCTATGGAGTCGTCATTGGAGGCTGACCTTTCAGTTCCCTTCCGCATGTCGCTTCCCGTTTCAGCAAGCCCTTTTTCGACAGACCTCGTGGCCTCCGTCGCCTCTTGTCGGTGCCCTTCACTTGATTCGTCGCCTCCTTGGTCCTCCTTCTCCGAGGCTTCGATCAATGCAGCTCGCGGGCGAAACATATCGCCCCCCCGAGATCTTTTCCCACGCAAATGTCTGAACCGCAACGCACCTACCTTGGCTCTCGTCCTTGCAGGAACCCACTGCAGCGGCCCACTGTTAGGCATGGCCCAGGCCAACCCCTTCTGCGCAGTTTGGGTCGAAGCACATACTACGTGGATATGCACACTTAAGCTCTCTGGTCAGGCAGCTGAGGCTTATCCACCGTTTCCATCCCTGTCCCGCCTCTGAGGAACAGGAGTCAATGTGCAAGATCAGCAAGGGTTCGAACTTTTGGCCACCTGCACAGGAAAGTGCAGATCCATCGCCGCATTCTGGGATTATCAGGAACGAATAAACAGCAAGGCTTCCCTCCGAACACGCCCAGGTGTGTCTGATGCCCCCTGGCTGTCAGCCCTGAGGTTGAGTGCCGTGATCCGTCGACCGTGTGTGGCTGGCTGCGAAACAGCTTTTGACTAGCCCCGGCACAGCGGGTGACAGTCGCAGGAGCAGCGTGCTTTTGGAGCCGTTTTCCTGAACCCAAACTTCGTTCCGTCTAGGCTTGCGGCTCGGTCCCAGGGAACGGTACCTAGTGGACACCGCGGGGCGTGAACTCTCGCCTTCCGCCAGTCCTACACCACCAAGTGCTTCTGGCTACTCCGCAGCCTTGACGCATCTTTCGCCCCAGAGTTCGTTAGGGAACGTCATTCTGCTCCACGGAGCAGCGCAGAAAGGGGGCGACCCAGACGACAAGACTCTGGAGAAGAAAACCCATGTAATTAGGCGTGCCCTCACCCTTCTATTGGCCGCAAAAGCCGCGTCCGGGGGCGAGAGACCTAATGAAGGTGACCTTGGAGCGTAGGGCTAGAAGCTCGTCTCCTTTACTTTTCCATCAAGCGACCCTCCCCGTCCACCCCACGTTTCCAGCCGCCGCCCTGGCAGTTGAGAACGCGACCTCCTCCACTTGTTCCTCTGTCCCTCTTTGATATACTCGAGACCCTGCTCCAACTTTGTGCCATCCCCCCCCCCTCCGTTTCGGCCTCACCCCGTGACAACTTCTGCGACTTGGTCTGCGCGCGGAGGCCCAGCGCGAAGGATACAAACATTAAGGACGTCGTGAACCCGACGGACAAGGCATTGTGGAAACGGTGGTTACTCGGCTGAAAGCTCCCTACTCAACCTACAGCATACTGAAGCCTCGATGGGAGATACGCCGATCCAGCCCAGTACCCCAGCTGAAATTCCCCGGCAGGAAGCTTCCGCCGACGTGTTACCGATGTCCTCGGCCGTGGTGCCGGACCAGGCATCGTCACACTTGCAGCACCATCACGGACTCAGTTCCCAAGATGCGTTCTTGCCACAGCTCGACATGCCGCAAACGCATGGTGCGGCGCGCGGGGGACCATTCGACATGAGCGCGATGGTCAACGCCGTGCCTCAAACGCCCTACAGGCCAAGTCCGTATGCCCAGGGTCAGCATCGGTATAACGCGATCGCCGTCCCATCCCCTGTCTCCCCGTTTGCAACACAAGCCGCGATGACCCCGGTGCCAGGCCAACAATACTACCTACCGCCCCATGGCCATGCTCACGTCGCGCATTTCTACCCAACACCGCTCTCTCCCCAGTCACAACCAAACGTCCCACCCAGGCCCGACCTGAGCTACTATCAGAATGTCGTCCCAAACCAGCCTCCGCATCCCGCAACGCAGTATTACTACCCCCATGCCGCTCACTTTACGGGCCAGACGCCTCAAATGCCTGGCCAGGTGATGGGCGGGCAGTATTCTACATGCATCCCGCCACACGTCGAGCAACGGCAGCCTCAGCTCCAACAACACGGTAGCGTTGTGGGCGCTGGTGGCCCTGTGCCTCCAGAGGATTCGAGTAAAGGTGTGTCCCATAACCTCACCCCTCACGAGCGCTTCTGGGCGTTGGCTCAAGCATCAACTAGGCGCGACGGAAGGACGCCATAGCATTGTCCGTGGCCCTCCACGGAAACCGCGGCAGAGTGGTAAGTTCACCTTCCTCGGAACACCATATCCCCTGCCCAGCGGGCCCCTCACTGACTCTGCGCCTCAAAAAGGCCATGCCATATGGATCGGGAACTTACCACCTCAGACCGACTTGATGACTCTAGTACACCACGTTTGCAAGGAGGCCGAGGGCCTGGAGTCCCTGTTTCTCATCTCCAAGAGCAATTGCGCGTTTGCAAACTTCCGCGACGAAGAGGCCAGCGTGGCTGCTCAGCGGAAGCTACATGACTCCAAGTTTCTAACAGTGCGGTTAGTGAGCCGTCTACGCAAAAGCACGGTCGAAGGTCCAGCTGGGGTTACGGCTCCGACTGGACCCGCTGCGGCGACGGTAGGTGGGCAAACAGATTCGACAACCGAGCCGACCAGCGCCGTTGGCGACGGCGGAGATGGCGACGGTAGGACTGCTGGCCCAGACACAGTCTCTTCTCGACCACGCAGCGAATCCTCGAGCGGTGGAGTCCCAGTCGAGGGTGCGACGGCGCAGAAGGATAGGTTTTTTATCCTCAAGAGCCTCACGGTCGAGGACATTGAGCTGAGTGTTAAAACGAATATCTGGGCTACGCAGTCTCACAACGAGCAAATGTTGAACAAGGCGTTCAAGGCTAGTACTCGAACCAACCACGCTTCACTTCCCGTTCCTGGGCGGCAACTAACGCTTGTTGTGGGCACAGAACTCAGACAATGTCTATCTCATCTTTTCAGCGAACAAGTCGGGCGAGTATTTCGGTTATGCGCGAATGGTCTCTCCGATCAACGATGATCCCGAGGCCGCCATCGAGTTCGCACCAAAAGTGCAGTCGACAAGTGACGTCGAACTACCAAAAGCAATCCCTACCGAAGCGACTGAGTTTGCGCCCAGGGGGCGTATCATTGACGACTCGGCGCGGGGCACCATTTTCTGGGAAGCAGAGGGGGATGACGCAGTGAGCGGAAGCGCCGCTGGGGCCGGTGATGGCGACGGCTCGCCGGGAGGTTCGGTCAGCGGAGACACGGGAAGCGCCAAGAGCGGATACGAGGACATAGCTGGCGATTCCAAAGTTTGGGGCAGGCCTTTCAGGCTCGAGTGGCTCTCGACAGCACGTCTGCCCTTTTACAGAACCAGAGGATTGCGAAACGCATGGAATTCCAACAGAGAAGTCAAGATCGCTCGCGATGGGACTGAGCTCGAGCCTACAGTGGGAAGAAAACTCATAGGCCTCTTCAACCGAGCGCAGAGCCCAGCTCTTGCTGTTCCTGGACTTCAGGTTCTTCCGGTTGGCATCGCAAGTGGAGGGCCTCGAGGCCAAGCACCCATGGTCCCGTACCAACCCACGCGGTAACATCTGTTGGTGCTAGTGTAGAGGCAAACGAAAAACCAAGTGCGTTTCAGCCATGATACCAAACTCAAACGTGTGCACTAGCTGCGATCCTGGATAGCCTGGATGCCCCAGGGCAGGCTTCCAGCAACTGCTGACGCATCCACACCGAAGTCATCGTCCCCACTTTCAACACTTTCAACCCATGACCAATGAATCCTGCTGCAAACATGAGATGACAAGATGAACTATGACAACATCATGAACCCGACCAGCGGGCGATTGATCTGATCACTGAGGTTGGTTCTGGTCGGTTCTGTTGCACATGTAGAGAGGGGTATCTAAGGGATTTTGGCCTGCAAAAGCCCGTGTAGCTGCTTCCAGGGTACCAGACCAGCCAAGTGGCAATCGCTGACACTGTTGCTTCCCCGATGCGTATCTTTTCTATATTGTCCCAAGAATGGGGGGAAACAAAACTCTAAAACCCGAACGTGGGTTTTGGGGCGGTACGAAGGGCCCCTACGGATACGAAGTAGATAAGTGGCACATGGTGATGTACTGCACTAACAAATTTTGGTCAACCAATCTGCGTGGAATCTTCTAGGCGACTCGCGATGCTTCAACAACAGCTTCAACATGCACACTTTTCCGACGTTCTGGTTGATCTTCTGCGTGCCTTCCGTATCTTTGTCAAAACAAACCGAAGACTCTGGAAAGACCTGCCGCATTCTAGAATATGCCTGTTCACAATGAAGCAATTACTCCTGGCCATGAGGCTGCGCAGCTTGCCCAGATCTCGAATTATAAATTCCCCCCTCAGCAATCCGTCTTGACAACTTTTTTTCTCGGCAGAATACAAAAAAATTCAGCAAATCTGAATCAAGCTCCAGCCTTCAGTTCATGCGAACATCTCTCAGACTGCTAGCGCGATCTTTGCCTCGAAGCCTGCAACCGGCACACATCAACCGCATTACAAGTCTCATCCACACCGTCCAAGATGTCTCTGCACCGCAGCTTCTACAACCCCGACCCCAGCTTCTACAGCCCCGACCCCAGCTTCAGCAGCCTCTTCCGCCTCCTCGACGACTTTGACAGCTACAGTCGCGAGGTCAACCAGAACCCAGACAACAACGGCCGTCGTCGCCAGAACCAGGCCGTGCGCACTTTCAGCCCCCGTTTCGATGTCCACGAGACACAAACCGCGTACGAGCTTCACGGAGAGCTCCCCGGCATCGACCGCGAGCACATCAACCTTGAGTTCACTGATCCCCAGACCATCGTGATCCGTGGCCGGGTCGAGCGCAACTACACGTCGAGTACTCCGCCCGCCTCCACCACCAACAAGGTCGAGGATCACCACTTTCACAAGGCGACTGTCGAGGATGAGGGGACCGAGCAGTCGAAGGATCAGGATAACGATGCTCAGGTGGCCAAGCGCTCCGGTGGCCATGTCGAGAAGCAGAAGGCTCCCTTCGAAAAGTTATGGGTCTCGGAGCGATCAGTTGGTGAATTCTCCCGCACTTTCAGCTTCCCGGGCCGCATCGACCAGGACGGTGTGAGTGCTAGCCTTAACAACGGCATCCTGAGCCTGGTTGTCCCCAAGTCCCGGAAGACCGAGACTCGCCGCATCGCCATCAACTAAAGTGGCATGCGCCTCCTCATCATCAACATATCAACCCCGCGCGGCAACAGGTTTTAGCGAGGCGTTTTTTGTCGTTTTTATGTATGTGCTAGGTTCAAAAGGAACTGCGTTGGTCGAGTAATGAAGGAAGGGCAGCTCATATGGGGAGGATATGCATAGACTGGAGCGCAGGGAGGTCAAGTAATTGACAGAGCTTGCATCCGTAGAGAATTGACATGGTATTCTTTGCATTTCGCTTCACCTAGGGCGATCAATGTGCTGTGAACACCGAATAATGGCAGAAATGCAGGTTTGGTTCCCAGGGGAAACTTGGTGATATGAACTGCTTGTACTCGGCATCAGGTTACATGATGTCCACCTCCTTCGGGGGTTGCCTTTCGTTCCACTCATGAATCTGCCGAGATGTACATGACTGCGTAGGTAATTAACATTTTTCTTGTTTTAAGCATTATGGGGGTGGGAAAATTCCAACTTACCGTTGTTGCCCCGAACAAAAGCATCACCGTAACTCCTTCGCTTGGCGCCGTTAACATATTCTTCTGTTTTCTCCAATGCGATATTCATGTAGCCATCGACAGATTGTAGCTCCCCTGTGAATGAGATGGTTAGTCAGCCCACCTTGCACAATGCCGCCGGGGAGCATGAGAAAGTAGATGGGTTCTGTCGGATATGTTTGGAAGTGGGGTCCACAAACCCTTATAGACGACGCCCGAGTTGAGTTTCACTGTCACGGGGTTCCCGATGATCTCGCTCAGGAATCCAGACGGGTCCTTGCCTTCTCCCTGGGTGAAAGTTCCGTTTTCCATGTCTTGAGTTGTGGCTTTTCGGGTTTGTGTTTTTTTTTCCCCTTCGTTTTCTTTTCAGCGGGGACGGCGTGATAACTGGATGGCGGGTGGTTGTTGATGGTGAGTGAGTGGGCAAGCGGTTGTGTGGGAACGGAGAGGTGCTGTGGGCGAAAACGACGGTTTGCGGGGGGCAGGCCCCCACTGTTAGTGTGGAGTGCGGCGGCGCAGCGTACCGCGCTAACTACCTACCTACAGCCCCCCAGGGCTGAGATCATGACTCCCAAAGGCGTTGCTCGGCGAGATGACCAAGCTTGTTCCCGAAGCTGTGACAGATTTCAACAATGAAGCTAATCATCTGTTGTATCTATATTTCAACGAGGTGAAACTGGAATGTGTGGATTCTTCTATTCTAGTAGTCCCCTGACGCCATGGATTTGACTGCGCTCCCTTCAAGTGACTGATTGACGGGCCTCACTTCCGAATCAATCTCCTCAACGCCGAACAGATTGCCAACCTTTGTTAGCGCGCGGAATGGTACATGCCAATTAGGGGGCCGTACTTATTCTGACCTTTCTCGAGCCGCCGGCCCAGAAATCCCCGTTTCATTCCCATCGCCGCTCATCTCAGCCCTGCTTCACTGTGGGGCCAGCCTGAAGATGTAGGTATCTCGATCTTGCGTCTTGCCAAACCTGGAGTGTGGCCCTTGACGGGTCTCCCCGATCACCTACTTGCACCCATCGTCGCAATTGCCAGCTCGAAACCATCACCTTCTTCCTCTGCTGGCGTG
>Ga0247765_1001086_pt1 | contig 15412 bp, 17 predicted proteins | sample UWRJL106311C6_FD_179949 | JGI IMG/M metagenome (GOLD analysis project Ga0247765, IMG submission 179949) | Plant litter microbial communities from Arlington Agricultural Research Station in Wisconsin, United States - UWRJ-L106-311C-6 | ecosystem: Environmental > Terrestrial > Plant litter >... | reverse complement strand
CGACACCGACACTCGAGCTCTCGAGTATAAAATCTTTGACTCTTCCAGTCACGCTCAAACCCCTGTATGCCCACCACATCTGCCCATCATCCATACACCCAGACCCGTACCCTCACGCACGAGGTAGTCAATATCTTATAGCGTCACGCAACTCCACACTTTCACCTACACCTGTGGCTGATCGTGAGCCCTGAACGTCACGCACGTCCTTCGCCAGACCTTCTGTCGACCTGGTATTGTCCCAACCAGTACTAGGTGGCTGCTGTAATAACAGCTTCTAGACAGGATTTGACTGTTGTCCCACCTCATCACTGCCAAAGTTCACACTCGCCGACGTCATGACTGCCGACAAGCACTCCACGCAAGGAAAGAAGGGAGACAGCTCGCCCCCTACCCCTCACGAAGAGGTTCACACTCGAGCGAGATCGCCGCAGCACAAAAAGGACAACAAGTCCCATGCTGAGATCGCCAAATCTTCGTCAGCTCCCTTTGACGACTTCGTCTTCATCAACCCCGACGATTTGGACGGCTTCCAGGTGGGAGACCACGCCGCTAGCGACAGGGCCGACTCCCAGGATACGTTGTCGACTGGAGCAACCACTTTGATGAACACCAATCCCGACTTGAGACCGACCCGCGCCATGCCCAAGGTCGGACTTCCCCTGACTAGGGGTGCCCTCGACATCAATAACCGGCAGCCCCAGCATGCCTACGCCGGAAACATCTCTGACTGGCTTGGCAGCGTTAGCGGCGTCGGCGACGTCTACCGTGCCGCTGAATACCAGCCAAGCGTGGCCAGCAGCATGCATACCACTTGGACTGGGAATCCTGAGACCAACATGATGAGCAGCATGCTAAGCAGTATGGGCTTTGGGTGTGAGCCAGTGGGGGTGGCCTCGAATGATGACATTCTTCTGGGAACGGGAGCGTGGGCCTCGACTCGGTGCGTGATTCAGCACTGATACATGCTGCCATGCAAGTGTTCTGCCATGTCGCCGACGAGTTCGGGTGTCCTTTTCATTCTCATATCGTGTTTTCCCCTTTCTTTTAACGGTCAGCACGCGCCCTAGTACGTTCTTGGTTCATTTTCTTGGGTATCTTGCCAGGGCAGATGAATCATTGTTTCTTAGTATGTACTTCGCGTGTTAGGTTGACGACGGACTCGAGCAACATGGCATCTGAAATCGTGGGCTGGTATAAACAAAATAATCAAGATGAAATGGCTGCCCAGGCCCAAATTGGCAATGCAAGGGCTACTGCACGATATCAAACATGCATAACATGAGTGAGAAACGCCGTTTTGGTTCTCCGCACTGTTTCCCGGACGCTGTGTGGTGCGGCTTCGGTGTCGCGCAGCACACATCACTGCAGAGGCGAGATGAGGTTGCAGTTCAGTTTTGTTACCGCTGATCCAGTGATCCACCCTGTGGTTATGTCGCCCGTGGTCGACCCAGTACTGTGGATATAGGTCGTTGTATTCCCCAATTTAGCCTGATGGTTTTCTTTCGTTCCGAGGACATTGTCGACCCGATTTGATGGCTGTGACCGCCCGTCGGCCCGCTGGGAAATGACTTTCTTGGTTCCTGCATTCGTAGTTTAGATATATATTTTGGCTGGGGCAAAGATGAATGATCATCAAGCTGAGGTTCCCGAGTCGAGAGCCCGGGGTGTCGTTCGTTCTCCTCGCCGTCACCGCCATGTCTCGAGTTGGATTCGGTTTCAAGCGCGCCGTTGCCGTGCTGCTGCTCAGCGCTAGATTGACTGTTGTAGAGTGCGGTAAGCATTGGGTTGATATATGGGCTTCAATGCCACAGCTTGTCGAGCCTCACAACCTCCCGCCGGCACCTTTCGTGAGTACTCTCAAGGTCTTGTCGATATGATATATATTGACGGCAGCAGAATGGCACCGCATCTGTGTTCAACAATGTGACGCTGCGGCAGACGGTATACTTGACCCAGGGCGCCGAAGTTATCCGGTTGTATTTCTCCAACGCGTTTGGAGCGGCCGACCTGCCCATCACGGTGGCCAGCGTGGCCCTCCCAGTCAATGGCAGTGCGGGCGTCAGCGCTGTCCGTCCCGAGACTGTCCAAACCGTCACATTTTCGGGCCAGAAAAGCTTCATTGTCCCCCCTGGTGCCCTCGTCGTGTCTGACCCACTTAACATCACCGTCAAGGCCCAGTCAGTGTTGACTGTCACAGCATACTTTGCCTCGGGCCAGGCCGGCTTCGCCATCACCGGCCACCCGGGCAGTCGGACCACCAGCTTTGCCGCGCCGGGTAATCATGTTGCCACAGCCGACCTTCTTCCTGTTTCCGGTTCCGGTCGCACCGACCACTGGTATTTCCTTTCAGCCATCGACGCTTGGCTCCCCACCAGCCGGTCGACCGTAGTCATCGTGGGCGACAGTATTACTGACGGACGTAAGTTTGAGTCCTCGGGCTTCGATGATAGTTTGACCCGTGTCTGACATGTCCAGGCGGCTCCACCACCAACGGCAATGACCGCTGGCCCGACCAGCTGCTCAAGCGTCTTCAGGCATCGTCATCAACGCAGAACATTGCCATCGCTAACCAGGCCGCCGGAGGAAACCGTATACTCAACGATGGACTTGGACCCAGCGCATTGTCGAGGCTCGAGCGCGACGTTATTGCTCAGTCGGGAGCTCGGTACGCCATAATCTACGAGGGTGTCAACGACCTGGGTACTTCTCCCACAGATGTTGCGTCTCTCACCCGTGTCGGCGACCGCCTCTTGACGGCCTACGACCAGATGATTACGCGCCTGCACCGTGCTGGCATTGCCGTCTTTGGTGCCACCATCACCCCGATGAGTGGTCCCGGTCAGACATACAGCGATGCCGGCCGCGAAGTCCAACGCCAGCGCGTGAATCAATGGTGATTAGCTCTTCTCTTCTCTTCTCTATCTCTTCTCTCCCAATGCTGACGTTGCTGTATTCCAAAGGATCCGCTCGAGCGGTCGATTCGATGCCGTCATTGATTTTGACGCCACTGTGCGGGATCCGCGCAACGTCACTCAACTCGCCCCGGCCTACGACACTGGAGACTACCTGCACCTGAACCCAGCGGGATACAAGGCAATGGCGGAAGCCGTGGATTTGAGTCTGTTCTCCAAATTTGCCAGCGGCGTGCATAAGATGGTGTAGGATGGAATTATTGGATGCCAGATGACGGGAAAACGGATGGATGGACAAGAAGCAACAGCAAAACAGATAATATAATTTTGTGTGAGAAATGGGAATACTCGAGAAGGCAGAAGGAGGAAAGTGCAGTCGGGTGAGGCAGTGGTATTCGCTCAATGAAGGATGCCACGACCCCCGTCTCCGTTCCCGTCTTAGTCCTCAGCTGTTGTTGTGGCTCCAATCAAAGGGGGCGAAACCACACACTTGAGGCGAAGATTTTCCCGGATTGTCAGATTGAGTCACCAGACAAAATTTCACACTTTTGAGAGAAGAGGCGAACACGAAAACCTGGAGTGTAGAATTAGGTCGCAAGCGCTTCCACCTCACTGTGCCTCGCATCATCTCAAGCTGCACTGTCAGGGTCCGTCGGGATGATGCAGCCCAACCATTTATAGCTTCTGGAATCGTCATGCGGGACAACACATGCCTCCGTAAGCTCGGGCAGCGGGCATTGATATGAAGATACTTGGGTAGGTATGGTCTGTTACAGTCCAACTCCTGAAAGATTGTTCGCGCAGCACTTCACGGCTTGGCTGCAGCCTGTGGATCAAACTGCCCTGGCATTCTTTTTCTATTTTTGAGGTGTTGATGATGGGAACTTGAGGTCTCAGTGAAGAGGTTCAAGACCTTAGCGAGTATATCTCAGGGCCTTGAATATTGGGATTAAGGCCTAAATATTCTACCTTAACTCGCTGCAGAACAGCTTCCCAGCTGTTCATGTACCCCTCCTCGATATTCACCAAGTCGCACGCTAACAAGCTTTCAGGGGTTGGATTGTACTGCAATCGACAACTGGAAGCTTTGGTGTTCCTCGGACCCACAAAATATTCTGATATTCTAACAGTGTGATGATCGTCAGCACACTCTGCACCCTCGGTGCTGGTAACGTCGCCTAGTCCACGCAAATTCAAGCACAACACGGCGGCAGGGGAAACAAGATCAACGAGCTGGGTATTTTCTTGGAGCCCAATGGTAATATCCTCTAGTGCAAGATCGGCCATCCATGTCCGTAAACTCTGTGGGAACAAACGGTTCCCGTTTGATGACTGCGCGAGCAAGACTCGGAATGAGTCCAATGTCATTCACCCCCTTAGCTACATCCAGAGTCTAATTGTGCCATCAGCTCCGGCACTGACACACCACGGTTCCCTTGGGTGCCAGTCCATATCCAATACACCAAGTTTGCTGACCACTTTATGACCCTTGAGCACCTTGACGGGAACGATCGTCGGGTTTTCCAGTTGATCGTTGGGCACTTTGCCATGGAAAATTTGGAGAGTTCCGTCATCACTCGCATCAGCGAACAGGGGCAACCCACCCTTGTGGAAACGGACGGTCCGTACTGCCTCGCTGTGGAATCTCATTGTCTTGTATGGCCTGTTAGACAGGTCAAGGTCGTGCCAGAGTAGCCGCTTATCATAGCTGCCGACGATTAAATTGTCACCGCCAGTGTGTATATCAAAAGACGAAATCCTGAGACACATGTTAGCTATCGGCTGTCAAGCAAGAGAGCTCGAGCGAGGCATGCCATTTCGCGCCAGGCTGGATAATTTTCACCAGTTCCAACTTTTGAAGGTCGTAGCAGCGGATAGTTCGTTGGGTTGCCACAAAGAAGAGCGGCCTCAGAGGGTGGAAGGCAGCTGTTTGTGCCAGCCCCGAGAGCTTGCGGAATGGAATTTGAGTGAGATGTTTTGAGAGAGTATGAATAGCCACCGAGCTACGCTGCCCGGACGGGGAGACGGTTGCAAAATGGTCACCACGCCTATGCCAAGTAATGACCTTGACGGTGGTTCGCACTGTTATGCGGACCAAGACGCCCTCATCTTCCAGCTTGGTGCCTGGCCGGGCCCATTTCGCCGGTGGCTCTTTGCCAATGAATGTTTGTTGCTGTTGTTGGCCGTTGGTAGCGTACCCAAACCCCGCCGCCAGGATGTCCCGGCTTGCTTGATCGAGAGCTGGAGCTATACTGGCGTGGTTGGGAACCATGAGGAATATATCTTCCCCAGCAGCCGCAGCAAGGATGAAGGAATCCTTGACGGGCCTCCACCGAACTGTATTGATGGCCTCATCGCTGCTCAGCTTAGCAGACCAGACCTGCCGGCCTGTCAGGAGTTCCCACACTCTAACAGTTCCATCGTCACCACCGCTCGCTACAGTAACACCCGACTAATTGTGTAAGTCTCAGCCCTCTCAAGACAGGAGGAGGAACACCTACGGGATCAATGGCGACACTACGAACACGGCCATCATGCCCGCGGAATATCGTCTGTCCGACTGTGGGGAACGGCTTCAGCTCCGATGGCGAAGGCAGCTTCGGTAGGAGCGAATTCGGGTCGATATTAAGCCTGTTTTTCCGAACACGGGGAGCGAGATATAGATCCTAAAGAAACGAGTGTTAGCCTGGTCGCAGGAGAAGGGTGTAAGAACTAACCATAGATCGTTCAAATCGCTCTTTTACAAAGCCATCCCAGGCTGGAACCCTCCGCAGGGCTCCAAACTTCTGAGGAAGATATTCCTTGTCTCGCTCCTCAGGGTCAAGCTTCTCCCACTCTTCCTTCTCCTCCTTAGTTCTGCTCTTGTCAGCCATCAGTGTTGATAACGTGCTGGTTAAACTTACGGCAAATATTCCTCAGGCGGGTTATAACTGAGATCGTAGCCAGGCGGAGGGAGCTTCGGCGCGGGGATATGCATCGGGTTCGGTGCCTGGGGCTCTTCATTCTGCCAAAGGTCAAAATGTACTTCATCTTCTTCCTCCTCCTCCTTCTCACGCTCCTCTGGAGGTTTATAAGGCAAAATCCGACCTTCGCGAATTGCCCGAACCAACTTCATGATCCGCCTGGCCTCATGCTTCGAAGGCAGAAATCGGCGTTTGGGTTCAGGGGCAGCGCTGAGGGCTTGGGATTGTTAGTCACGCTCTCTCTTAGATATCGAGGCGCTCTTACGCATTTTCTCCTCAATCGAAGTAAACCACTCCACTGTTTCGGGATAGGGATCGTGGAGGTCATCGGTAACGAGGCCCATCTGAACCCGGCGGACAAGTTCCAATTCATCTTGGCTGATTTGAATTAGTAGTAAGTTCAGTTCATCAAGCCAGGCAGACTATACCTCAAGTTCAAGGGGTTTCCGGTATTGATATCCGTAAGACCTGTCCATCCCTTTGGAACCTCGATGCTATCAAGGAGGTTTTGAAGGGCATCGCCCGTAGCTGGGCGCATGATCTTTTTGCCATTGATGTCGTATCCGATATGTGGATAGCTAGGTGACGATGCGTTAGACTGGCCCAATCATCTCATATGCTTTGTGAGTCCCTACCTGTCATAAAAACTCAATGGAATGTTTCCAATAGTATTGACAGGGGCCTGAGCATCCGAATCGTCGGAATCGTAGACGGGGTCAATTTCTCTGTCAGCAGGAGTCAGTAGTCATCCAAGAAATACCACGCAAGGGTACGAACTCATAAACGTATCGCTCGTTCCCATTGGCGTCTTTCTCGGTGCGGTAATTCCTCTCCTCCTCTTCCTCTCCTCTCCTTTTTGGATCTACACCGGGCTCCTCGATCTCAAGATCTTCCGTATCTTTGAGGAGTTTTCTGATCGCATCATCGCCATCAACATCTGAAGGAATGTCATCGCTGAGAATTTCGTCGTCACCGTCCTCATCTGTGTCACTTTGTTGACTCCCGCTCTCGTCGTCTTCTTCGTAGTCTTCGTCTTGCTGGGAGTGTTCGTCGAATTCGTCATCGCTTTGCGAGAGAACACCGTCAAAAACGATATCTCCGAGCTCATCTTCAGATTCGGGCTCGGCATCGCGAGATTTACGTTTCTTTTCGGCCAATTTGGACCCCATTGTGTTGTTTTGCTTTCGCATCGCTCTCGTGATGAACCACTCTTGGAAATTTCCAGTCGCATAGTGGGACAACTTTTTTTTCTGCCGGTCGTTAAGCACTGGCGGGGACAGCGGAGCTCACCGCCCCTAGACGGCACGTTAGGCGAAGCGCTAAGTCGAACGGCGCATCAGCTCTAAAAACAGCACTGTGTATAAGTGCAAAGGTTCGAGTGTCGTCATGCCTATCCCCATGCTCTTATTGTTTGCGCCACGGCAATCTCCGGTCCAGTCCTTCCAGGCAGTAAGTAGTATCCTTCTTTCTACTATCGTTCTACATCCCACCACACGTCAAGCCAAGACCCGGACTGGGCCGGGCAAAAGTCCGCGCTCGCACTTCCGGCCTCGACAACATTTACTTGGCATTTGTGTTTCTTGCAGAGCGGGATATATACCTAGACTTCCACGTATTGGCTCCCTACGTGAGTGAGTCTCGGTTGAGTAGTGGCCGATGTTTGGCATAGCCCATCAATCACGCGCATTCTCGAATTTTCCATACTTCACATGAAAAGGTGTGCACTTCGTGCGAATGTAGCTTCAATGGGATTATCAAAGTTGCAGTAAAGCGAGCCTTATGCAAGGATGGGTTTGGGAGGTGGTCGGTGCAAAGGATGGGACAGACGATCCTTCCACAGAAACGAAGCGGTTCTTCTTATTCATAAGGCTGATCTGCCCCTCAATGTTTCATGCTTACCAATACATCTGCGTCGTAACCACTCTTCCGCTGCACATGCGATCCTGACCTGACAGAAGATCCTGTCCCCGAGCTCACGGTCAAAAATGGACAAGCAGGACAAACTAGAGCAGCCCAAGCGTCGGGCTTGCGACGAGTGCCGTATGTTTCAGTGCTGCAAGCCGAACAGGCCACGTTGGAACTGTCTAACATTCAGACAGGCGCAAAGAAGCTCGCCTGTTCCAAGGAGACCGATGGGTGCGCCCGCTGCAAGAGAGAGGGCATCAAGTGCATTTACTCGCCCCAGAAGCCCATGGGCAGGCCCAAGAAGCGACCACACAGCGAGGTCGAAGCCGTACCAGCACCCATCGCACCACCCCAACCAGAGCATGCTGAAATCATTCCGCCTTTCGACCCGGCCCTCACCATGGAGCTGGACCTATCGTTTTTGGACTTTGAAAATCAAGACATGAACTTCTTCGACCTTATCGATAGCAACTTCACCACGAACACGGGCGCTGTTGCGTTGCAGGTCGATGGCGCTCCACCGGCTGCTAAGAAGCCAAATACCGACGGCGGTAGCCACACCTGGATGGGTGACTTCATGGGCACTATCAATTTTGATGGCGTTGATAAGCCACCTCCAGAACCCGAGTACTACACCGAGGTTAGTCGCGAGGATATTCAGGCCATCCTAGCGGCCGAGCTCCCCGACAAGCTCCCCGGTCTCTCACCGGCCCCGTCGAACGATCTGAGCTCGGAAACTACTCCATCAAATTCCGGGGAAGCAGACACTCCTCTCCTACCTCCGACCTGTGCCTGTCTCTCAACCCTTTACCTTGCCCTCGACTCATTGCAGCGTCTACCAAACGATGTGGTTCCGGCTATGAAAGTTGCCCGCACGGCCGCCAGGGCCGCTCATGATGCTGTGCTGTGCGACACATGTGGCAACCCTCCTCTGGAGCAGAGTTTTGTGCCACCCATTGCGTCATTTCAGTCTCTCATGATGCTCGGGGCTCTTATTCCTTCTCTGGCAAACGCCTACACCCGTATCTTGGCTATGGTGGATGCCGAAGCTGTCAAGGCTGACAAGGAGCACCGCAAACTAAATATCTCGCTCGACGATTACGGTGGGCTTTGGGGCAGTGTTGCTATGGGGTGGGAAAATACCCTGGCAACCGACAAGCTCACTGCCAACTCGCTCGATCCTGCGCTGTGGAGGTTGACAGTACGGTCGCTGCTTAGAATTGACGTCTATGGGCTGCATGCAGCTGAACCAGGCAAGGCAACTGCCCAGTTTTCATGCTGCCACATGCTCAAAGATCACCCAGGTCTTAAGGATATTATCAATATGGTAGAGGAGCGGTCCCGAAAGAGACACCAACAAGTGGACATGGCTCTCGCTGCTGGCTTGATCCAAAAACCCGACGATCACGAATGCACTTACAAGATTGGGGATGAGCCGCCGTGTATGAAAATCATCAATCTCGCGAAGTCGTCTTTGAACAGACTCGTCATTCCCTAAAGACAGAAAAGAGCGACGCATCAAACTCGTCAGCCTACGTCAGAGCGTGTTCCTCTGCTTCACGTCCATTCGCCTACTCAAAACCCAATGATCTCCCAAGGCCGGCGCGAACCCTGTCTCTCACAAGTCTCTTTCATAAACAAAACGACAGAATACCTACAACACCAAGGATTTGCTGGTCGTCACCGACCCAATTATCAGAGTGGCCCTCACTGGTTCGTCTCGGAGAGAGAGATAGGATCCCAAGTGTTCTAGTAGGTCGTATGCGCAGGGCGTGTCTGCAGCATTCGCTCTTGTTTCACTTGCGGGTAGAAACGCGAAGTTCGTGGCTGGAGAGGATTGAAATGGGGGAAAGCTTATCGCAGATTGAGTTTGAGCCGATGAACGGTGTAAGTCATGGGGCCCGTTGGTCGAGGGTACCTTCACGGATACATAAGTTTACGTCGCTCAAGACTTGTACCGTGGAGCAAGGCAGCTCTCACTTGCCAACAGCTCGGCAGTACATGGTGCCAATTCGAGTGGCGAAGTCATGTTGTGGATATAGAACCTAGGTCCTTACTGGGCAGAACACCCTTGGTCAATCATGCAGAATCAAGCTTTTCGGGATTTCCCCAATAATCGGCAGACCCATCACAAGCTTTTGAAGCTTCAACCTAGAGCATTTGCCTCAGGACACGGTTCAACAAACATCCAGGCACGAATCGCCAATGTTGAATAACTTCTACACAAGACGATAACACAAAAATTCTGATTGCTCTTTTGACGCCGTGAAAATGATTTAGCCCACCTAGGCCACGATCTCATCCCCCCCTCAAACTACCACAAACAATACACATTGTCATCTTCGGTCATTCATTGCTCAAACCCGTGCACCCCCAGTTTCCCCGATGCCCAGTTTCAATAAGGATCAGAGAGATGATTTGTGTGGTTGCGTGCATAGTAGTATCCTGTTTTTTTTGATCTCGCTGAAACTGCAACAGAGCCAAGCTGTAGGGCTGCTGCTCTAATAGACCTTCTTCTTCTCATCGATACTGAACTGACCAGGGCCGCTGTTGACAAGGAGCAAGAGACCACCCACAATGGAAAGAATCTGGAAGAAATCGTACTTGGCAAAATCCTTGTGGGGGTGGTGCTCGTGAAGCTGAGACATATTAGCATTGTGCCCTGCGGTAGACAGAGAGTTGACATCACTCACAGTCCAGAAGTTGTTGACCAAAATGTTGAAGATGCTGAGGATGACGACAAGTAGGGTAGCGCTAAACTTGGCCTTGAAGCCGACAACGACCATGACGCAAGCGACCAAGCCAATGAGTGAGACGATAACGCGCCAAGGCGACCACTGGCCGCTGAAGACAAAGCCGATGAAGAGGAAGATCAGCAGGACACGACCTGCTAGCTGGAAGTACATCTTGCGATCCTTCTCCTCAATCTGGGGCAGACCGGCAAAAGCCTTGGTCTTGCGCACCCACGAGTCCGAAAGCACCATCAGGAGACCGCCCATGACCGATAGGTTGCGCAGGAAGAAGTTGAGATCGAAGATGAGGCCGTACCCGAGAGCCTGGGTAATGACAACGCCGATCAGGCCGCCAACTGCGTACTCGGAGTGTTTCCGGATAATGACGAGAGTAGAGCATGTGGCCATCGCGATCACGTTGACGATCAGGAAGAGATGAGTGATGCCGTTGGGAACTAGTCTCGTTAGTCACAACTCGGGAAGTCGCACTGAAAAGGCGACTAACTATGGCGATAATCATGGAGGTAGAGCAGTTGGTCGCTCCATTGTGTTATTATTCTGATGGCGTCCTCGATAAAAGTGACGACGATGAGAAAACGACCGATGGCGGGGAGGTAACTATTGACACCGGTTAGACATTGAACGGCTGTTGGAGGGGCGGATGCCCGGAGGCTGCAACGTACGGCTTGACGGGCTCGCTGAGGTTGTCCAACAAGTCTTCAATCTTGCTCGTCTGCTCTCTGATGGCATCGAGGGGGCTGGATTCGGGCTTGTCGTCGCTGGCACCGCCGAAGGGGTTCGGGGCCGCCATGCCATAGGTTCCTGGACCTCGCATTTGCGCCATTGCGGCTGTGGTTGTAATGTGGTTTCGTGAAACGGTCAGAAAGAAGGTCGACTAGAGGCAGACCCGCTGGCGCACTGTGAAGTCGCTCGAGAAATGGAAGGGGAGCCGTCGGGAGAGTTGTCCTATGGTGGCGATGCGGCGTTGGTCGAGTCGGTTGAGATAACTTGGCCGCAGCTGAGAAGGTGGGCAGGCAAGTCCGGGCTCGAGGGAGAACTTATGGAAGAAGAAGAAGAAGAAACCGGTATGAATTGGCAATGCGACCGGTAGAGGAGTCTAGCCAGCTGGTGGAGTGAAAAGGTTGAGGGGGAGCTGCCGTAAGCAGTCGATTTTTGAGGATCGTGGTGAGCTCAGAAACCAAGTACATAAAACTGTGTCCTTATCCAATGTTAATTCACCAGGCCTCGAGTGCCGCAGCACAGCGAGGGATGCGCGCTGGCGTGCATGTACCGGTACTTTCACTACCGCCAGGCTGCAGCTAAAAACCGTGTACCATTACTATTTTGGGGACTCAGTGGGGCTCCTACCCCAACCCGCAGGCTCGCCGCCGCAACCCACAACGCAAAGGCCGTCAGCTGGTCGCCAGGGCGTGAAAATTCACAAGAACGCTGGGAGAAAAGGGGCCTGTCTGTCCACGGCGCCCGGGAATAAAGAGATGTGGATTCAGCTCGGACACCAGGTTCCGGAACGATGAATTCAACCGTCGCTTCAGTCGATGTGCTTGCTAGGTGGTCTACCAACTACGAAAGTCATGTACGTAGGAAGGCCGAGGATCAGAGCAACACCAGATCAGCCACAATAGCCTCCTCGAAATGACACGCAAACCATAACTCTAACTGCCAACACAGATAGAACAACGGGTTCTTCGGAAGAGCGGAGCCAAAACTTCGGCTTGGACAAGTATCCGGACTCGGGGATTCGGGGCTGGTCTCACTGAGACACAGTGGACATGGATCGGAACAATTCCCCCAGCTAAAGACAGTCAGTGACTCAGTGGGACGTCAGGAAAGCGAAAGCAAGAGACGCCACAACAATGCCTTCGGAGAGAATTTGCAAAATATAATAACAATATTGCATGCCATGCCTCAACTTCAGATCATTTTGTCGGCAAGCTGTTCCGTGTCAAGAAATCAGAATGCTCAAGCTACCTCTTGTGAGCTGTTGAGCTGAGCTCAGTCACGATAGTGTTGGCCAATCAGGAGCTTATAATTCCCAATTCAGGTGGGTCCGGATAAATCCCGGCATTGAGCTTGGCCTAGCCACGGTGACGGTGTTGACTTCGGCAGGTCAGGAATCGCACGAAATTTCCCCACCGACCTTGTGCACGCTCAGTGCTAGCCATTGACGCCGGAGAAGAGGACGCAGCCACCCGAAGTCCTCGTTTTGTAGCAGCAGACAATGGCGTCGTCGCTGTATCGCCTCGCCGGAAATGGCGTCAAGCGACTATGCACACAACCATCTTCGTCTTCGAGCTCCATTCTCTCAACCTCTTCCCGCGCCACCTTCTCCGCCGCTGCCCGCCTTCGATATGCCGAGCCAGCCTACGAGGGTACTCGTCTTGTGCCTGTCAATGCCGATTTCTCCCAGTCGGCGGATCCCTACGGTGTTGAGCGCCTGCAGGACAGCGTCGGCACAGAAAAATCCCGCGAAGTCCTCGGTCCCAATGGCGAGAACATCGCGGGCCGGAAGGTCCGCCACTATACCGTCAACTTTGGTCCCCAGCATCCCGCCGCCCACGGTGTGTTGCGTCTGATTCTCGAGCTCCAAGGTGAAGAAATTATAAGATCCGATCCTCACGTTGGCCTGCTGCACCGCGGCACAGAGAAGCTCTGTGAATACAAGACATACCTCCAAGCCCTGCCCTATTTTGACCGACTCGACTACGTTTCCATGATGACCAACGAGCAGTGTTTCTCGCTGGCTGTCGAGAAGCTGCTCAATATTGAGATTCCCGAGCGCGCCAAGTGGATCAGGACCCTGTTCGGCGAGATCACGCGTGTCCTCAACCACCTCATGTCGGTTCTGTCACACGCAATGGATGTTGGCGCTTTAACGCCATTCCTGTGGGGTTTCGAGGAGCGAGAAAAGTTGATGGTGAGTAGACCAGGACTTCGTTGAGGGGCAGGGCCTAACAGAAATTGATAGGAATTCTACGAGCGCGTATCCGGTGCCCGCCTCCATGCCGCCTACGTCCGACCCGGTGGTGTTCACCAAGACATTCCAGTCGGCCTCCTCGATGACATTTACCAGTGGGCTACCCAATTCGGCGATCGAATCGACGAGACGGAGGAAATGTTGACGGACAACCGTATTTGGATCAACCGTCTCAAGGGTGTTGGCGTCGTGTCTGCTGCTGATGCGCTGAATCTTGCCTTTACCGGTGTCATGTTGCGTGGATCTGGCGTGCCATGGGATATTCGCAAGAGCGCCCCTTACGACGCCTATGGTGAGGTCGAATTTGACGTGCCGGTTGGCGTCAACGGTGACTGCTATGACCGCTATCTCTGTCGCATGGAGGAATTCCGCCAATCACTCCGCATCATTCACCAGTGTCTCAACAAGATGCCGGCAGGCCCCGTCCGCGTCGAGGACTACAAGGTTTCGCCACCACCACGCTCGGCTATGAAAGAGAACATGGAGGCCCTGATCCACCACTTTTTGCTCTATACCAAGGGCTATGCCGTACCACCTGGCGACACATACTCGGCCATCGAGGCTCCCAAGGGCGAAATGGGTGTCTATGTTGTCAGTGATGGCAGCGAGAGGCCGTACCGCGTGCACATTCGCGCACCTGGTTTTGCTCATCTTGCCGGGTTTGATCACGTTGCCAAGGGCCACTTGCTTGCTGACGCGGTCGCCGTAATTGGAACAATGGATCTGGTGTTCGGTATGTATTCCTCCCCTGGGTTCCTCGGAAGTGTGCTAACAGCTCCTAGGTGAGGTTGATCGGTAGAATAGCATGCTTGAACAGGCTGGGATCCGTGTCCAGTTGATTACAGGATAGAAGGGGCAAACATGGTAAAGGGGTGCGCTGTGAAAACTAATCAGCGGATGAAATCATCGTGTTCATGAGGGAGGTGGGGAGGTGATAGTTTACCTCTCGGTCTCTCTCGTTGTGTGTCTTTTTTGGCCCCACGATAAACAAAAGCATTACGGTCTTGTTCTGCTCCCTTCTCTACCGTTTATGTCACATCCTCTCTGCTGGAAGTTTGACGCCCTATAGAGCAGACAGAACCTCTATTCGGTAGCGGATGGCGAATGGACAGCGTGTCCTGGCTGTGCGGCCTGGGCCAGTTCATGTTTTGTACTCTGTATCATAAATCATTGATCGCAAAAGCACATAGGGGATGGTGATGGGTGATGGGATGGTAGAGGTTATCTGTTCTTTTGTTGGAACTGCGCTTATCTTGGTGATGTGTTGTGATCTGATCAGTGGTTGAGTCACGACTGCTGGTTCGGAATGTCACGCGACCTCTGACTGATTGGCCGACCAAACACATGTACAGGACGTTAGGTACTCAATACCGTCAGTGAACAAGCGAGCGGGTGAATGGTGTAAGTAAGTAGAGTGCGTCCAGGTTGATATCCCATCAATTTCACTTCATTGTCGTTAAGTGTTTGGATATGTTGCTTCACTCATGCTTGGTAGGGTGCTCCAGCTTAGCGGGAGTCCTTGTCTTTCGCACACTTGGGTGTCCCCCGTAACTACCTCGTCTCAGCATCTTGCACGACAATTCCAAGCCAGTCAAGATGCGAGATGGATAAAGTATGTGTGGCCTGGCATTCCCGATAGGCCTCACGCATAGCAAGAAAGCTACCTACCTACCTAATAGGTAGGTAGATGCTCTAAGACTCAAAGTGCCAAGTCGTATTTACTTGCGCATTTGCAGTCCTGTGTCGGATGGCGCCTCAAAACTAGCGTAAAGCAAATGCCCAAGTGCCAGGCGCTTCTCAGATAACAAGCAGAATCCGGGCGTAGATAAAGGTTGCACGTAAAAGAGTTGAGAATAACTTTGAGCTGAACAAGGCAACACCTTGGTATGTGGCATACGGAAA
>Ga0247765_1001085_pt1 | contig 15448 bp, 7 predicted proteins | sample UWRJL106311C6_FD_179949 | JGI IMG/M metagenome (GOLD analysis project Ga0247765, IMG submission 179949) | Plant litter microbial communities from Arlington Agricultural Research Station in Wisconsin, United States - UWRJ-L106-311C-6 | ecosystem: Environmental > Terrestrial > Plant litter >... | reverse complement strand
AAAAAAGGGAAAAAACCCTTGGGGCCGTCCTGTCTGTTTGCTCCAATCCAATCCAGCAAAGGGTAAAAAGGCAAAACAACAACGAAATTTCCATCATCACCATCATCACCATCATCACCATCATCACCATCATCACCATCATCACCATCATCATCACCATCACTCCATAACCTTCACCGTCACCGCCGCGAATCACACATAATCACAGTCTACCTAATCACAGTCATACTGTCTAGTCACAATCTGGTCACAGTCATAAGGCGCAATTGCCGTTTCCGTTTCTTGCCGTTTCTGAACACCCTTTGCTTGCGTTTTTGCCAGAGACTGAGTTTCGGAGGTTCAGTAGGTTGAGCAGGAGTAGGCTGAGGAGGTTGAGGAGGGGGAGCTTGAGGAGAAGGCTGTATGTGATAGGCCGCGCTGCTGCTTACATATGAAATGTTAGCTACATGTAGTCGTCTCGATGAAAGCAACCGCGACAGCACAGGGGAGGGGACGCCTCCTGTCGGACATACCTGCTGATCTGTGCAGTAGTACTAGCAGCAGCACGAGATGGACGCTGCTGCGTGTGTGTCTGGCGTACCCAGGCGATTGAACTGGCCGAGGTGGACAGGGTCGAGATTGCATCGCCATTATCATCATTATCATCATCCACCACCCGCGATGGAATTGAATCCTTCGCCGCCAGTAGTGTGGGAACGGGGGGAGTAAGGTTGCACGACAGTGGATGGAAAGAAGGGATGCCCGCGCTGTTGTTATCGTCGTCCACTTGACCAAGAAGTACCGCCTCGACAAGCTTGCCGTGTCCGCCATAGACATTAGCCTCGTAATACGTCACCTCAGGGAGTTTGCCTCCCTTTGGACAGCGAGAAAGCCGGCCTGGACATCATCCCGAACGGTCCCTCCCCAGTGGCCATCCCAGTGCTTGTTAGCCCATTCGCGCGTAATTATTAATAGGAACTCTCGACGGAAAAAGATTTTCGGTCTGGCTCGTCATGTTTATCTTGACACTAAGGAAGGCTTGGGGGGGACTCGCCCGCATGGCACAGCGCGTCGACACATCCTAGACGCGGCAATCCCCCGTTCATTCATTCTAAGAGTATACCTGTCACAGCAAAGTCCGATCCGTTTCGTCATTGGAGAGTCATTCCAACAAATCGTAGCCGAACACCCAACTGCGCACCACGATCGAGTATAGCAACCAGAGGATCACACTTGAAACGTCGGCGCTTGATGAAAACGCGAGATTGGTTAACACGAAAGGCGGAATTTCAGATAATAAGAGTCCAATGCCGTCCAGATTTCTCTACCGACCGCCTACAGAGTTACCAAAACCTGCTCCAATGAAGACTAACTATGATCAATCTGTTGTACTAGAGTCAGGATCCCCGACCTGCCCCGTTCTCCCTCCACTACTAATTCTCCTTCGCTTTCATTCATGTCCCAGCCCGATAGATGGTAAACCGGTTGAGAGTGCCTAAGACCAACACCGGTAGGATCTGAGAGCCCTCCAATCGCGAGTGTTGCAGCGGCCCGATCTCACGCTGCACGTATATGTAATACCGCCGGGGAAGCCACACGGTGTAGTGTAGAACTCGCAGTGATCAGTACCGGGAGGCGGAACCCACACGCCGCAAAGATTGGTCCGCAAGAAGCCGCTGATGCTGGTGCACTCGGTCCCGATTGTCCTGGTTTCTCTGCTCTCGCCGTTGCAGCCGTACCACCGCACGATTGTACCCGCCTCGGCGGTGCCGCTGAGGAGGACTGCGGCAAACAAGGGGATAGAGGTTGACAGCTTCATGTTGCTAGTGAGCCGTGCTTATTCGATGACTTTTGATGATTTTTGGAGGAGATGATATGAAGAACTTGATGGTGGAAGCATGAATGGATCAAGACCTACAGCGAGAGGTCGCGTTCTTATACCCGAGTGCTGGCATATTCCAGTTCTGAGCCTCGAGCCATCAAGTAAGCCCCCTGATTGTTAGGAGGTTCGGTCTCCCTCCCTCCCACTTCCTCACCGAGCCACTCGGCCTCCCTTTGGCTGAACTCTTGGAAGCGGCTGCCTAATGACGATTCGCCGTTTGATGGCCGGTATTTGCAGGTGTAGACGGCTCAATCCGATGTGGTAAAGCCGGCCAGTCATTACTTGAGGTCTTCTCCAGCCGCATGCCACCCGTCGGATATGAATTCGTTTGGCTCTTCTAATCAGTGACTGTATAGCCTGAGAGCTGGGCAAGAGCACAATTTCGACGACTGTGCTCCGGTGGGAACAGACGTCATCTATTGGACAGCTCGCCATTCGTGACGGCTGAGGGTGTGGTTGGTCTCGTGTCATACAGCCTGCTGACTAGTATGATGGTCATCATGTTGCTTGGGGGCCTCGGTGGGCAACGCTTCAACCTATCGGGGAGGCCACGCGCTGGGCAGCCCGCAGATCCCCCCTCTTTTGGCCAAGAGAACCTAGCTAGCCAGCTTCTGTGACTGGACGCGTTGATTTGGTGCTTTCTATTTTGTGTAACACCTCTATGCCTCGGTGATTTGCTTCCTTGGGCGCTAAAGGCCTTGGCCATGTGATCTAAGTTGGCCGGGCACAATCAGCGCACACAACGTCATTCAGCGTAGACAGCTACCAATCAGCTCCGGAACAGCCCACTTGAGCTGGAACTCGCTGAGACAACAAGGCGTACTAATGCGTTCTCACTAAGCGGGGTTGGTGCCAACCCACTGCGGCGAATGCCAGCCCACGCTCATCATCGGGCTTCTGACGATGCTTGAGTTGGTGCCTTTACCTTTTACCTAAAAGCTCTAGTTGCTCTCCAAGAGGAGAGACAGCTGCATTTCGTCGACGAAGCGGCTGACCAAGGAGGTTGCACATGACTGCGCGGCCCATAAAAGCAAACATTTCTTGTTACTATGTCACTGTGGGGCCGACATTCCACCTTTTGGGTCGAGGCAGTAGTCGTCTCCATCACGGTCGAGCTCTGCGTAACCATCGATGCCTTTCCTTTACTCAAGCTTCTCCATCCTATCCACGTTATCACAACAAATCCCAGCCCAAGAGATCTTTGTCGTAAAAGACAGCTAAGTTATCTGTCGCCCAGAACGCACATGCAGGCACTGAAAAAGTCAACACGGAACTCTGGACAAGCGAGAAACTTTGCGTCCCGGTCGGTCCACGACGCGGCTATCGTCGGCCAGGCGGTCACGCACAGAAGTCCGGCCATACTTGTTGCTGATAGGATATCGGCACTAGTTCAATAACAGAAGGCAGAGTTTGAGCTCTCGTGAGAGGAATCCATGCTGCCCAGTCGTGTCGATTCGCAGGTCGCTAGCAACAGGTACAGTCTCTCAATCCTGCGGAATGGCTATGCATCAGCAGCGGAGAGAAGAACTGCACGCAAAGAAGGGAACAGAGAAAGCAAAACAACCTAATGCATTCTGTTTTAACATGAAAGGCGTATAATAAGAATTTATGCTTGGAAATGCTGCGATCCTGTGTGGGCCGCTTCCCCAAGTTCAGGGCAGCAGAATCAAGGCACGTTAATAAAGAGAGGAGACAACTGATTAAGAGTGAAAGCCATGCGACTTGGTCAAATTCCATTTCGACTTCTAGCCAGATAGAGCAGAAAGATAGAGCCACTATAGTATCAAATTCCATAAACACACTCGAGCTGCTAACGACAGGGGCAAGCTTAAACCCCACCAAGAACTCCTTTTAACGACCAATAGCCACCTCCAACAAACAGCAGTATTCAGGCGTCCCACACCCCCAGTACCTAAGACTTGCAACGCAATCCCCACCGTTCTCAGCCTACTAAGCATCTAAATTTCCTTGTCACTCGTGGAAATAATAAGCCGCATCAGCAGGCTGCTAATCGTTGGGAATAATTCATGTGCAGCATCGGATAAAATCATCGCCGCAGGCGGCCGCGAGACAGGCCAAAATAAGTGGTGGAAGTCGTCCTCTGAGGCATCGGACTGCGGCCGATCCACATCCCCTTCTGATGCAGCGGACACAATGTTCGTTGAGAGCTCGCGCTTCAATAGGTCGGTCAACGGCTCGCATGTCAACGACTGCCTCGGTGGTTTCCGTCGCCGGGAGGTTGGCGATTGCGAGTCCGGCGAGGACCGTTAGCAGGGTAAAGGAAAGCTTCATATTGTGGTTGCGTATTGATAAAATAGTGCTTGGTGTTGGTAGAAATGATTCCTTGAAAAAGTTGTTACTGATTTTTTGACAACATTCGTGAAACATCCCATATTTATACTTTTTACCTTCATCTACCTAAGTGCCTTGACTACCATCTCGATCTTGGCTGGTGGCTGAACCATCCTGATGAGAAAGCTGTTCAGACCTTACAATTGTCGCAACTTATTGCTGCACTGAAAAGCGCGAGATGTTTCACGTTTATTGCTTATGCCAAGTCGTGATTACTGTCAGATCGCATCAGCGTGTCAATTACCCAGAGCTGTAAGTTACCCCATGCTGTCAGCTACCCTGGGCTTACAATCACATCGGAGCAGCCAATTGCCCAAGCTTATAATCGCGTCAGGGTTAATAATCTCTCCCGGGGCCTAGAATCGCCCTGGGTCTCTGTATATCTTCCACCGCCTCACAGGTCGGCACGGGCGTAGGAGAGGCGGTTGGGGAGGGACCTGACAGGAATAGTGCAGTCAATGGCTACTGAGGGCAAACAGTGACCTTGAGATTGGCGGCTTTGGGTGCTTGCTGAATAAGATAGTAACCATTGCAATGTCCCTGGAAGCTTTGGAAGTGGAAGACTCAAAAAATGGGCGACTTTGTATCCGGATTGGCGGCCGGGTTGCCGGTCGGTGTCTTCAGCAAAAAGCGGCCACCAGGGGTTCCAACAAGCCCTTATGATAGGAGTCTAACGGCTGCAAACACTCCAACCCATTTTACCTATTCACAGATAGCTCGCCTGTATTGCCTGCCAAGTTAATCCCGCCTCCATACAGCAGCTGAAACGGCCAAGCCGTCGCTACGATAGCTCACCGCCACCCCCCTAGAATCTGGGTCATACACTTCGTGCTCAAAAGCGTCTCCAGCATATTACACTTACCTCGTCAGTATCCGGCGATCCATCCCGAGAGTTTGCTTCTATTATTATACCCAGAAACATTCCCCTCCACACCCACAACTACAAGCGGTAACATTCCGGGGAGCTACCCTTCATGTAAAATGCCCGCCACTATCTATGGCCGTCACCTAGCTCCCTTTCACAGCATTATACAACCCCTGTGGTGGTGCTACAGTGGCGTATGGACTAACACAGACGTTACAGGGTGGGGCGAGTTGGGCACTTGATTGCCTGGCGAATTTCACGAATGAGTATAGCAAAGATGAGGGGAAAAGCAAAGGGGCAAGGACATGTTCCCAGTCAAGCCCAATGTCTTTATTTTTAGACCTGTGGGGGGCTCTTCCAGGACGTGGAACTCGGTGGTCTTTTGTATCCCTTTCTTCAGCGTCAAGTCACTGGGACTCGATTCCCGGGATCGAATGCCACCCCCAACCGCAACAAAGTTCGAAGGTGCCTCAAAAGCATCCGCAACACAATCTGTCTTGTTGATGTATGCGAAGCGCGAAGGATACTAGGCACCTTTCGACCCAGGGTTACTCAACCACCCTACGTACGAAGAGCGGAAGATGTTAGCCCGACAGCGTGTGTGAACAGCGGGTTAGTTAGGTGGGACTACTTACAGCTGAGATGGCTCGTCACCAAGCCGAAGGACGTCGCTCTCACAACTCCAAACCCCCGTTGCCCTTGCATTGATCTTAGCTATTAGGTCATCGACGGCTTGTCGACCATGGGGTGTAGAGCAGACGTACAAGATGCCTAGACGCCATTAGGCAGCAGAGAGACGCCTTGTTGGTAAAAGGGTTGACGAATATTCCGAATGACGAGGAGAAGAAGGAGAGAGCAGATGACATCGGTCAGTAGAGAGTAAGCCAACGTCACTGCTTCAGCATTAAATATCCAAGGGTACGAAGGTTGGTCTATTTACCAATGGTGAAGTAAATGGCATAGATGCGCGCCCTCGTATCAGCAGACACTGACGCCTGTCCAAAATGCCGATATGGGCCGGCACTGGGCCAGCAAAATTAGCGCGGGCCGAGGCTTCCAGAAGCTGCACTTGAATGCGAGGACTGGTCGCGATTGGATGATCTCACTTACCGGCTGCGTTGGGTGACTGGCAACCCTGCAATCGGATTCTCGAGCTTCCCGACGCTGATGCTGCTAAATGCTGTTTTCGGTCGGAGGACCTGCAGGTCCCGGACAGCCCTTGGTTGCAACACTGGAGTTGTAGTGCGGTAGGCTTCCTTCCGTCTCATTTGACGTCCTCGGTCGCGTAGTTCCTTCCTTCAAAGGTTGGCGTCGCTGGCTTGCAGCTCTCAGTTGTGTTTAGTTCCAGCTGCGTCAGAAGATTTGACCGCGTCTGTTCGTTTCTCCTGAAGGCCACCTTCATACCGCAGATATCATGCATGTCTCGCTGAGAACATTGACAGCTCTGCTGCTTGGTACACCGACTTTTGCTGCGCCGATTGACGAGAGCGTCCATGACGCCGCCATCAATGACGCCGCAAAGGCGCCTGGGCCGCAGTTCGATTTTGTAAGTCAGTCCATGCAGCTCAAGTCTCTCACGCTCCGACCACAGAACCCCTCCCCCTTTTTTTTTCCTTTTTTGTTCCCTCCTTCTTCCCCCAAGCTCGCGACATAACGGCTAACAAAGTGCAGCGATGTTGTAGATCTGGAGGAACCGCAGGCTCAGCCCTTGCCACCCGACTGAGCAAAAGGGCTTCCGTAGGCCAGCATCCTGCTAATCGAGGCTAGCCCTTCGGCCTTAGGGGAGGACGGCATCAACATCCCAGGCAGGAAGGACTCCACCCTTGGGACTATCTATAACTGGAATTTCACGACGACGGCGCAGCCCGCAGCGAAGAACCGTATCTTCGCCGCTCCGAGAGGAAAGGTGCTAGGAGGATATTCGGCTTTGAACCTGATAAGCTGGGATCGAGCCAGCGAACCCGAATACAATGCCTGGGGGGGACTTAGGGAGTCCGGGGTAAAGCTGGAGTTCCATGATCTCGGCCATAACCAAGGCCGAAACCTTTACGCCTTCAGCCCATTACGGAAGCCAAGGCGTAGGCAGCACCGGACCAATCAAAACCGTCATCAGCCGCTTCATCCCCAAACACCAAGATTCGTGGATCCTGACCATAAACAACCTGGGAGTCCCGCTCAATCTCGAATCCCTAGGCGGGAATCCGCTCAGAGTCATGTACCAGCCAAGCAACATCAACTCGGCCATTTGGAATAAGTCATACGCCGCCAACGGTTATCTGCCGACAGCGAGTGCGAACCTCCACGTCATAACGGGCACCCGGGTCGCCAAGATCAACCTTACCAAGTCTGGCGGCTCTTAGCTTACTACGGGCGTCACTTTGCAGAACGGCACCATCATTAACGCTCGGGAGGAGGTTGTGCTCTCGGTGGGCTCCATCCAGAGCCCTGGCCTTCTGGAGCTGTCAGGCATTGGCCGGCAATCCGTCCTTGGCGCCGCGGGTGTAAGCCAAATCATCGATCTGCCTGGAGTCGGCGAGAACCTGCAGGATCACATTCGCATTCAAGCCTCCCTTCCAGCTCAAGGACAACTACACCTCGTTTGATATCCTGCGCCACAACGCTACGTTCGCCAACAAACAAATGGAACTCTGGCGAGCCGGCCAATACTCCATGTATGACTACACCACGAGCGGCTACACATTCATGAACTGGGACCAGGCCGTTGGCGTCAATGCTTCGGCTAACCTTGGAATCGTTTGCTCAGAGTGTCGTCGGCACGTCGGCCTCGGTCGTCGACCAGAAAAGACTGAGTTACCTCTCCAACCGGGCCGTCCCTCAACTCGAGGTGATTTTCTCGGACGGGTACACTGGGTGTCAAGGGATACCCCCTCCCGGGCACGCCGCTTTACGGGAAGGGCTTCTTCACCCTCATTGCCGCCGTCATGCATCCGTTGAGCCGCGGTAGCGTCCACATCCAGTCTTCCAACATCAACAACACCAACCCGTCGTTGAACCCGAACTATCTGTCCAACGAGTACGACATGCAGGCTGCAATCGCTGCCATCAAGCACGTGCGCAAGATTGCCAACACAGCTCCCATGTCCGACCACTGGGTTGCCGAGTACGAGCCCGGACTGGCCGCCGTACCCGCCGCCGATAATGATGCGCAGTGGCGGGACTTTGTCCTCAATATAACACTGTCCATATTTCACCCGTCGGCACCTGTGCAATGCTTCCACGCCCACAGGGTGGCGTCGTCGACGCCGGGTTGAAAGTATATGGTACACAAAATCTTCGCGTCGTTGACGCCAGCGTAATGCCCATTCTGGTCTCCGGTCACATCCAGACGGCAGTATACGGCATCGCAGAAAGGGCGGCCGACATGATGATTGGAGACTGCAATGTAAGGCGTGCGCAATGAGGCACGGTCCATACGCCCTGCCTGTATTTTTCTCGCTCGGGTTTAGTACGGGCAAGTAATAGCCCTTCAACATGCATATTTATAGGATACCTTTTTTTTTTCTTCTTTTTTTTTTCTTCTTTTTTTTTTCTCTTGTTTTGTTCTCCATAGCAACAACAGGCGGGCTGCGGTGATAAATAATCTGCTTTTGAGTCCTGTTAATCGTCAGAATTAGTACCCGACGATCTCGGTAAGCTAATTGGATTGCTATCGTGTGATTTGCTCTCCGCGCCGGAAAAGGTAACTCCTGACGTTTCAAGGCTTGGAGCGTTTCCAGCTGCCCTAGAAGAAAACAGGTAGTGGATATACTTTACACTCGGCTAAGTAATCAATGTTAGAATGCAACTATGTGTCTACTACAGTGGAAAGAGCCAAAGACTCCACCAACCCATCAAACCTACCCTATCGACTCGGCGTCTGATGTAAGCGACAGTTTGGATTTACTGTTACTAGGCAGAAATTGGTGCGTAGAGCTGACTAATATTCCTGTGCATAGCTTCTGGTATACATCGATGGGCGGTGCCCTTATTAGAAGCAAGCACGGCACCTTGGATTCCACGTCTAGTTGTGACAAGCGGTCGAGATGGTTTTGGACTTGACTACATTCCATTGTGCAGCCCATGTCTCACAGCATCCCCTCGGTCCCTTTTCCTCCCCCGTCACAAGAAGGCGGGGTAGGTTGTCGCTAGGCCGACTTAGGCTTCGTTCGGTGTTCCTCTCAACTGCACCCGTCCTCGAACGTTAGCCCGACGCAGCTTACGAGTCATGACACACCCACCCGAATTCGGGGAAGGGGGCAAGTGAATGGTGATTTTAGATGTCCATCCTGGCGACTGTCTGCACTTGTTGGCCGAGAGGTGCCGTCGGCAAGTGGCATAGGTATTTCTAACCCACGGACTCAACGATTCACTGCTCACTTCACGCGCTTCCGGCCCCGCAAGAATACGTGCCGGGTTGTGCGCAACCAAAGTTCCCTGGACTAATCCACTGTGGGAAATGCCATCGTGTGAACAAGGGGAACATGGCGGCCACACGGTGAGAGCTAGCTGGATTTTGGCAACCTTCCCCCAACTTGGCACCGGGGAGGCGCCAAGCGAAATATCGGTGTGCTTGGGACCCTAAGCGATTGGGCACCAGGCGCCGGGGATGCGGTTTGCCTGACTCGTCGAATTGGGGGATCAGTGTGAATCGGAGATGAATCCGTCAGCCAATGTTTGGAGACTTGGGCGCAGATCTTTGAGAATCCCAGCCAAGAGAGTTTGGAGGAGGGAGTTGGATAGGTATTTGATGCTGTCGCCCCGCGACGCTTCGGGTATTTGTCCCGAGTAGATTTGCAAACTCACCCTGTCGAAATTTGCACGCAAACAGAAGGAAATAGCGCCCTCTGACGCTGGTTCTTGACGAGCAACATGGCGCCGCATCCGCGTTCCGTCAAAGACGCACCAGGAGCCCGCGATGACTTGTCGGCGTCCATCATCACCTGCGTTGCCGTCATGACGGCCATCTCGACCTTGGCCATCGCATTAAGGTTTTATGTCCGAGGACGGCTCCTCCGCGCTCTCGGTAGCGAGGACTGGTGCATTCTTGCCGCTTGGGTCAGTTCGTTCTAATTACTCCCCACCATGGCCTCCTTGCCGCAACCCAGTGGGGTGCCAAGCATGCTAACAACCAACTCCCCGCCATCAGGTTTTTGCAGTCGTGAGCGGCGGCTGCACGATCCAAGGTAAGTCGAGACAAGTCTAGACTTTGGACCCAGCACCTGACATTGGGTCGCAGAGGCTCGCGTCGCTCTCGGGCGGCGCATCGCCTATCTGGCCGCCGAAAATATCAAGGCGTATCTTCATGTATGTGTTCAAGTCCTAGCTCCCCTAGGCGCAGACAGAAAGAGAAAAAAAAAAAAAAGAAAAGGAAGAAAAAATACTGACAGCGGTGTTCCGACTTCAATGATAGGCTGCGTACGTCATGGCCCTGTTCTATAACCTGAGCCTCTGGTTCACCAAGATGTCCATTCTCCTCCTCTATCTCCGCGCCTTGAAGACGTACGACTACACGCGCAAGGCCATCTACGTCACCTTTGGCATCGTGGTCGTCTACAACGTCTGGGGATTGGCCATGTACCTCAGCATGTGCATCCCTCTCGCCAAGATGTGGGATGCCTCCATCACCGACGGCTACTGTCACCCGTACGACGTCTGGTGGGCCTTGACCTACATCCACATCATCACTGACTTTATGATATTTGTACTGCCGATTCCCATCATCCTGGCCATGACCATCCCGCCTCTCCGGAAGACGGGTCTGCTGCTTGTGTTCTGCATTGGATTCTTGTGAGCAACCTACCCGTCTCTCTCTGTCTCTCTCTCTCTCTCTCTCTCTCCCTCTCTCTCCCTCTCTCTTTCTGCATGTTGCTGACGCACTGGTACACAGCCTCTGCCTTGTCTCGGTCCTGCGCGCGATTTGGCTCAAGGCACTGTACAACAATGTTGACATAACCTGGGACTTGTCATCGATCGCGAACTGGTCCGTTACCGAGATCAATATCGCCATCGTTTGCGCCAGTTTGACGACAATGACGCCACTCCTGAAGAAAGCTTTCAAGCCATTAGTCGACCGCATCTTGACGCGTCCCGACAGGTCATTGTCGACAGGCGGCCGGCCTCCGACGATCGGGTCGGTTCCTCTCCAGGCCATGCAAAAGCGTCAAATCGTATTCGATTCGGCAGCTTCGGCGGGGTCCGCAGCCTTGGAGACCGAAGGAAGCACGACTGTTTATGGCGGAAATAAATGCGATGAGGATGGAGACTCGGTGTAAGCTGCTAGCAAAGGGCAGAGACACGGCGGTCCCGGCGCGTTAGCCGGGATGATTACTCATGTAATGTACAGGCTTCTCCAGGGGGGGGTGTTCAGCTTCAAATCCTTTCCCGCTTTCAATTCTGTCCGCGCGCATCATCGATGATGCAAGCATCCATCGTTCCGAAGGGGTGCACGTTCATCGGATGCAACACTACCTGAATCTTTTGGCCCAAAGTACCGGTTCCTGCACTCTCCGGCCTGTTCTTCATAGCCGCATGCAGTGCATCGATAGTTCGCAAGCGTTGAGGTGTGTGGTCCTGTTTTCCGAGCCTGGCTTAGCCTGTGGCAAACCCTCGTTGTAGCGCGACTAGGCCCGGGATGTGCTCGCGAATCAGTACTCGTAGACTCGTCGTCAGTGTGTCAAAGGTGGGGTACCATTCTGAGCTAGGACGCGCTTGCAGCTGACCAAGGCCCTTTTATTTCCTGCTTCCATGGAAATGTCGAAAGAAGTGCCCCACCCCGCCGTTGCATTTAACTGTGATGGTGAAAGCACGCTGCACACGGCTGGTCTTGGGAGTGATGGGCGTGGTCAGCTGGAGGGTTCGCTAGGGCAGCCTGTCTTTCCCACCACTCACGAAGTAGGTCTCGGATATTGATGGCTTTGCAAAAAGGGAAGTGGGGTGGGGGTGGGGGTTTGTCATGTACACATAAGAACTGAATGCTGGTACGCCCAGATGTGAAAATCGAATCATGATAATAATCATGGGACAGAGACAGATGCGTTCAATGCGTGCATTGTTATTATTATGGGTGCTTATTAGCACCCTTGGGACCGTTTCTGCTACTTCCCGTCGTCCGAAACTCGTCCATCGCGAGTCATCTCAACTGCGGTCCAGTTATGACTTTGTGGTTGCCGGCGGCGGGACCAGCGGTTTGACTGTGGCCGATCGACTGACAGCCGCGTTTCCAAAGAGTAGGTAGGCAATCTCCCTGAGCGATTGCCTCTGCTGACTGACGGCGGGCGCGCCCCCCCCAGGATCTGTTCTCGTCATCGAGTACGGCACCATCGAATATGCCCCCGGCCTCTTTGACCCCCCAACCATCTGGATCGTGCCGGCACCAGATGCCGCAACTGCTTGGACCTTTCTCTCGCTGCCGAATCCCGAGGTCAACAACAAGACAGCCTTTGTCCAAGCCGGGCAAGTCGTTGGCGGCAGCAGCGCTGTGAATGGCATGTTCTTTGATCGACCTTCACGGTTCGATTTGGATTTGTGGGCTGAGATTGGGGGCCCCGAGTACGCGACTTGGAAGTGGCAGGGGGTGTTTCCCTTCTTTCGCAAGGTGAGCGGTTCGCTTCAGTACCCCCGGTTCCTTTGCTGCTTACACCAAACTTGAGAGCTTCGCACACCTTGCTGACCGCAATCGGTTAGAGCGTAACTTTCACCGAGCCTCCGCCTTCTGTGGTCCAAAAGTATGGATACACGTGGGATATCTCGGCTTACGGTGGGACAACACCCATCTTCTCCTCGTTCGGGGACTTCCAATGGGCCGACCAGCCGGTTCTAAACCAGACATGGCAGGACTTGGGCGTCAAGGTGAACAGGGAATGTGCTGCAGGGGATAAGGAAGGCATTTGCTGGGTGCCTTCTTCGCAGCACCCTGTCACGGCGAGACGCTCGCATTCTGGCCTTGGTCATTACGCTGAAGTTATTTCGTCCAGACCCAATTATGAGCTGCTCGTCAAGCATCAGGTCGTCAGGGTCGTGTATCCCAAGGGGTTGAAATCTGGTCCGCCAGTTGTCGAGGTCCGGTCTTTGGCGGATAACAGGCTGTTCAATGTAACTGTGAAAGCAGAGGTTATCCTCTCCGCTGGTGCATTACATACGCCGTGGGTCTCCCCATCTTTTTCATCCCCCCCCCTCTCTCTCTCTTCTTTTCTACTACGTTAGAGCAAAGATCTGATAAGTATCTGGTAGGACAATCCTACAACGCAGCGGTATTGGTCCGGCATCCTTCAGCAACTCGGCTGGCATACCTGTGGTCCTTGATCTCCCCGGTGTCGGGTCGAATCTCCAAGACCATTCCGGCCCGCCGGTCAGGTGGAACTGTAAGCAGACTTAAACAGACGGACGCAGCCATACCTCCCCCACTGACTGACACACACATAATTCCGCATATCCTACAGACACCAACACCACAAGTTACAACTTCTCCCCCATCCCAACAGCGATGCTCGACCCAGACTACCGAGCCAACGCAACCGCAGGGTTCAACCAAATCCCAGCAACGGGCCCATATACTCTTGCTGGTGGTAATAGCGCCATCTTTGTGTCCCTCCCCAAACTCTCCCAGAAATACAAATCCATCGCCGCCAAGATTCGCAAAATCGCCACCGACGGCTCAGCAGCGTCCTACCTTCCACCAGGCCCAGACTACGGCGCCAACCCAGCCATGGTAAAAGGCTACGCCTCGCAGCTCCTAGCCCTCGCCAGCCTCCTCGAGAACCCAAAGGCACCGAGCCTCGAAACCCCCTGGGCAACCGGCACCCTAGCATGGGCCTTCCTCCTGCACCCGTTGAGCCGCGGAACAGTGCGACTAAACCTGTCGGCTCCACTAGACCAACCGATCCTCGACTACCGCGCCGGCACAAACCCCATCGACTTCGACCTGCACCTCGCCCACCTCCGCTTTTTGCGGTCACTGATTAGCACGCCAACCATGCGGAAATACGGCGCCGTCGAAACCAGCCCGGGCTCCACGGTTCCCGATACAGACGAGGCGCTGATTCCGTATATTAAAGACCAGATTTTACTATCGTTTCTGCACCCATGCTGCACAGCGGCGACCATGCCCAGGTCCAAAGGGGGTGTCGTCGGACCGGATCTAAAGGTTCATGGGGCCAAGGGGTTGAGGGTTGTGGATATGAGTGTTTTGCCTGTTCTGCCTAGTGCTCATTTGAGTGCTACTGCGTATGCTGTCGCTGAGAAGGTAAGGAAATATTTTTTTTTCTCCCCCTTGAGGAATGTCGAGGTGGTGAGTGAAAGGAGAGCGAAGGCTGACTCTGGTAATAGGCTGCACAGATGATTATTGATGAATGGTCGAGAGCTTGAACAATGGGAGATGACGTCTAACTCGAGGCTGAAGGGGGGAATATATGTAATGGGAGAGAGATGAGGGCTCAGGATATTAGGAAATCATACATGATACTGAGTTACTAAGGGTTTTTTTTTTTCTTGTTCTAGGAGTTTGTAGTGATCATAAGTGGTCGTGGTACACAAATTGGAGTTTTGAAACAAATCCATCTCTAAAATGATCCCCTTTTGATCACCAGGCAACCTAAAACCTCGTCATCTGTCACTAGGGGTGTTTTCACCATGTATTGTCCAAACCCAGCCCGCTCATACATTTCCCCAATCTGGAATCGTCGATGAGAACGGGGTCGCTGGCAGACTTTGAACATCCAAGGATTGATAGATACAAGAATCCTCCTGATTTGCCGGGCTCACTTTGCAAAGAAGGCAGCAAGCTGTTGGCAATTGGGTGGATTCATAGATGGGGCTTGGTGTCACGGCACCAAAGGACGCAATGCGTAAACACCACAAAAAGTGTAACGTTGTGCAGTCAGGGCACTGCACCGTAGTCCTTCTACATCTAGCTGCGTAGCCACAGGCAGGCAGCATCACGGTACCGTGACACTTGGGTGCTGGCCCCTTCCCAACCATGCCCATCTAATCTATCTAGCCTATCATGTGACCCACGCATCATTAAGATTGGAATTTATTAATTCCCATGGCTTACACTCTACTTAGTTATCAAATTAACGCAAGTCTTTTTAAGTGTATATATTTAAAGTTATATCTAATTGTTGTATTAAATATAACATTTATACGATTTGTAATCTAATAATAATAGATTCTTTGCTTATAAACATGTAAATTCCTTTTTCATTCAATTTAAAATTCTTTGTTTTATAATATTAACCTAAATAATTAACGTATATGATAAGCGAGTCAGCCAGACAAGCGAGTCAGCCACTTTTTTCCCCATATATAACCCTGAAAAATACAAATGCTAACTCTCTCAAGGTTATATATATAACCCTGAAAATTTAAGTATA
>Ga0247765_1001084_pt1 | contig 15454 bp, 14 predicted proteins | sample UWRJL106311C6_FD_179949 | JGI IMG/M metagenome (GOLD analysis project Ga0247765, IMG submission 179949) | Plant litter microbial communities from Arlington Agricultural Research Station in Wisconsin, United States - UWRJ-L106-311C-6 | ecosystem: Environmental > Terrestrial > Plant litter >... | reverse complement strand
GCGTAGGTTGAGATTGGTGTTTGCCGAGTGCACTACTGATGAAAGCTAATGGGGGTGAGTGGAATAGGCACCTGTCCTGGCGGGGACCTGTCACTGTGGGGTTTTGGCGCAGCAAGTGATGAGGAGATGGTCAAGTGCTGTCGGCCATTACAAGTCGAGGTGTTTAAGCTGGCTGATGATAGCTTTTTGGACAAGAACGGCTGGAAACCGGCGGAGAAGGCGGTCTACCGTGGAATGCATGGGATGATTGTGCCGCAAGGGGAGAAGAGGTGATGATCTACATGTAAAAACAGGTCGAGATTGAATTGCCGTGGCAGAAGGTGGTGTCAGTAAACAAGCACCAGCCTTAATTGTTTCTAAAACCCAACAAGGTTTACGGCACTGGCTCTATCCACCCCAAAAACTCTTTAACATAGATGTGGCTGGGCTTTACCGAGATGTTGCCGCCGTCTCATCACCCACGCAACCAGGAGAGCCCAAGTGTCAAAAATGAGCAACCCCTACTTTGTCAGCACATCTTCAGAGAGCACCAGAGATCACTTTGTAACTGGATTACCCCAGAAGAACAGCAGGGGGGTGGATAAGTTGGGTCACAGACAGCCGTACTACCACCATCCCTCATCGATTCAACTCGTAGATGAAGTACACATATGGCATGCAATTGAGATCACGCGACGCTCAAGCAGGCATAAGCGATGGTATTCAGTGACCGATGCGATACGAGCATGCACCTCAAATCTTAACGCCTATTCCAAAGACATATTATGACTATGATTTGCAAATGCATGCATGCAGCCCTGTAACAATCACACGGGCTGGGCCCTTCGGGACAGGAACGGAGAATAAAATCCGTGTTCGGCAGAAACAGATAGCAGATAGCACCGAATATTGACATGGCTCTCGTATTTAGTTCGACCGGGACAATGGTAGCTGAACTACGACATTTAGTGTGGTTGTACAAGAGCATGGGACTGTCTGCTGCACGCGCTTTCTGGATGGGCCAACAAGACCCCCACGCGGGATCATGGATCCAACCGATCAGCAATTAACAAACCCAGCACAGGGCTGAGGACTCGGGACGGGATCAGTGTACAATCCAACCCCTGAAAGATTGTTAGCGTGCGACTTGGTGAATATCGAGAAGGGTCTTTGTGCAACACATGAACAGTTGGGAAGCTGTTCCGCAGGGGGTTAAGGTGGAAGAATATTTAGGGTTTAATTCAAATATTCAAGGCCCTGAAATTACTCGTCAAGGTCTGGAACCTCTTCATTGAGGCCTCAAGTTTTCATCATCAACCCCTCAAAAATAGAAAAAGACAGGAATGCCGGAGCAATTTTAGTCCACGGGCTGTAACCGAGCCGTAAAGTAACTAAACTACCACACGAACAATCTTTCAGGGGTTGGACTGCAGTAATATCGAGACACCCTGGGTTCGGCTAAAGCCACTCCCAGGTGACAAAGGGAAGACTGCGGCAAGTGCCGAACCCAGTCAACCAACTGATTTTGAGGTACCTCGTGAGCTTTGAACTGGAGACTGCACGTGTGGCTTTCAAACTCTCAAGGCAGAGTTTTTTTCTTTGGCCGGCGCCACCGGCAGTACCATTCCAAATCTTATATTAGAGTAGCTTTCGCCAGAAAATAGAATACCTCTATTGAAATCTCCCCGACCCTCGGAAGTCAACTTGCTCGCCTCCTTGAGCAACATACCTCGTGGCTGAAAAGTCTGTTGGCAATCAAATTGCCTTGACCTTGAGTTGAGGCTTGTGCTGTGACTAAAATGAACACTCTAAATACGCCATGTCCGAACACGTCGGCAAGTTTGAGAACACACTGACCCCAATGCTGCTGGTGAACGCTTGCAAGGTCAAAATGTGGAGATGGACAGTGGACCGCCTTGATGATGGATGCAAAAGTCCCAACTCCAGGTTTTCTACTAGGTACCTAACATGAAATCACCAAAGTTACAGGTAGAAATCCCAATAAGTTCGGTGTCTGATAGCATCAAAGTTGACGATTGATATTTATATATGAACCCCACAGAAATGCCATCTCCTCTACTTCCTGTTTTACGAGCCTGGGTCAGCTGGAAAGGAAATGCAATATCTCGAGAATTGTGGCCACCATATCCTGTAAAAGCGGGCCAAAACGCCAGCGGCAGGGCGTTTTAAAGTTTTCGAGAGCTTCCAGCATGGCAAGGTGAGCCTATGTAGTGATACCCTCGGCATGGTTTCGCAGCCTGGCACGCCAAGTTCCAGAAGTTTAACCTACCTACCTACCTGACTGGAGTCCACAGGGCTGGCTGGGGGAAGATAATTCTCTTGTCTCCACGAAATTATACTTTCTCTTGAGAAGTATATATATCTAGGTAGGTATCTAGGTGCCTACCCTTGGCCCATCCCCTCTCTCGCCAGTCACCATAGTCTGCACAGTCAAGCCTGGCCGACAGAGAGATTTCTAGGATGGCGAATATGCCCAGAACCGCCGACGGTGCACCCGAACGCGACATCCCAATTCGAGTTCAACGTCGCTCCGGGGTGATCGCGGCGTTCTCACCGCCCCGCTCTAGACGAACTAGCCCGGCGGGTGAGGATACCTCCACGGAAGAGATATTCGGCGCCAGAATGAGCATCCTCCAGGATAAAAGAATACGACTTATAATGCTCGAGACACGAGAGTTGACAGCAACAAGCGTCACAGTTCTGTCTGACGAGAACGTACTCACTTCCACCGAGGAGCCTGGTGAGTCTGATTCCCACAGAACAGAATCCGCCTCAGAAGAGCCAGACGACGACAACACACTCTCGGAATCCAATATGGACAAGGACCAGCTATTCTCTAGTAAAGACAGTACGCGGACAGTCTCGGAGTCACTCTGCTCTGATGCCGTGTCCGACTCCAAATGTCCATCAAGCGACAAAAACGAAGCCGAACCCGGGTTTATCATGTCGATGCCTCGCTCGGCCCTCCTTCTCACCAGTCCTCTGCCAGAGCTTGAGGACGTAGCACAGGCATGGGCGCTGGGAACATGCCGGAAAGATTGCTCAAGCGTCTTCCAGAAAATGAGCGACTACATGCATGTGGAGGAACTGTTTTCTTTTCGCATGGGACGAGGCTTTTCAGACACGCAATTTCATGTTCTGTTCGATTCCGACATGGCCGATGTTTTTATGAAACAGGAAAGCATATGGATCTCGGGACTGTCTGCTGATCGGCACGATACGCTACAGTCAAGCCTGTTGGAGGAACTCCGCTCCCTACTGCGCAAAGCGGATCCCATCTGCAATCATTGTGATTGGGATGAGGAGTACAGCTTCTTGAGTCCCGCAATAGAAATCTCCAACCTGGCGAAGGGAGCCCACATGGCCATCTCCGATCGGCTGAAGTGTGCACTCACCCACAAAGTCGGGTGCCAATGCCGAGACAGTTCCCATTTTAGTATTGTGTAAGTGTTGTCACCTCACTTGGTGAACCAGCAACGAAGATGGAACAAAGAGGTTTACTGACACTGCATTTGGAAATAGCAAGAGCTGTTCCCGATGCCCCACCGACTTCGCCTTTAACGTTAGAGAAGCCGCTGGGGTTCCCCGGGGGGGTCGTTGCTTCATCTTTACCAGTTGGAAGAACCTAGGCAAAGGGGTTGAGCACGATAGAAACTGGCGTGCCCTCAAGGGCCAGGACAGCACCACTCTGCGCACCCAGCAGCCAGCGGAAGTCTTCCGCGACTACGAAGAGAGGTCTTCGATCGGCCCATACCCTAATTATACCCCCCAAATTCCTATGGGATATGTTTCGGCATTGGTCAAGATAAAGAATCATAAGGATAAAGCATCGGCGACTCGACCCTAGTATCTGCTGCTAGTGGTAGGAGGCCTCTTCGGTTTCGGTGGGTGGATGATGTACCTTCACTGTTTTCTTTCTTTGTCTCGTGGGAGACACGGAAGGCGTCCAGTTGCGATGAAACACGTGGTTGCACCTTATTTTTTAAATTCCCCTTGACATTTCGGTACGTAGACATCTAACCACGTGGAAGTGAAGGGAGCTCAATGAACTGAAGAGAATTCAACTGCTTATCCCTTAGTTGAAATCTGCCAGTGATTGAAGCTCATCGGTTGCAACTTTTTCTATTCATTGCATCTCTATCATGACTTTGTTCGCAAACAGGACTGCGGGGCAACCCCGCTATGACGGCATCGGGCCTTTTCCATCGGCCATAAGAATCAGCGGGACATTGACCACTCACAAGCCTTCTGATTACCTGCGTTGCTGCCCTCTTCTGCACCTTCCGCGCTTGTCGAACCATTCTGACACGCAATTCCGTGCCCCTCCCGCTCCAGGACCCCGCGCTATTCCCCAACTCCATTCCTCAAGCCCCTCTCCACCCCCTCCAAGCTCTTGATGAAGCCCATCCTTTTGTTTGCTCAGAGATTACGCTTGCGCAGTCTCCAACCTCAATTCGTACACCCCGTAACGAGTTTCCGCCTTTTTTCAGTAATCGCACACAACATGGCACAAGAGTACAAGCTCAAGGATGTCGCATCGCTCTCGCTAAAACCAGGCGAGAAGCAGGAGGTTGAAGTCGAAGGTCTCGACGCAAAAGTGCTGCTGGTCAACGCTGGCGGGACAGTCCAGGCAGTTGGTCCCAAGTGTACTCACTACGGCGCGCCCCTCGCAAAGGGAATCCTCGGCACAAACGGCAAACTGACTTGTCCATGGCACGGAGGTAAGCTTTCCCCGCCTCTCTCGTAGGTTTGCAACGCCGCTGACGTGATTGCCCCCGCGCAGCTTGCTTCAACGCCAAGACTGGCGATATCGAAGACGGCCCCGCCCTCGATCCCCTCCCCGTCTTCAAGACGACCGAACGTGACGGTGCCGTTTACATTACGGGTGACGAGGCGACGATCAAGGCGGGCCGTCGGAAACCCAACTTCAAGTGCAACTCCGTGGGTGGAGACAAGGTTCTGGTAGTGGGCGGCGGATCCGGCGCGTTGGGCGTTATCGAGGGGCTGCGCAATGGCGGATATTCGGGCGCCATCACGCTCGTCACCAACGAGGGCTACCTGCCCATTGACCGACCCAAGCTCAGCAAGGCGCTGCTGACGGACCTTTCCAAGCTCCAGTGGCGCGACGCCGAGTGGTACAAGAGTGGAAACGTGGAGGTGGTGCAGGATGAGGTGACGGGCGTGGATTTTGCAACCAAGACGGCGTCAACCAAGTCAGGTGGCAAGTTCGCATACACCAAGCTTGTCCTGTCGACGGGTGGCACGCCGAGACTGTTGCCTCTCCAAGGCTTCAAGGTACTAGGCAACATCTTCACGCTGCGTAACGTCGGCGATGCCAAGAAGATTAATGAGGCCATTGGTGACAAGGGGAAGAAGATTGTAATCATTGGCTCCTCCTTCATCGGCATGGAGATTGCCGTGGCCACCTCAGCTGGCAACGATGTGACCGTAGTGGGCATGGAAAAGGCACCGCTCGAGCGCGTCCTGGGCGAGAAGGTCGGCAACCTGATCAAGGCTGGCGTGGAGGCCAAGGGCGTCAAGTTCTACCTGAACGCTGGCGTCGACAAAGCTGAGCCGTCGGCTGCCAATCCCTCCAACGTGGGTGCCGTCTTGCTCAAGGACGGGACCAAGCTGGAAGCCGACATTGTCATTCTCGGAGTTGGTGTCGCGCCCGCCACCGAGTACCTTCGCGACAATAGCGTGGTCCGCCTGGAGCCCGACGGCAGCCTGAAGACGGACGAGTCGTTCGCCGTAGTCGGATTAAAGGATGTGTACGCCATTGGTGATATCGCAACGTACCCATACCACGGCCCTGGCGGCGCCGGCAAGTTTGTCCGAATCGAGCACTGGAATGTGGCACAGAATGCGGGTCGGACTGTGGCTAACCATATTGCGAACCCCGGGGTCAAAGCTGAGTTCTTCACTCCCGTCTTCTGGAGTGCGCTTGGTGCGCAGATGCGGTACGCAGGCAACACGATTGCCAGCGGGTGGGACGATGTGGTGTTGCAAGGCTCGCCAGACCAGGGGAAGTGGGTTGCCTACTACACCAAGGACGACACGGTGGTGGCCATGGCCAGCATGGGCATGGATCCCGTCATGGCTCAGTGTGCGCAGTTGATGCAGCTCAACAAGATGCCGAGCAAGAAGGAGATTGCAGGCGGCCTAGACGTGCTGAGCCTCGGCCCTCCGCAGTAATGGGCATGGGTGTAGGTGGTTTGGCTCGGAATCTGTACCGTACTGATATCAACGTTGGGCTCGATCGTCGTTGAGATGAGGTTGGAGAGTTTCATGAAATTTTCATATGGATACCAGGTGATCCCTGATGGTGCCAAGGAGTACGAGCATCGAAGTTTTGTTAGCGCCAGGATTCAGCATGCAACTTCGCTTTGCCGTTGTCCGACTCGCAGTGAGGGGTCACGGGAGTTTTGCGACGAAGCCCTGAAAAGCTCTAGAAAATTGATGGATCAAACCTTGCTCAAGACAAGTCCGAATGCGATGTCGCTGGCTTATCAACATTTTGGTCGCCGCCACAGTTGTCCTGCGCTAACATTTCTCAGGAAGTTCGGATAAGGTGGGCTCGGCCCTTGCAGCCCCACCAAAACTGCCTCGAACGCCACGACGACTAGCAATTGCTTCAGCTGAAATCTTCGGATGAACCGGGACGGCGGCCTCACCCCGGTACCCAAACATGACCTCGGACTTGCTGCGCCTGCTGTCGCTGATTCTGAGCGTGATAGTCGGGAGCCTGGCCACGCTCACCTTAGCTGTCGCATCTATTGCGCTTTATCGCTTTTTTTCCACCCGCTCGCTCGGATCCCAGGGCCAAGACTCGCTGCGCTTTCCAATGTTTGGCTCGCTCGCCACGCCCGCGACGGCCGCATGCTCGGCCTCGGCAAGCGCCTCCATAAGGCGTACGGCCCGATGGTGAGAGTCGGGCCCGATGAGCTGTGGTTTGACTCCAGCGAGGCTTTCCGGCAGATCTACCGTAAGCGTTTTTGTCTCTTCGGTGCGTAAGAAATGACGACAGCTAGCTGACTAGTTGGCAGGTGCAGGCAACGGTTACCTAAAGTCAGACTTTTATCGTGAGTCATGGTTGCACAAGTCTAAACAATAGACAGACTGCAGCTGACGACGACTTAATCGCTCTAGTTGCTACAAAGCTCAACAAGCCGGACGGCATTGACTGGCATCTGAATCTCTTGTGGCCAGATACGCTGGATTTTCTGTCCGAATTTGACACGAAGCGGTATCGTCTGCAGCGTCGACTCATCGGGCCCGTCTACCAGACCAATAACGTCAAGAAATTCGAAACAGCTGTCGACGTGGTGATCCAGGATGCGATATCCAAGCTCACAGCGCTCGGTGGATCCGAAGTCGACCTGAAGGAATGGATGCACATTATCGCCGTCGAATGTCTGGGAGCCGTCGTCCTCTCTTGGTCACCGGGCTACATCAAGGATGGGTCAGATGGGGGCACCAGTGGGCAGAGTTACCTGGCCTGGAAACGCAAGACGGTGTTCGGGCTTTTTCCTCGCGTCGCGGCCCTCTCCTTCTTCTCCAAGTCGCTCGGTCGGTGGTTCTCTAATGTCTGGGGCGTGACCTTTACCACACCTCGGAACTTCAAGCCGTTCTTCACGGTATGTGCCCCCGCAGGTTGGACACTTTTTTTTTTAGGCAGACGCAGGGTTGCTGACGAATAGTACCAGCCAGTGTATAGGAGGTTGTCCAAGCGAATAGCAGCCGGTGTGCTTCAAGGCTCGACCGCTGTGAAACCCCCGATTAAGCACCGAAAGGATCTCCTCACCGACTTGATTCAGCTGCATAGGGATCGCCCCGAGTTCTGCGAGACGTATCTCCGCCGGATGGCCGTCACCAACTTTGGCGCCGGACACGAGACGTTATGCGCCGCGCTAACCTCGATTCTGGCCATGGTTGGGTCACACGCACATGTCCGCCGGAGAGTGTGTGACGAGATCCGGCGCGCCACGTCACCGGGGGGAAGCATCCCGTACGATGAAGCCGTCGGCTTACGGTACACACAGGCATGCATCAAAGAAGCGCAGCGCCTGTATCCCGTCATTGCCATGTCCCTCGCCCGAAAGGTCACCGGGAGTGGCGTGGTCATGCATGGCGTCTACATCCCCGCAGGGACGACAATTGGCTGCAATCCGGTATCGCTCCACCGCAACGCAGCAATATTTGGAATTGATGCGGACCAATATTTCCCAGAGAGATGGCTGTGCGAGAATGACGACGCAAAACTCCGGGACATGGAACGCTTCAACCTGACGTGGGGGGGCGGCGGTAGAACATGTCCGGGCCGACATCTCGCCGAGATGCTGTTGCACAAGATCGTCCCGGCCTTGATGGGAGCTTTTGACGTTGAGATTGTCACCATGCCAACCGATGACGACATGAAGACCTACTTCATGTCCATGCTGACGGGCGTTCGGGTCCGCTTCCTGCCTAGCGATAGGCGACGTTCAGCTGTTCAGCCGTCAGCTAACTAGGGGGGCCCAACCGGCGCCTTTCCCCGACCTTCTCGAACCGGGGAATGTTGCGTCGGCAAATTCGAGGGAATGGCAGCCTAGCCGGTCCGGGCAAATCGGTGTAACCGCGGGTTCATCTGCCGTCGGCGTGCAACCCCTTCCTTACCCTAATGGCGGGTCCCAATAGAATTTCATTCTCTCCATGAAATTCAAGTCGGGTGGAAGCCTTGGAAGGATTGAGGCCCCAAACACTGCAAAAAAAAATTAAGGTTCTCTTCCGCTGCTTACCCAAGACGAAACGCCACAACAAAAAAGAAAGACGGAACTTTGGACGTCATGTCATGCAGGAAGGACCAGAAGGAGCAGGAGCCATCTACGTCTTATGCCCAAGTGGCTGAATGGGGATTTGATTGAAAAAGAACAACAAAAAAGTGACCCTGACCTTACCTGACCTGACCCGACATGACCTGACAAGTTAGGCAAGCAGAAAAGATGAACCGTTGTCAGGTGAGGATGCAGGCATCTACTTCAATCAACGGAGATAACCCAAAGTTGGGCAAGCCCGAAGCTCTAGAGGTAGTTGGGTTACATCTGAGTAACCCGCCTCAAGGAAAAAGCATTTTTTGCCACTATAGAGCAGGCGCACTTGGGGCTCAACAGCGTTTGCAGGTCGCACACAGCCGCGCGGGTAGTGGGGATTTCAGCTGGGCTGGAAACATCTAGAGTGCCAAACAAAGTCTTGGCGCACGTCTAGTGTTCGTGTTTTGGTCGTGGTAGTGGGCTGTAAGACGCCACCGAGAAGATGGATGGATTGAATGCAGGTCGGGGAACGGGAGACCAGCCAGGTCAGGCCCGACGATTGCCAGAGGAGGAGGGGGTGGGGTGGGAATCGAAATCCCGAATGTTTGGTCTGGGTGCGTTACTGATGCACTCACTCTAAATCGGCAAACTGGACACGAGGCACCTTGACGCAAATACAATGCAGCATGAAATTGAATCGGACAGACTGATGGCGAACTTTAGCCGTAAGCATTGGCCTTGCCAAAGTCACACACACGCGATCACACACACACACCAAAATGTATTCGCACGCAAAAGCTGCAAGACGTCAAGGTCATTGGCTTGCTCTGCTCTGGGCTCTGGGCTTTCTGGGTTTCATACGCCCCCAGCTTTGTCTCGTCCGGTCTAGTGCAGGAACTGAGTTGCGTACTACTCCCGGATGTTGGGGTGCTACAACAACAAATGTGCCTGCCTACCAGAGGTTGCAAAATTACCCAGTTGTGCTAGCGGTGCCAGCATGACATTTTTTTGGTGGCGACCTATGCTGTAGGGCGGCCAATGGCTGCGGATTCAGGGAATGCTTACTGCCTTGGACGCCCGCAGCTGCGAACAACGACGCGCGCCCCTGCCCCTGTAACCTTGTGAGAGGGTGAATTGCGGGCTGTACCTTGCTTAGCTCTCAGGGTAAGTTCCGAGTCCCTCGGGGGTTGCTCATCAATTCCGCACTGCGCTGCAGCGGAACATGAGACACGCATGCACATGCATGCAGGACCTCTAGGATTGTTTACTGAAAAAGAAAAATTAAATCACATAAAAAGAACGGATGGATCTACAGCAAAAAATACGAAGTCAGAAATCCATGCGGAGAGAGAGAAAAAATCCCCGCTGCCTGTGCGTGCAGCCAGCAACAAAAATGCAGTGCGAAAAACCGCCCCCTCTCTGGCTCTGTCTCCCCACTTCTCCCCGCTGCTCTTTCCAGGGCTCGGCACGGCTTCTGCACCGATGACAGGTCCAAACAAGGAAGGTTATTGGCTAGCCAAGACCCCTTTCCAAAAAGGGCGTAGTGTACACGAGTTAGTTGACCAGGGGGGGTGGGAGAGTGTGAAAGTGGCGTGGTAATTGGATGAACGGCAGTTTGTCGTTTTATTTTGTTCCTCAAGGCAAAAAGATTAACAAGACATTCCATTCCCTTGGGGCCAATCAACATGTCTACATGTCTGCCTGCCATGCCATGGGGGGAATCCATTCCGACTGCCATACTGCTCTCCCCTTCTCTCTAGACTCTTTTTCTCCTAGTGTAGGACTCTCACTCTCACTCTTACTCTCACTCCCACTCTGTCATTCTTTAGTCCGTGACCGGAACGTTTTTCTTTTTCCCTGCTGCGGCACAGGAGAAAAGGAAAAGAAAACAGCAACCAATGAGAGAAGGTACCAAGCCATGGGGGCCAGTCTTGGTCTTGGTCAGGTCTTGGTAGGGCTGAATTGTGGATGCTCCTATCCTAGTATCTAGGTACGTATCCTTCGTGGTGTTCTCGTTCGCTCTGGCTGACAGTGGATAGATGCATGGAGGGATGGGCGGATGGATGCATACCACGTTGCGGATAGAAACCTCAGCAAAAGAAAAAAAAAAAAAAAGGTACCAAAGTACAGAATCCCCAATCCCAATCCCAATCCCAATCCACACAAATCCCACCAAGATAACAAGGGGTGTGTGTGTATGTGAACTTGTAGGTAGGTGCTGGTTGGTGTTTTTGGTGGGGTGGTTCCTGTGTTGTGGACATGACAGGGGGTTGCACTGTAAGAAGTCAAGATCTCGGGAAACATGGATACCACCCCGGCGCCAGCCAAACGGATTGTTCATCAGGGGAACGATGATCCCCCAAAGAAAACAAAAACGGCTTTTCTGGAGCGCGCCAAGTAGTGAATGCCTGGAAAAGGAAACCTGGCCATGCTTGCTTAGGGAGGTCGATGATGACAATTTAGCCCCCCCTTACCCTACCCTACCTCTTACATTTCCCACACCCACCCACACTCCCCGGTCCGGCGCGGAGCTAGGGGGGTGACAGCTGGGACTGCGGCTGTGTATGTTTGTGTGTGTGTGTGAGTGAGAGAGAGAGAACAGACCAGGTATTGAACACTTCGCACCCTGGGACTCCGAGCGAAACATATGACAATACTCGGTGTGATGTGGAACCCCCCGGTGTTCTGGACGACTCGGGGCACGGCCCAGGCAATGAACACATCTGGCTAGATTAGAAACCTTCTCGTAAGGTACCAAAAGTTGTATGCCTGAAGCTGAACCATATCTTCGGGATCCCCAAAGATATAAAGGACGAGGGTCGATGGGAAAACACGAGATTCCAGACTTGACTATCAAAGCAGCAGCAAGCTATTACTACTACTTCTCATCTATTCATTTTATATATCTCTACCATATATATATATATATATATATATATATTCATCTGGCCTTTTTTTTTGGTTTGGTTTGCTGCTAGGCTTACCTCTCTCTCATCATCCAGTTCAGTCATCCATCTTACACTTCGGACTTGGACATATTTTTTTTTTTATATTCTTTGTTACCTATTCTCTGTCTCACTCTTTCTCTCTCTCTCTCTCTCTCGCACTTTTCTCGCATTTTACACTCGCCATGGGTCCTCGTGTCACTGCCCCTTATTACTCGTCGGGTTTGCGTGCCCGCTTCCTGGCTGATGGCATGCGCGTTGATCAACGCGATGCCAACGGTGGTGGCCGCTCTCCTCCGAAATACGCCGACATTGAATATGAAATCGACGTGCAAAAGTATCTCGCCCGCAGCAAAGCTCGCATGGCCGCCGGCGGCCTTCCCACCGAGGTGCCGGCCGGATGGCCTCAGAAGCTGGAGGGTCCCTTGGTCTGGTCGTCCAATGATTTCCCCAACGAGGACGAATATGTCTACAAGCTCACCGACGACGACAAGACGGAGCTTCTCTATGCTCTGCATTCCTTCAAAAGTAAGTTGCTACCTGGAAACAGGCAGACAAGAAATAAAAAAAACAAGATTAATCCTTCTCCCCGCCCCCGGCCCTCTCTTCCCGACCCCCCGGACCCGGGCAGGGCTCCCCTGGGAAAGGGAAAAACTACTGAACGCCACAACGCCACAATGCTGACACTAAGAAACACTGTCAGCTCTCAAACTTGACGCCTCCAAGGTCACCAAGGCCCTGTTCCCGCTACCCAATCTCGGCAAGCGTCTCGACGCCATGTGTGACGACCTGTACAACGGTCGGGGATTCGGCATTGTGCGCGGTCTTAATCCCGATGACTACGAACTTGGCGATCTAACCATTTTGTACCTCGGCATTTCCTCTTACATTGCCCAGGTCCGGGGCAAGCAAGACCAGCGCGGCTCCATGCTCATCCATGTCATGAAGCGCGGCAATGAAGCCGACCCCTCTGCCGAAGACGACGAATACGGCTCCGACAAGCCCTTCCACGCCGACACCGTCACCGACACCCTCTGTCTGTTTACGCAATCCCTCGCCGCCTCGGGTGGGCGCTCCATTATCGCCTCCGCCTGGACCGTATACAATGAAATCGCCGCCACGCGACCGGATCTCATCCACACGCTCGCGAGTCCCGATTGGCCGTTTGACACATTTGGACGCGACCCGGCCTTTTATCGCCGCGCGCTAGCCTACTACCACGACAACAAGCTGATCATGTCGTTTTCGCGCCGTCTCCTCGTCGGACACGCTCCCTTTGACCCCCGCACTCCGGGGATTCCGGGACTTACCGAGGCCCAAGCGGAAGCGCTCGACGCGGTGCATTTTGCGGCGAGAAAACATGAGATCAAACCGCGTATGGAACGCGGCGATTTGCGCTTCATCAACAACATGGCGCTGCTCCATCGGCGGGAAGCGTTTGCGAATCCCCGTGGAGAAGATACCGCCAAGGGAAGACACTTGGTGCGTATGTGGTTGCACAACGACGAAGGCATGTGCTGGGATCTGCCTGGCCCGCTGAGGCTGGCTTGGGCGAGAGTTTTTGAGGATATGGATGGCGAGAGGGAGGAGCATTGGGATTTGGCACCGGTGCGGAACCCTGCGACGGGAAGGGTGTTGCGAGTGGGTGGGTCGTGTGATTAAGTCTGTCTCTCCCTCCCTCTCTCTCTCTCTCTCTTTGGGCAGTGGTGTTTTGGAGTTTTTACTTTTTAGAGGGGGTTTTCTTTTTCTTTTTGGACTGTTGGGTTTTGGATCTGTCCCTCCCTTCATTCATTGATGTCATTCATTCTCTTCACCTCTACTCACACCACACATACCCTCTTACTTTTTCCTTCTATCTATCTTTTCCCATATCTTCTTCGCCATATTTTTTCCTCCTTTCCCTTACGCTCCTTTTATCATATTATAGATCTCGGTTAGACTGTGCGCAGGTGCAGATGGAGAACGGCGTTACAGAGACTGGAGAGACAGACCACCTACTTACTACTTCAAGAGACACACGGCTGGCAAGGCGCACAAGATTGGAATTTCATTCATTCCTTTATTCATTATATACCTTATATAAGGCAGATTTTTCAAGTTTCTCACTTTCAATAAGAAAGGTCCTTTGCGCATATATGTATGTGAGTGTGTGTGTGTGTGTGTGTCTCCCGTGCCGTGTGCTCCTTCAAGGTTTGCTTGACACTTCGGCTCCTGCACGCGCTGCAGCAACGGCACACGCCGCTTCCAGCACATGTAGAATATTCTGGTGTGCCTTGCGAGTTTCAAGTTTCATACCCTCTTTTTTTTTTTTTTTTTCCCCCCCTTTGATTTTCGTTGGGTTTTTTTTCCTTTTTTCTTTTTTCTTTTTTCATGTTTTTTTTTTTTTTTTTTTTTCCTTCCCCTCTTTTTTTTTTTTTTTTCCCCCGCCTTGAATCTCCGTCGGATTTCTGCTCCTTTCTCCTTTCACCTTGCTCCAGGTTCTTTCCTTCTTTCATGTTCCCTTCCGATCCTTTCCCTTTTTCTTCTCATTCCTTCCGGTTTTTTTTGTCATCCATCCATCCCCTACCTACCAGCTATGGATACCTATGGATACCTATGGATACCTGTCCACCTACCAGACATGCATGGCTAGAGTATGAGCGGTGTGACACTGACACTTTCAAGCTGATAATCTACCTAGTCTAGCGCGAGGCCTCTTCCCTGACAAGTCATGGTCCGCGAACCTATCATTGCCTATAGAACCGCGTGACTTGTCCAAGAATAAATAAAAAAAAGTCCTATCTCATCACACAGCTCTCATTGAAATGCACACATGACTGGTTCCAGTCTAATCCCGACAGATGTGGCGACAATTCATGTTGTGGAAAAAAAGGAATTTGATTGCCGACGTTCCCTCAAAAATTGTTCTTTTTTTTTTCTTCTCCCCGATTGATCAAACCCCGATGGACTAAACTCTCACATGATAAAATCCTGGCTTGATGAAATTCTGACATGATAAAATCTGCACACTTGGTAAAAAAATCCTCACATGATAAGACCCGCACATGATACAATCCTCTCACGACAAAATGGCCCGCTCACTCACTCACTCACTCACTCACTCACTCGTTCGCAATGGTCTCCATGGTAATAGATTGAATAAGCTAAATGACATACGTATTGATCATTTCTTCCTACCGACTTGGCCGTTGCCCACATCCACATTACTAGAGACATTGCAACCCCCGCGGCGTTGTCTACCTAGCTCGGTGGTTATTGATCCCTAACATGGAAACCTAACATGGAACCTAACCTAACAATTACTGCTGATATGCTATGCTGATATGATGCTATTCTATTCTAGAAGGCTGTATCGAGGCGCAGCAGTTGATGAGTGGCGTGCAAAAAGTTAAAAAAGCACGTAATACAGCTACCTGCCATCCGATCCGATCCCATCCATCCATCCATCGATCCATCCTCTAGTAAGAATGCCCTGTCCAGCCACATCGCCACCCGCTCAAAGTCTCAAAGTAGCATGTCCAATGAGGCGTGGTGGCGTGCATCTCTCCGCAGGAGAATCGGTGGCTTACGGCAGAGTGCAAAAAGAGAAAAGAAGATAGGACGGATGCCGTGCCATGGCAGGTTTGCATTATTCTTGTGCACAATCACAATAGTTATTCTCTCTTAAAAAAAAAAAAAAAAAAAAAAAAAAAAGAGAAAGAAGGGAAAAAAAAGCAGCAA
>Ga0247765_1001083_pt1 | contig 15500 bp, 15 predicted proteins | sample UWRJL106311C6_FD_179949 | JGI IMG/M metagenome (GOLD analysis project Ga0247765, IMG submission 179949) | Plant litter microbial communities from Arlington Agricultural Research Station in Wisconsin, United States - UWRJ-L106-311C-6 | ecosystem: Environmental > Terrestrial > Plant litter >... | reverse complement strand
ATATTAAAAAAAAAAAAAAAAAAAAAAAAATATCACATAAGCATGAAACCGATGACCAGCCTGTAACCCCTTTGAATCCCTGATATAGCTTACATCCAAATCATCATCGTCATTACCAAAGCTGCCGCAGCAACTGTTTGGAGCCCACCCATCGGGGTCAAAGAACCAGCTCCGCCGTCCTGAACCTTCGTGTTAAGGAAGAATCTCGCATCCGTCAGCTCCTCGGTGATGTTGGTCTGGACTCTGCTGCCCTCAACACAGAACTTGGCCGGATCCGTCCATGTAGCATCCGCAGCTCGCTTCCACACCTCGGCGGGCCCAAACAACATCTCCCTGGTGTAGAAGAAGCGGCAATTCGCGGGTTGGTACAAGAACTGCAGTGGAATGTCGGCATTGGCGCGCATGAAGGCATTCTTGCCGTTAACAGCACCGGGACGCACAGGATTGGCTGCACGACGGAGGGCGTACCCTTCGTCGAGTAATGCAATCTCGCTATCGGTGCGATTCAGCTCAGGCTTGAGGACGATGGAGGCTGTCGCAACAGCGCTGATATCTTCGAGGAAGAAAACCTGGGCACCTTCGACACCAGCCACTGATTGCATCTGGCCTGTGCGGGGACGGCCGCCCACAACCACAGTCTTGATGTCGAGTTGGAAGAGCATCAGGTACGCGAACAGGGTGCACGTCGAGCCGCAGGTGCCATCGGTCAAGAGAACGACGTTCTCGGGACGGAAAAGGGCGGGAGGAAGGTTCTTGCGGTGGCCGGTTCCCGAAACATTGTAAGCAGGAGATGTTTCATTGAGCGGGGTGAATTGGTACGCAGTGAAACGGTCGCCTTTAATGGTGACTGGGTCGAGAATGGCCTCCACGGAGGTCAGATTACGGCCGTCGGGCGCGAAAACGCCGCCGGGGACGAGGTTGCTGACGATGCCGCTGGTCTGCAACGTGCGGAGCGCGACGGCACGTTGCGCGGCGGCATTGTCGGCGGGCGGGAGACTGGGAATGGCGTTGATATCAAAGTTCAGGATCTCGTTGAGGAACTGCCCGGACGTCTCGGCAATCTGTTTCAGACTCTCGCTTTCGCGAAGGTTGTCCGCCCGAAACATGGGAATTCCAGGGAAGAGCTGGAAGGTGCTTTGTCAGCTCCTGCCCTTTTGCAACACAAACATCACCCCGCAGAAAATTCTGGGACTCACCTGGTTGAAAAGTTCGTATCCGGCTACAATGTATCCTCCGCCGTTAGCAGACACGTCGACAACAAGCTTTGTCTTGTTGTTTGTTCGACAAAGGTCAAGGAACTTCTCGATTGTGTTCTGAAAATCGACGAGATACTCGACCGCACTGATGCCGGCGGCTGGCGAAAAGCCGATTACGGAAAGAACAGCGACGTCCTCGTATCCCGTGCCGTTGAGGAAATACCCAGCTGTCACGTTAGCACCGGCGTCACGGACAACGGGGTACGGGAAGCCGTTGATAGTGGGAAGCACAGGCGGCCGCGGAGCTGTCGGCGCCGGGGTCGGAGGAGTGGTCGCAGTTGGCTTGTTGGCAGGATTGCAGAATTTGTTGTAATAATCCTCGCCATTGTTGACTCCGGTAAAGTTGGCCCCGTCTCTGATGATGGCAAAGTTCTGCTGGGTTCTCCTGTCGCCGTTGTCGTACTCAATTGTGGTGTTTAGGCCATGAAAGTCGAGCGACGCCGCGACGAACGAAGCCCCTGCCGGGAAAGCATAAGATCGCATCGCCGCATTCCACTGTGCGTCTGCGTCTTGGTAGCCGCTGAAGACAGCGTTGCGCCGCTCAATCACCGTGGCGGCGTCCTCGCCATTGATTTTGGTGATTGCACGAGGAAATGTCCCATTCCTCCGCGCCGTTGCATTGTTTAGTTCAGCTAGATACAGGCATAAGTAAGTGTCCCTATGTGATTTGGAGCAAAATCCTCAGTCAAACTCACCGAAATGGTACAGTTTCGGGACTTGGATGCCGTCGACTGAGACTGTGACGATGTCCATGGTCATCTCATTCCTGAAGCCGAACCCCGTGAAGATATCAGGTCGGTATGAGAAATGACCGTCGTGAGCAGATTGAATCAGGTAGACGATTGCCACACCAAAATCAAACTCATTCGCATACCCTCCATTTCCCACGGTTGTGGAAATGTTATCAAGGGTGCCGAGAATGTCCGCTGGAGGGAACATGTAGCTCTGGGGCGGCTCTTTGAGGAAAGCGAGCGAACTTTGCCATTGCACGAACGCCTTGAGACTCTTTACGAGTTTCTGAGCCTCCTCCTTCTTGTTGGGGACTGTTCGCAAACAGTCGATGGCAACCGAGGCGGGAACGGTTGGTGTTGCTAGCACAGGTCAGCAACCCCGAACATTCAACGAATGATACACCGATTGAAAGCAGGTGCGAGGCTCCACTGTGTCTGGGCAAAATGCACTCAACTACCCCGACGCAGGATCTGATAATGCCATCTCAAGTCCATTGCCGTCGACGAACTTCGTCGTAATGATCCGAGAGACTCGCAATGGCGTTCTCGAGTTTGTGAAAGGAGTTTGAATTCCCATCCTAAAACTTTTTGACAACCAACTCCTAATCCTAAGATGCATTCGTGCATTCAACCCCGCAACACCAAACCACGTCACCCACCGCCATGTCAACTTACCTGAAGGGCTAGCTGAGCGCATCGAGGCTGTGATGGATGCCACCGAAGCACACGCATTGGGGTTGGGTGGTGCTGAAACAGCAGGTGCACCACCCTGAGGAATGGCGTTCACCCCGAGAACGCAAAAAAAGAGCGCAGCCAGCCTGCGCCTGGTGAGCCCCATGGTGGAATGAAGAGAAGAAAACGGTGGCTACCAGGCCGGCGGAGAAAAAAAGAGTGAAGGGAGGAAAGAGAAACGAAAGGAGAGACGAAGAGAACGAAAAAAAAAAAGAGGGTGGCGAATAAACACACAAAGATCTAGACCTTTCCCTCCATGAACTGACAGCAAGAAACCGAGACAAGAGAGGACGAACGAGAAAGCAGAATGCAAAGTCTATGTACGATCACCGAGGCAGTAGGGGCTGAGGGGGCACACTTTGTTTGACCCGCATTTGCCACAAGCTGAAACTCGCTGAGGTGAAGTGACAACAAGGCGCCCCGCGGCTGGGGTTGGCTGGGACCAGCTCCAAACAGCATCCGGGTGTGCTCCGATCCTATGGGTACATCAGGCTTCGGCACCAACCGGCACCACCCGGCACCATTCAACAAAAAAAAGATCATATTCAGGAAACTCCCTGATACGTCCCGCAACCAGCAGCGCGGGGGCTCTGGTCGAAAATTTTGACCATTGGGATTGGTGAGAGATAACGCTGTTCGTTGATCGGTCTCAAGTGCATGACACCGACGAGGGGGCGGCGAACGGGAACACGGGGGGGCTTGTGCCCAAGTGCCCCAAGGCATTGCTGTTAGATCTCCAAATCTTGGCGATCCGCTCGGAGATGCCAAGACCCGGCATCCACAACCCACGATCCCACCCCCCGTATGGTCTGGCCCATTAGCCTGGGCTTCGTGATGGAGGCTGAATGTTGATGAGTTGGCCTAAGCAGATCAGGTTATCTTATCATATCGTTGCTTTTTCTGTTTTCGTTTTTTGCCTTTTGTCCTGCAGCGGTGTCTTTTCTCTCCGGCCTGACAGCTCGGGAGATTTGCCTAGGGCTTGTTTGGTTCGCTGCCGAGAACTGGTCGGTTGTTTGATCGCCGGTAGTCGAGACCCCTCTGCCTGTCCAGCAATGCAAGCGGAGCCGGCAGCCAGTGAGAAGTTTAGAAAAAACTCCCGGTTCTGGCACATTGTTTGGATGACAGGTAATTTTAGTTTCCGACTTCATTGGTGACGGCTCTGGCAGGTGCCGCTGATGGTAGCCGATGTGGTTGCTGGATTTCTTGGCAGCAACTTTCATACACCCTGGCTGATGATTGTGAGCGAGAAATATGGTCTACTTCTGTGTTTAGACAGCGCCTGAATCTAGTGACTTGCAGAATTCAATTTCATGGAAAAGAAATACATTGGTACTCCAACAACTCCATTCATTGCATGGTATCTCGGACCTCATTTACTCCGCGCATCTTTGGAAACCACGGAGTTTTCCTCGAGGTGATACAGATAAGTAAGCCCAGTCCGAGGCTATATCCATGCACTGCACCCCATCCAGGATTCACTCCATGGACCCATATCAAATTCACATAATTCCTCTATAAGGCTGATACCGCACCAAGGGAAAGGATTTACTTGGCGGGGAATTCCGTACCGCATGCATCAGACTTTAATCCGACATGTCAGCAACTTCATTCGTAAAAGACCAAAAATCAGCGGATACAGTTTATACCGTCAGATTTTCAATATTCTACATGTAACCGACTCTGTCGCACATGTAGTTGAAATTGCCGGACTGTGCCATGGGGTAAGGCTCACTTTGTCACACAAGCCCGGGCACAGCTCCATCTTTACGGGGTTGGGGGTTCCAGATTATAAGCGTGCGGCGCGTTTGAATCCATTCCAGTCACTGCCCAGCCAAAAAATTGACCCCTGACCGACTGGAGATATTGATAGCGTTTAGCGATGAGGATTGGGGCTTGACCCTGCCAACGGACGGATCAATTTGATGTTGGTGCAAATTATACGACTGTTGTATTGAAAACAGCCAAGGGGCATTGGGGAGAACGCTGAAGTGTCCTTTTGTCAAAAATATCTTGATTTTGCAGTCGTCAATCTATCGGCCGAGCAGAGCAGAGCTTAGCATTGTTCACTTCATGTTCTTAGCCAATTGTGGGGGGAACACGGGCCGAGCTTTCCATTCGAGTAAGTAGCCTGGCACCTTCCGGTTTTTCTTCCTACCTAACCAGGGAACTTTGCGATGCCTTGTTGGGATTGATTGCGGGGAATGGCTCTGCCTGTACCACTGGGCCCTCAGGGCAGTCTGAACACTCTCACGTTGAGCTCAAAGCGAAATGAACCGATGAAAAAACGATCTGTCTAAGCACACCAGACATCTTAATGACCACGATGCCATCGACTACATGTAGCTACATTCTCTCGCGTACCTCCCTGGACTACGAAAGATACGAACGAAAAAGTAGGTGCAGGTCGTGCTACACTGCACATTGTTGCGTGGGTAGCTGGTTCACTTCTGACTTTTTAATCCTGTTAGGATACTTTACACGTGGAATGCATCCGACTAAGAAAGACGAGGGGACAAATTGATTCACACCGTCACACACTTGGGAATATCTCCACCAGGCGCAAATAATCAGGATAACGACCCCAAAGCCACAACGGATAAAAGCCCCTTGTGGTGTAGTTGGCTATCACGTTCGGCTGTAATTGCATAACCATATACCGAAAGGTCACCGGCTCGATTCCGGTCGAGGGGACGGCACATTCTTTCCTTTTTGCTTCAACGAGAATCTCTAGAGAGAAGCCACACGCGCCAATATTAGTAGATCGCCCATCTCTCTTGATGGGAGGCCGTGCTCGGCATCGCCCCGAGGAACGGGATCCTTCTTTTCACCTAATAATTATTGACCTTGATGAATCCAACAACAACACGCACATGTGCCATATCCTTTATATCCTTTGCAGCCCTTCAAAGAAATATGCTTAAATTTATTGGTGCACGGTATGCTGTTGCAAGCCCGTGCTTGATGTTTGGGAACACGTGGAAGACGCCCGACTACCTCTCAGCATATTTCTATGTATGTTTGCTCTTCCTAGGGGCTTTGCCGGATCCTTCATATCCTATCTGGCGTAGTTGGAGATAGAAAACATGCCATTCTCGACGAGGAATATTTCCTGATTGAGGCTTACATTGTTTGTGATAGCGACCTTCCAGACACTCCGAGGATGTCGTTAGACTGGAAGGCGCCAACGCCACGCCAAGACAGAGCTCGTTGAGGGAATCTGCTTCACAGTCATGTACTATGGTAGGCTTGCTTTCAAAACGCTCAGCTCAGAGTGTATTTAAATGGCAAAAATATGTTTAGCATATCTTAGTATGAGTGAGTGTGGTTTGAGAGCTTTCGGGCAATATTGTTCGTTCGAGGGGAACAGCTTGTGTCAAACCCTAACCCTGCCAAACTTGCAAGCCGGCAATAGTCAATATCATCGGCAAAGTCAGATCAGAGGGAAAAATTGCTTGAGGATTTCACGGTCCTGGAGACGATCAGTTCACCTTCCACCAATTCTCGATTTCTCGTTGGTTACCGAACCGCTGTCGAGATGAGACAATTGATGGGATGTTCCTGGCAGAGAGTGGAGTCCGAGGTCGTGTCCAGAGGCTTAGCGGGCCGCCGCCCTGCAGTGGGAGGCTGGAGCCGCTCGAAGCTTCACGGGCACCCCGCAGTTGGTCCATTGACGCGTTCCGCGAGCCTACCCTGCCTGCCCCCATCAACAACGCTTTGCCGCGCGATTCTCTGGGCACCTCCAACACGCGACCCAATACTTTCTCGCTCACGTTCCTCACCGCCGCCGACTTCCGGGTCACCTTTCTCAAGTTCTCTAATTTCCTCCGGTTTTCTATCGCCATGGGGAATTAACATTTGGGGTCAATTTGTGCGACCAGCGCGCTTCTTCGCGGGTATTCCATCTTCGCACAGTCCTCAGCCATAATGCCGACAACTCATGTCGAAGCAGCCTCGGAGGCCCATCTCCAAGAGATTGCAACCACCATATGGAAGTCTCGCAAGGTTGTAGTTGTCACAGGCGCTGGAATTAGCACAAATTCGGGCATTCCGGTAGGTTTAACGCGTCGTCTTTCGTGCTCGTTCGCGTTGTGGCCCCTGCTGACGGTACTCAGGATTTTCGCTCCGAGAATGGCCTCTACTCTCTGATTCAGGCCCAGTTCGATGCGGTAGCTGGAAACGAGGGAACTGACGGCAATTGTGACGCCGACCAATCTGACCTATCGTCCGACTATGCCATTGAGAGACCAGCCAAACGGAGGAGGATATCGCCCCAGGGCGCGAGCGCAGTTTTCCCCAACCTCTTTCCAAATCGTCGGCCGAGCGACAAACAACGAGCGCGGGAAGCCGTCAGCTCTGGAAAGACAACCGAAACCGAGGGCGATACAATCGAAGTCGCGACGCCGGACTCACCAGCCCAGACTCCATCCAGCTCGCCAACACGGGCAGAACGCGGATCCGGGCCGTTCGATGAGCAGGGAGATGTGGTGATGGGGGACAACGACTCGCAGGAGCATGCTCCGGGCCCACCTGCAGAGCTGACAGACACGGATAGGGTGGATCTGCCTCGTGTGCGCAAAACAACACCTGCTTCACGCGCGACGTTGACGCCCCTCCTAAGCCCACGACTCTCCTCTGGGAATTCAGAGCCTGACGAAGTCGATTTGATACCAGTGCCCTTAGTCCAACAGTCGCATTTTGTATCTTCCCCTCCAAGCCTCACCATAGGCCCTGGCGCCATTCCAACTGATGTCGAACCAACCCATACCATTGTTTCTTCACCCCTCTCATCTCCTCCGCCATATCTATCCGACCCGTTCCAAGAATATTCATCCAGCCCGTCGTCGCAGTCCTCCAGCCAGGAAGACAGGTCGTCTGAATCACGAAATGAAGACTCGACACCCTCAACACCACTTCTCACATCACAGACGTCGTTTGCCTCGACGTCAAGTCGAACCTCGTTGCCAAATCTCAAAGGAAAAGATCTTTTTGATGCACAAATATGGTCATGTCCGATTCGCACATCGGTATTTTACACCTTTGCCACCACACTTCGGCAGAAAGCGCGTTCGGCCGAACCGACAAGTAGCCACCACTTTGTCAGCATACTGAGGGATTCGCGGAAACTGGTACGGTGCTACACCCAGAATATTGACCAGCTTGAGGAACGAGTCGGCCTCACGACTTCACTCGAATTAGGGCCTGGTAGCCGGTATCGCTTCTCTGCTCGCGCCGGGCGAGCCTCTGGAGGCACTTCAAAGTCGTCGGCCAAGGAGCCTGAGAACACATTCGAGAGCCAAGCCAAAGCCGACTCTCAGCCGGATAGCTCGTCCCAAGAGGAAGAGACTGAAGGCGGCGCCCCTCTGGGCGAAGAGTCTCAAAGCCAGGGCGGCAGCCAGGATTCTACTGCAGCTGCTGAAGGTGATTCTGAACCACCTACAAGTGGCACAACAATCACAACCCCCACACCGCCGAATAATTCTCCGCGATTGGGACCAAACCGTGGCGTTGAGTGTGTTTTCCTACACGGTTCTCTCGCACAGCTCCGGTGTTTTGTATGTGCCCGCGTTGCGCCGTGGGATGACGAGACGCGTCTGACAGATACCATGGCTGGGCGGCAACCTTTATGTCCTCACTGTGCTGGCGCTACAGCCGCCCGTCAAGAAAGGGGTAAACGTGCTCTTGGAGTCGGAAAGCTGCGACCCGATATCGTACTTTACGGCGAGGAACACCCAAATGCGCATCTTGTCGGCCCCATTGTTCAACACGACTTGTCGCTGGGGCCAGATATGTTACTCATCATGGGAACAAGCTTGCGCGTTCATGGACTTAAAGCACTTGTCAAGGAGTTTGCCAAGGCAGTCCATGATCGTGGGGGTAAAGTGGTGTTTGTAAACTTTACCAAACCACCAGAAAGTGTATGGGCGGATATCATCGACTTTTGGGTACAGTGGGATTGCGACTCTTGGGTAGAAGATCTGAGAACGAGGAGGCCGGCCCTCTTCCTGCCTCCTGGGGCTGCCCCTCCCGAAACCGAAAAGACGAAGTCGGCGAAGTCGTCAAGAAAAAGTGGCGAGACAGCGAAGCGAGGGAGTGGCACAAAGATGGCTACAAGCAAACCGAAAGGTGTCTGTGAGCCCGCCAAGCTGGTCGCATCCCCAGAAGCAGACTCGGCGCCGACAAAGGAGGAGGAGAGAGCGAACGATACCGCCAAAGCGCTCGAAGAGAAGACAGCCACCAAATCACCTGAAACCAAGGTGCCAAAGCCGCGCCGAACTAAAGTGAAGAGAGTACTTCGTTACAACCCGGATGCGAAGCGGCCGAACGCTGTCCGTGATGACAAGGTCAATGGGGCGTACCTTGTCAGGAAGATCACCTTTGACCTGCATCGTCTAACTGGCACAAGTGCGCCTTCTCGCCCCAAGAGTGCTCCGGTCACACCCACGACGAAGCCTAAGGTCAAGCGGGCGCGAAAGTCGGCACCCGCTGCTTTACAGTCTGTGCAAGAGCTAGCAGGGGAGAAAGCAGAGGCCCCACAAGTCGAAGAAGTGGTCAAACCAGCCGTGGAGACACCTGCTCCAGAAAAGGACGATTCTATTTCCGCAGCTGTCAAGAGCCGAAAGAGGAAACGGACCGTTACGTGGAAGAAGATTCATGGGGTGGAGACGCCGATTGCGCTGGAAGACCAAGCTGGGCCAGATCAAGCACTGCCTGGCCCGGCACGTCTGCTTTCGCTCAGCAGGCCCAGATCCCCAGAGCCATTACCTCCAAGGTTGCCTAAGCTCGAGAATCCACCCAAGGTTTCACCCAACAAACTCCAACCTCTCGAGCCCCCAACGGTTGGGCTATTCAGCAATCCGTTCTTCCTTTCAGATCCTCTTTACAGGCACTTTGGCTACTCGTCGCCGCCACGGCGGTATGTGCGGGACGAACGGGGGGCATATAGCCCTACGATGCAACTGCGGAGGGAAGAGCAAGAAGCAGTTACGGCTTTGTCTAGCCTCAGTGGGCGCTTCATATAGAAGGAATTGGATTTTTTTGGCAAGCGTACATCTGCGTTCCTGTGACCTCGGTCCCTTTGACTACCGCCTCTGCTTTTTGATGATGTATCCTTTTTGCATTGCAACCGTTGCTGCAGACAGATGAACCAAGAATCCCTGCCAGTTTGCTCGGCATCATTGTCAAGTGCAGCACCACTTGGCATTTCGACACTAATTCTGCAGCGAACGGTCTACTACTTGCGGAATGGATATGTGCATCTCCGGACCGTCGGTGATGTCGGTGAAGTACGACAGATGAGACCGCCGCAACACCGATCGAACAGAGCGCATGGTTGATCCATGGTCAGGCAGGACTGGCAAGATATTTGTTAGCTGGTACTGCATGACCTGAACATGGGGTCGATGATGAACAACCTGTTGCCGGGTCTCCAGGGATGCCTCTATCGCACCTTGCACGTCTGCATGGGGGAGCGCGTCGATGATGGCGGCGGCGGCTGCGAGGAGAAGAATCGAATACTTCATCTTGGATTGCTTATGGGAAGTACTTTGGGGAAAGATTGCCCTGACAACATTTGCGAGATGGCAGAAAGGGGAGGGTGGCTTAAATACTTGGCTTGTGGAGGCATTGGTGCTGGAAGCAGGTAATATGTGCCGTTACACTCGTTTGTGGCATACTTAGCTGGAATTCTGGGGGGAAGCCGTCAGTCGGGGTAAATACGCGCCGATTCGGTGACGGGAAGGTGTCTGTCTGTCTCAGAAGTGCTAGAGGGATTTGACTTGGAGGACACGGTAGTTGCATCTTGGCCATGGGCCATGGCAGACTTGGAGGGGCATGAAGGCGTCAAGACATTTAGCTCTTGCAGGACCCTCGGCGTTGGTGATGTGCGCCAGAGTCAAGAAGATCGGGCTTCCCAGTGGCCCCTCCGAATCAGGACGGCGAAATATGCGGCTTCAACCACCCAGGTCTGCTCTAGGCACGCCCAATACCCTGGGGCACTCCAACATCCATGTTCGTGTTGTGACGTTGAATCGCGAAATCGAAAGCTGCTGACACGCCAATGAATGTGGAAATGTCTTTCGGCTTTGCATTCTGCTGAGGGGGCCGGAGAGCAGTCGGTGTCCGTTGACAGGGCGGCAGCAAGCGCCCCGCATGCGCCCGCATGCCCACAAGCGGCCGGACCGTCCCGTTAACGCCGCTGACATGCGCGCCGTGCTGCTGACTGGGTGACATGAGATAAGTGCGGTGCGGTTTTGTATTTAATGCCTCTCTCCCTGATATCGTCGTCGATGTTCATTTTGCTTTGACCCATGAAGTACCAGCTCGTATAACTTGCGGCGCACCAGTTAAACGACCAACTCCACCCACCGCACGACTGATAGATGCAGCGCATTAGAGTAAGAATGGCCACCGTCATCAAAGTCACCGACAGCCGCGTCCCTAGCGACGTCTCGTCCAAAACTCACCATGTCCTGTCCAAGACTGGCAAGCTCGTTCGGTTCAGGAATACCTACGACTCATGGGACAAAGCCCATGACAGCAGCACTGTCTTGCCTGGGTTGCTGAAGATTATCAGGTCAGGCCTAATACTTTACTGATATTACGTCTGGATATGCTGACCCGAAAGAAGCCACCGACTGAGTGGAAATCTTGGACCAATGCCCAAAGTCCCCGGCTCGCCGGTGCCAGTCCGGAAGCCTGCCTTTGCTACTGACCGAAAGGGTTCAGACAGCATGAGAGCGACCTGGCTCGGGCATGCATGCTATTTTGTTGAATTCCCGTCTGGACTGCGTGTACTCTTCGACCCGGTTTTTGAGGACACCTGCGCACCTGTGTCGTTCCTCAGCTCCAAGCGCTTCACTCCAGCTCCATGCACTATTGCGGATCTTCCCTTTGTTGATGCAGTCGTAATCTCACACTCACACTACGACCATCTCTCCAACCCGACTGTGCTGGAGATCCGGAAACATCACCCAAACGCCCATTACTTTGTCGGATTGGGACTGAAGAAGTGGTTCCGAAACGCTGGGATCAACAATGTCACGGAGCTGGACTGGTGGGAGGATGCTGAGCTGACGCTTGAGACTCCAGAGAGTCTCATCAAGGGACGCTTCTCTTGTTTTCCAGCGCAGCATAGCTCTGGCCGCACGGGATTCGACAAAGATACCACGCTATGGGCGAGCTGGGGGGTTGCCACTACCACCTCCAGTGGGGTGATAAAGTCTGTCTTTTTTGGCGGTGACACTGGCTGTGAGTTTTTTTCTCTCTATAAATTCCATGAAATCCGTTGACATTTTGGCAAGACCGTGCCGTCCCGGAATCCATTCAGGGTGACGATTATGCTCCGGAACACGAGCATCTACCGGTCTGCCCAGAATTTGCAAAAATCGGCGCTCTTCGGGGGCCTTTTGACCTGGGGTTGATCCCAATTGGCGCCTACAAACCTAGATTCCTAATGTCGTCTGTGCATGCAAACCCGTTCGACGCCGTTGAGATTTTCCGCGACACGAAATGCAAACGCGCCGTGGGGATCCATTGGGGAACCTGGCAACTGACGTTTGAAGACGTGATCGAGCCACCAGCCCTCCTGCGGCAAGCGCTCGTCAGGCGGGGAATGCCCGAGACGGGCGTATTCGATGTTTGCGATATTGGCGAGACCCGGGACTTTTGAACCTTAAAGAAAGAGATGATTTCATCCGGAAAGGACTGGCGTGCTTTTGCCATAGCACGGGCCACTTTGACGCGCAATCCCCAATATCGCGGCCAGAGCGGTCTTCCAAACCTACCCCAACTTTCTCCCATCGACAAATGCCAGACTGCGTCGCTGCGACCCCAAACGGCGTGCAACCTCGCCGCCGCCTCGAAACGTGCCAATGGCGTCGCCCTCGCTCTCGTTGCTGCCTCCCGAGCTGGTGTGTTTCGTCATTGACCACCTCGACCGATTCCGGGACCTTTCTGCGCTGGCACGGACCGACCGCAGGCTGTACAACATTACAAACCCCGTCATATACAAACGTGCCGTGTCGCAGGGAGATGCGTGGCCCCTGGCCTGGGCCGCCCACTGCGGTATTGCTGGAACATTGATCAAGATTCTCGATGCTGGTGTTTGCCCAGACTTCAGATTCCTCGACAGTTTGCCCCTGGAGGACTGGAAACGAGTCAACGCAGCTGCAAGGTTTGCTGCCACGGTCTACAACAAACCGGCCAACTGGGACCACGACGACAATTGCGAGCCGACTGCCGAATGGTCTCCTGAAACGGAAGGCAGCGACCACACCGGGGCCGGCACTACTCGTCAGCCGTCCAGCAATTCTAGCTCGGAACACGCAGGCTGGGACCAAACCGCCGAGGACAATACAGATCTTGGCTCTGACATCTCCATGGGCGAGACCGAGTCCGACTTTGACGCTGAGAGTCCACCGTTAGTATGGGGCCCCGCCGTGCCAAGTACTGTTGTGCGTGAATATACTGCTCTGCATCTCGCCGTGCAGAATGGTCACAACGACATCGTCGAGATCTTGCTGGACCGCGGCGCCCCTATTGACTCCGCCTCCAGCTCCCTCTGCGAGTGCACTCATCAGCCAGGACTCTTGAATAACGCCGAGAGCCCTGATGTTGACCATGGCCCACCGTGTTGGACCCCCTTACACATCGCTATCTGCCATTCTCGCTCAGATACGGCGAAACTGCTCCTCTCTCGGGGCGCTTCCCATATGATGGAGTATGGAGATGGAGGGCAGTCTGTCACTGCCCTTCATCACGCTTCCGCCATGGGGCTTTCGGAAATGGTTAGGTATCTGGTCGAGAACGCCATTCAGGCAGATACCGAGGTCAGAGACAGCAAGACGCTCACTCCTCTCTACTACGCCTATGCTCAGCGCCGTTGGAATTCTACTTTGCCCCTACTGCTCAAGCTCGGCGCCAACATCAATGTGGACATAAAGTTGTTCCTACCTTACTCGACCATCACACCGCTGGGCGAAGCTTGCCGACTCGGACATTTTGACACGGCCGATCGTCTTCTGGATCTTGGTGCGGATGCAACGCGAGGCTACATCGCTACAAACTCGGGACGCGGTCTATCGCCTCTTCATATGATCTGTATGCCCTCGGCCAAATCACCTGGACCTCCGACTATCTTCAAGACGACTTTAGAAAGACTCCACGCAGAATTGGAGGCTGACCAGGCCCGCATGGCGACAACCGCCAAACTGATCTCCAAGGGTGCATCGCTTGACGCCCAAGACTGCAGTGGGGATACACCACTCATTGCAGCTGCTCAAAACCGCAACGTTCCAGCTCTTCGTGCAGTCATCAAAGCTGGCGCCGACGTGAATCAGCGCAATCTTCTGGGACGAAGCGCACTCATGCAGGCCATTTTGGGTGTCCAGAACCCCACTACGCCGACAAACGACTACCTAACACCGCTTACCCAAACTCTCCGCGCGCTCCTCGATGCTGGTGCATCCGTGAGTGAGAGGGATGCGGACGGCAACACGCTACTTCACCTTGTTGTCCAGGATGCGCTCAATTGGTCCAGTGACAAAAAGGTCATTCTCAGGTTTCTCCTGAACATACCTGGAATGGTAGAGCTGATCAGCTCTAGAAACAAGGATAACCTGACACCTCTTCGGCTTGCTTTCCGCGCACGGAAGCTCGAGGCTTGTGACATACTGATTCGCAGAGGCTGTATCCGCGGAGGCTGTCTGCGCGGAGGACTGGAGCCCAGTGACATCCTTGCCATGTGGGCCGAAGCAAATGAGAGGCCATGGGACCAGGATGCGCTCGATTTCGTCTTGGATATCGACGATACCAGGACGCTGACTGCGGGTCAGTCCACCTATGCCCCGCTGCCCAGCGGAAAGCAGCGCCTGCCATTTTGATGCGCCGGATCAATACCCCTACCTGACCATTGGCACCACCCACTAAATTGGATCTTTTGCTGGTTGGCTGGCTTGCCCCGCCGGGCTTATTCTTCTTTCTTCATCTTGCAATTTTACGGATTGGGTGCCTGGTCTTCGATCCCTTTGATCGTTCTGGTACCCTCGCCATGACAGGAACAAAGTGTCTTTTCTTCCATGTAGACCACTTGGATATTTGACTTTGGGGGGGCTGGAAAAGTTTTTGGAACTGAGGCGTTGGAATAAATCGCAAATAGAAGCTCTTATGCCAACAATCCCTAGAATAGAAACTAAGCTATCTAACTCGTGGAGTCAACCCCTGGAAAGATTGTTCGCGGGGTACCTCACGGCTTGGCTACGGCCTCTGGGCCAACCTACCAGGTATTCTTTTCTAATTTTGAAGTGCTAATGGAAACCTGATGGCTTAATGAGGATGTTCGGGTCCTTGAATGTTGGAGTTGGGGCTTAAATATTCTTCTGCCTTGACCCGTTGCAAAACGGGTTCCTAGCTGTTCATGTATCTGTGTAAAACCTTCCTCTGTACTCACCAAAGTCGCACACTGACAATCTTCCAGGGTTTGGATTGTACAACCTTGGGGAGGTTATGTATAAATCCATGCGAGCGTGCTGTTGTGCACTGCACTGCGCTGCTCTGCTGGGTTGAAGCTACTTTACTCCAGGGCTGATGGATGAATCCTCAGCACAGCACGACTACCACTACCACATTCCGAATATGATTACGTTTTCTCGCTCGTGTCTATCACATACGACCATACCCACTGGAAAACTCGGGATCCCGTCCGCTCTCCCATAGATAAGTCAGTGAGGGCCAGACTAGTAGTTGGGTCGGTGACGACCAGCGAATCCCTGGTGTTGTATGTTTT
>Ga0247765_1001082_pt1 | contig 15517 bp, 23 predicted proteins | sample UWRJL106311C6_FD_179949 | JGI IMG/M metagenome (GOLD analysis project Ga0247765, IMG submission 179949) | Plant litter microbial communities from Arlington Agricultural Research Station in Wisconsin, United States - UWRJ-L106-311C-6 | ecosystem: Environmental > Terrestrial > Plant litter >... | reverse complement strand
CCCCCCCCCTACCCACTTGAAGGGAGCAATCCCAAACGCCATGACCATCTCCTCCGATCCTGTGATGTATACAGGGCGAACATTGCTGCCCGCTGCTGGGTGGTAATTATGATTAGTACAGGATTGCGTATGCGACCCCAGTTACTCCCTGATCATCTTGGCAGTTGCCCGCCGGACACGACCACTGCGTCGCACTAAAGATGCATCGCTGACTTTGCCCGTCGTCCTCACCGCTCCTGGTCCCTCTCGAACTCTGGCTCGGCCGCGTGCCTCATCAGCTTGCGGTTCTACGTCTTCGGTTGACTCCTTGCGCAAACCCAGTCGATCTCGCCAATGCTTCTTCCCACGAATCTTCGCCTCGTCTTCAGCATCCAAAAACCGATGGATAGTTCGGTGGTCTAGCACCCGCTCCTCTCTATCCCAAGGGCCGGCAAGCTCTGTCTTGGGCCAGATAAAGCCGTACAGCGTCGAGTGTCGCTCGCAACGAGGGCAGTTGGCTCTCGTGTAGTATGCATCCTTCTGGACAAAAGCAGTGGTGCAGTTGGTGCAGTGAATCCAAGCCATTTCAGGTTCTGAGAGAAGAAGTGGTGTAAGAGTGTAATCGCCAGGCATGCGGTGGCGGCGCGGGGCCGCCGGAGATGGTGATCTCTTGATCGATTTTCTCTTCCCCTTTGACTTTGTTGCGCTAGGACTCGAGATTGTGGCCTCTGTCTGCGTTGATGTCTTAGTAGGGGTGGCGTCAGCTTCCCTTTCGCTCACCGCATTCGAGTCCAGGAGGATTGCGGGCGCGTCAGGCAGTGTTTGCGAGTCGATGCACTCGACGGAGGGTTCTACACCTATCAGGGGCGAGGCAATGACTGCACTCTCGCCGGAGCCCTCGGCCCTAGTTGTCAAAAGAACAGAAGGCACGGCCGGCGATGCAGGCAGATCGGAAATCTGTTGCACATCTACCTCATTGACGGGTTCGGTTTTGAGAATCTCGACGGTCTGCTTGACCGGAGTAGGGTCAGGCGAGAGAACAGAAGGTTCCGGACTGTCCACGTCGGGCGAGGTGACTTCAGTAACGTTGCCAGTTACCGACTCAGATAAAATGGACCCTTGACGTAACTCGGATTCTGAGCTTGCTCTGGAGCTAGCAGGGCCGAGAGGAACCGATACGACCTCGTAGTGTGTAGTCTTCTGCTTCTTAGCAGGAGTAATTGGTGGAGTGCCAAGCCCCAACGCATCTTGATCACGCTTCAGCGACGGGTTTGGCTGCTCGAGGCTGCTGGAATCCGTGGTTGAAGACCGCTCGGCAAAAAATCTTTGGCTCCGCTGGCGCTTCAAAATCCGGGGTCGGATGTCTGGTGTAACCGATGATGTTCGAGATCCAGCGGCGGTACTGTCGTCACGCCGGCGTCGGCGCAAAGAGTAGCCTTGGGCAGCGCTGACCAAGTCTTCTTCGATGCTCTTCTGGATTGAAGGTGTTCCCTCCTGCTGCCAGCCGTTCGTCAGATTATTTTCGCATGTCTGGCACAGGCAATCGCAGTTGTCTTCGCCGAAGTAGCTTTCGCTGTACGTAACAGTGATTTCCTCCCCGACCTCAATGTCCTTGCATGCGATGATTTCGATCCCTGCCTGCCCTCTAGTAACGAGCCTGGCATTCGCCTCGCAGTCGTGGTTGGCAAATCGAGCCGGGCCCATAAACAGACTGGTCGACTTGCTCCGGCTGCTCACCACGAGACTGAAATCCTTCTTGCGCGAGGCGATCTCGGCCTCTTCCTCCGGTGTGACGACAACCTGGATCCCTGAAAGATATTTGATCGTTTCGTTCCTTTTGATAAAGCGGCGAGCCGTAATGCAGGCCTCGGCTGAGACAATGGTATAGCGATTCGTCGCATTCACCTCAAAAGGGCAGTCGGGAAGGTAGATGGACATGTAGCGGCGGAGGTGGGCCTTGAAATCCTCCTTCTCCTTCGGCGTCCTGAGGGAGGCGCAAAACTTATTGAGGCCAGTCGTTGCGAGGAGCTTCTCTTCCGCGACTGGCATATCAGGATCGACAATGAGATGCGCTTTAATGATCTTGGTAATCTCTTCTTCTCTAATATTGCGCGACGGGTGATACGAGGTCCGGTTCTTCGGGATGGTGGTCCAGTAGAAGGTCTGTATTTTGGTTAGTGGCCCGTTCTGACCGTACGATCCGCACAACTGGCACCGGCCTCTACTTACGTGGTCCACCAATGCGTCCGTCAGTATGTCATCGTAGGCAGCGATTTGGGCCAGTGTCAACCGCTGGCGTTTGGCAGTCACTGGAGGCGCTCGAGGCATTGCGCCTGAAGGGAAAGTCCGGAAATTAGATGTTGCGCGCTGGTTGTGAAATGAATGGCAGAATTGCTGGTATTGAATGCGCGAACAAGGAGATGATGTTCTCGTAAATGAATGGGGCGGCAGACAACAAAAGCGGCCAGTGTAGCGTGTCTTTGCACCCTTCAAGGAGCGGGTGGTGCAAAAGACAGTTGTGGTAAAAGGTGGAAGGAGTGGACGAAGGTCAAGCGCTGATGCAAGACCTCCTTCATGCGACTCTAGGGCCCAAGCAATTCGCTGGAGGGCGATGGAAGGGAGCCAACACGCAGGGGCTGAAAAAAAAAGTGGTGAGACGACGAGAGAGGGCCTCGAAGGGCGACTCAGCCTTCAGCTGCGAATCAGCAAATGATAAGCAGGCGCTGTCAATGGGGGTTGCCGAGTGGGTGCCGAGAGTACCTGGCTGGCGCAGTCCAATCGAGATGGGAGCGGTGCGGGTGGATGTCCGTCAGACCTGTTGTCGTCATATCCGGGCCTGCGACAGGCTGGGTATCGAGTACTTTGCAGGAACGACGGGTTTCCCGCCGCTTTGAAGATTGTCTGAAGATCACCCAGAGTTGCGAACGGGAGAAATGCACCGAGCACGGAATGATTAACGAGAAGAGGGAGTAAATGTCTCAACGCGACGACTCCGTCTGCACCCCTCTCAGCATGGCAACTGCACAGCAATGAATGGCTCCTCCCGCTGGTTCCCCTCGAATTTTACACTAATAAATTCCGAGTTCCATTGGCAAGCGGTTGCCGTGGAAATTCGGGGGGCTAGGCGAGTTTGCGACAAGTCTGGCGGGGGATCCTGACAGGCTCGCTCCTCTGCGGAGTTTGCGCAAGCCCGCTCATTGGCGCCGCTGCTGGCCAAAGCTGAAGGTACAAAGGTACAAGCTAAAGTGTCTGCATGTGGTCTCTTCAGGTCCGCGAGCAGGGATGGGCTGACCAAGAGGATTGATTACATAACCATTCAAGCTCAGCGCGGACTTTTTTGCAACTTCTGAGCTTCTGGCGCGTGGTGGGATACGGCGACTGGGATAGTGTCACGCCCAACTCATTCTTCTCACCGTTTGGACCGTAGGCGTCTAGACGCTGCCTGAGGTAGGAAAAAATGATTCAACTAAAGGTAAAGGCTTTCCAATTCGGTTTGGCAGTCGCAGGCGCTGACATTGACAGTCGATGCTCCATTGCATCGACAATTCGGGGGCTGCAATGGTCGAGTGCGCCATGATTGTCGGCCAGAAGAGACATGCATCAATCGGTACGGAAGGGAAACAGCACGTAACTTTGGAAGTTATCTTGCTAACTCCGTTCTGCTTAGGTGATCGGATAGTCGTCGTCGTCCAGAAACAAAGAGGCGCCCAGGCCGCGGGCATGGCTTCGTCCTCAGCAGCGAACAAAGTCAAGCGAGGTGACATTCGACATGCCGTGGTAGTCCGGACAAAGCAGAGGGTGTCAAGAAGAGATGGGAGTGTCGTCCGATTTGATGACAACGCGTGTGTCTTGATCAACAAGGCTGGCGATCCGGTCGGTTCCAGAGTCAACGGCGTGGTGGGCCAGGAATTGAGAAAGAAGAAATGGAGCAAGATTCTCAGCATGGCGCCTATGCAGGCGTAGAATCTCATGGGTTCACGCTGGCGACCTTATCTAGGCGAGGGCAGACCGTCGGCAGCCCAGGATTATCCGAACGTTCGATTGTTGCACTGTTCCCTGGTCCTGTATAATACCTGTACGATCTGTACAATTCCAAGCAATAAAAATGAGTCTCGTATGGGCAAGCGATGTCATAGAAATCTTCTGCTTGGTGTATACTCGGTCCCATTCCATGATCCTAGCCTAGCCATGTACTTCTTCCCTTCCCTAGAAACCCATCAACCCATGAACGCCTAACCATCTTATGTCGCCCCGCCGTGGATGACGAAACTGGGGGGGGGGGGGTGAATCGAGTTACTGGAAAATGTTGCCGCAATCGCAGCAGACGTAGAAAAGTTTCTGCAAGGAGGCTAGTTAGTGACAACTGTGTCTTGAAGGGAAGGCGGTTCTCGTACCATGCCGGTTTCGGCGCTCCGCTGTTGGGACTGGAAGAACACGGCTTCCTCTTTTCCGCACGCCGGGCAGAGCTTGTTCGACCGTGGGAGCTAAACGGTAGTCGGATCAGCCAGCGGTTCAGATTAGACAAGCATCCGAAACTTGTGAAACGGAAAGCGAATCCTCCACCGCTGGCAGACCGGACCACTGGGCCGGCGAGAGAAGCATGGCAACGCAGATCAAGTCCAATGTCTACAATTCGTCGGGAAGACCATTGATCATCGCGGTGTGATAAAACACGTCATCCATCTCCTTGTCGTCTGGGGAGTCTGGCGAGTTGAATTTGGCGTCATAGTCCTCGTTGACTTCAAGGAGGCTATCGTAATGCTTCTCGGCATCTGGGTTGAAGACGCCGATGTCCTCGTCACTCATATCCCACGCGATGGGGCTGACCTCTATGGTGAACGGATCGTGGACAGCCGGGAAAGAAGGCGTGATGGTATCCTTCTCCTCAATAGCTGCTGTGTCCTGCCAGCAGACGTCGCATTTGATCGGCATGCCACAGCAGGCGCACCAGAGAAGAGATGAGGGGGGGATCGTCTTTTTCCACTGCTTGATGAGTTCTGGGGTTAAGAAAGCAAAACTGACCGTAGGATCAGAGCCAACATCCTGCGTCACACCCGCCGTCTCTCCGGCCGCGTTGTTCAGAACGTTGCGAAAGATGCAGGAGGATTGCGCCTCCTCGGAGAAGCTACATGTGCGACACGTAAAGAGCAACTTTCTCTCAACCTCGTCCTCTTTGGGATATAGCATGTTACTGCATTCGGAGCAGAAGCGAAAGGTGATTTGTTCGAGAGGCTTCTTAGCGCGGTCGCCGGAGTTCTGGGGGGCAGGCGCAGGCGAAGACATCGTGAGTGCTTTGGATTTGCTAGGTTTGGAATGTCGGGGGGGGGGTTCGAGTGTTCAGTGTTGCGCTCGCGCGCAGTAAGGAGGGAGTTTGCAACGTTGAAGCGATTTGGTGTTGCGCCTCAACCGCTTGTGTTGGTTGTAGGAAGAAAATCCTAGATTGGTTGAAAGAGGAGAATAACAAATGAGCACAAGCTAATGATGAAATTTAAGGGAGATGCGGTCTCCGCTTAGTGATCGTGGTCTCCGCTTATTGATCGTGGACTCGGCGGCGAATGAAGCTGTCGCGACATTGAAAACTTTGGGTGAGTAAACCAATGCTGCGGCCTGGCCGTTTGCAGCAAAGCGGGCCTAGCCGGCCCCGCCGCTAGGTTCCCATGCCACCCCCGCACCTGCCCCTCGGTCAATCAAGCTCTCAGCCTTCGCCTACTCCCTTGCGCCCTGATGTCATGAACATCTGCAACTAGAATTTGAGGGATACAGAGTGCTCTTTGCAAGAACTAGAACTGCTAACAGTATCAGACAGTCAAACGCCTCAGCAGATCGGCAAGTGTTTCCCATGGATGGTCACATTGGCTGTGATGACGGTAAAACAAGAGCGGGGCTGGTCAGGCGTGCAACAAACTCTGTGAATCCTGTGATTGCTTTGTCGAACTTGGAAGTAGTCAATCTGTTTCTGAGACACCTCACCCCAAAAGTTCGGTGATAGGGACCACGCAGATGAAAGGGGCGATCCAATCTACCCAATGGGTTTAACATCTACCATTCTCCCGGGTTTTGGTGTTGGTGTGTGCGCGTTATATTTATCTATTTGTCAGTTGCCGTGTGTGTTTTCCCCTCCCCACAAAGAGCAGCGTGAGGCCTCGTGATTCGGACGGTAAAGTAACTACCACACTGTGGAATCAGCAGGCTGTTGGTGAGCCTGTCTGCGGCTTTCTGGCGCTAGCGGGCTGTTGAACCAGTGACGACGTCGGGCTTTGCTGCACAACGATCCGTGCCCTGGTAACAGACGCAGACAGACGCCGTTTAACCCCGCCGAAGCCCCTCATCACAGCCCGCCGTGGTAGTCAGGCACCCCAGACTCCCCAGGACCTTCCCGCCCTTCCAATGGATTCCGCACCCACTTGTACTTGCATCAACAACCCGTCCACACCTACGTCTTTCCCCAGAAAATCCCCCAGTTCGCTCCGTCATTCCGCCTGCCCTTACAGACATATACATATGACCCGGGTTGTCTAGCACGTTGTACTCGGCTCGGCTTGTTGTGCCGGTTTCTCCTTAGGCTTTTCGCATTCCACAACAGCAGCGCCCTTCGACCCTCTCGGCGCTGGTGATACCCCGCCAGGAGCTCCCCCCCGTGATTATAAAAGTGTCCGCCTTTCTGTCCCATCTCACTCTTCCTCACAACTTTTTGCGATCCGCCTCCAGGAGCGCAGCAACCCAGCAACCATGAGCGACGTGAGTGACGTGATATCTGAATCCTTGCGGCGTTATCTCTTTTCCCTCGGATTTGACCGTGTGCTGACTTGTGCTGTCTCCTCTCACGCACAGCAGACCGACACAGGCCTTCCACCCGGCTGGGAGGTGCGCCACAGCCAGAGCAAGAATCTGCCCTACTACTTCAATGCGGTCGAGAAGAACTCGCGCTGGGAGCCCCCGCCTGGAACCGACACGGACAAGCTCAAGATCTACATGGCAAAATACCACAGCGGCAGCTTGGTGACGGAAGGCGCCCAGCCGGGTAAGATCCGTGCCGCCCATCTGTTGGTCAAACACAACGAGAGCCGCCGGCCGTCGAGCTGGAGAGAGGTGAGCGAAACCCGGGTTCCCTAGCAGTAACACGACAGCTCGTTACCCAGTATTAGTAACTTTCGGTGAACCAAACACGGGATGGAAGCTAACGTGGGGCATCCCGTCATGCTTTCTAGGCCGAGATTACGCGCTCCAAGGACGAGGCCCTGCGCATCATCAAAGGCTACGAGGATCGCATCAAGCGACACGATATCGCTCTTGGCGAGCTCGCCCTTACCGAATCGGACTGCAGCAGTGCTCGCAAGCGGGGAGACCTGGGTTATTTCGGACGGGGTGATATGCAGAAGGAGTTTGAGGATGCTGCTTTTGCACTCAAGCCCGGCGAGATCTCGACGGTAGTTGACACCGCAAGTGGGCTGCACCTAATTGAGAGGTACGCTGTTGCAATTGCATGCCTTGGGCAAAATGACATGCTAATACTAGTGACCAGACTCGAGTAATTCCAAATTTGTGGGAAGGCCGATCCTCATGCGGTGTTGGAAACCCCATCTTAACATAAAAAATAAAAACCAGTGATGACCAGCATGACGCAATCAGAAGCTATTTGCGCGGAGATTTCCTCGATTTCCTTGAAGAAAATGAGGACCGCTTCATTGCGGGCTGTGACAGCAGGGCTCTGGGAATCATTATTCGGACTTTTCGAAAGCGTTTCTCGTTATCACCTATAGTGCTCAGACAGCGAATATCACAGGGAACCAAGACATTGATATTTGAGCTATTTGGTTCCTCCTATGTGCCAGCTCTACTACGTCATGGCCCTCATTATCGCGATCTTTGTGTGTAACATCCACCCGCTTGCTCGGGGAATTATTGCAACACATCTTTTTGAACCCACACGGGAGCCAGCACTCAACCGTCAATCTCTCAAGGAGGGAGGTATATAACGCCAACATGATCCTGTATCTAAACAGCCTCGACAGCGTCTTTCCTTTTGAACTCCGCCTCTCTTTCTTGGGGACCAACTCCCCAGGAGCTTTCGATTGTATCACCCATGACATGACCCTGTAAATGATGCCGAATTGATGCTTGTTACCAACGCCAATGACATGCGCAAGTATTATCCAAAAAAATATGCAAGGAGGAGAACTCTCTCCCGAGACATGATGAAACATATCATGTTGATAGTGCCACTTGGTTCACTACCCAGTTTGCTAGCGGTTGGATGCTCGCAAACACCACCGTCATGATGCCCAACGCCATCATGCTGAGCGCCGAGTAAGGCGCCGCGACGCTGCCAGCTTCATAAAGATATGCGGTACCCATGGCAGCGGCGTTGATGCCAACCGTCACGCCGGCCGCGACTGTTTCCGCCTCGTTGCTGCGCGGCATCCCCTGGGCATCCAGCTGCGTCTGGGCTTCGACATCACCGCCGGCGCCATGGCTGGTGTGGTGATGCCCGCGTATCCTGGATAGTGCACCCGCCATCCATCGCCCTACACCAAGCCCCAAGCCCATCTGGAAGATAATTCCGCTCGCCACGACCATTACGGCGTTGAGTCCTGCATCGCCACCAAGCATGCCCATCACCGGGCTTCCAAGCGCAAGCGTGACGCTCCTTGCTGCAAACGCCAAATCGCGTGTTGCGGGTGCTAGACCAAGCGCCTTTGCTAGCACAGGACCTAGCGCGACATTGGTGAGGGCGACGAGGGACGATACTGAAAACACTGTAAGTCCTGCGCGGGAAAGAAGCTGTGCGCGGTACTCGTAGAGTTTCAGCCCCCATGCAACGAGACCGGCGTTGAGTAGTGACAGAGCGAAATCCCCAGCGGCGGGGACAGGGAGAGATGAGTCAATGACGAGGTCCGAGAGGGTGGTGCGAGACTGGAGGGTGTCGAGGACGATCGGAAAGGGGGCTGATGTGAAAGCGGATTCGGTGAATGCGTAGGCGATTAGCGAGACTGAAGTCCAGAGGACGGGGTTGATTAGGCCAGAAAGAAGGGTTCGTAGCCAAGAAGGGAGGCGCGACGTGGTTTTGATGCTTGATTGGAGGGCAAGAGTGGTGAACCAAATTGCGAAGAGGAAAGTCGTGGTCAGGACGGTGGGGTTTCCCGTGGTGTAACGAATCGGGACGCCGGCGAGAAGGGTGAGCGTCCAGGAGAGAAGGAGCATGGGGTTCCGGAGTACCCAGATGAAGATGCTGCTGGTCCGTGGTTCTGCCTGTAGGAGGCGGGACGGAAGAGGGGTCGGTGATCGACTCGTTTCCGGGCCTGATTCATCTCCGCTACTTCGATACATAGTAGATGAGTCCTCGCCGAGGGGCTCTTTTGGTTCTTTCAGGCATTTATCCCCTAAGTCCTTGGCCTCCGCACATCCAGCAGGGTCGGGTAATCTAGCACAGCAACTCAACAGCGTCTGAAGGGGCAGGGCAATTGTGTACGAAACGAGAGTGTTGACTACGCCCGTGAGAACTAGGAACTGTCAGCGTGGTTTCTCGTCCCAACGCCAGTGGCCTCATACCAAAACATGCGGTAATCAGCCCGATTGTCTCCGGGCTGGCCAGCGAGTTTCGGCAGACCATAACGAAGGGTACTGTAAAGCCAATCGACATGTGGCGGTTCAAGAGGTTGGCCTGTTGTTGTTAGGCAAACGACGAGATGAATGCTGATGTAAGGTCTTTGCAGCACTAACCGCAGGCTTGAGATGCTGTTGATAAAAAGAGTCGATGCCCGGAATGAAGCACCCGCAGAGCTGGAAGCACAGATAAACGACGGCCATGGCCAGGATGGCGGGAGGAAAGTCGACGTTTTTCTCGGCCAAGGGGCGTTGGATTCCCGCTATCAGCAGCTGGGCAAACAGAGCCATGACCACAGCGAGACATCCGTGCCATAGTCTCACTAGGGCGTCCATGTGGTGAGAGGCCATTGGCAATGACCAGATGGCTGCTGCGGTGGAAGGAGCTGGTGGAAATGGTTCGACGGGTGGAGCGGTCACAGCCAAGGAGGAAGGCATGGTCGTGTCTGGTCTTGCCCCACGGCAGTAGTGTCCGGCAAGATGTCGACTTTAAAGCAGGAACGATGAATGGACAGTCGCGCAATTCACTCCTTCCCCAGAGCTGCATATATGCCAGGCAGTGAGACATGGCCAGAACAAGAAACGACAAAAGGCAAAGGAGGCCAGGACGCAGGGCGGGACTTATTAGAGACGCAGGGTGAAAGAACCTCGTGGTGTCTGGGACATACTGTGCAGCAGCAACCCCGACAGCCAAAGGTCTCGCGTTTGTACTCCCTTTGCCATGTGGTTGCTCGTCACGGCACCGGGTCGGGCCCGGCTTGCAAAGGGTCCCTTTTTTCCACTGCGAAGACTGGCCGAAGGCTGAGCCGTCGAGGGGGGCCATGCTGTGCCATTGCTGATCAGAGTTCTTGTTTCTATTCTTCAACCAACACCCCGGCCCAGGGCTTGTCGAGCGGTCATCTAGTCGCACCGTGGGACCTTCGGGCCTTTCCTCTAGGGGGATCGGGCGAATAGGGTGATGGGGAGGCCACCTCAGGCATGGTGCGTTTGCCCGCTTGGGCTCACAGCATACTTGCAGGTGATGTAATGTGTAGGCGACACCTCAACATGTCGGTGAAGGATGCTCGCCAATTTCCGGGGTCGCTTCAGTCAGGTCCCTGGACGCATATCCACCTAGTCGCAAGGGTCTGCAGCATGGGATTAAAGGGCGACAATAAGGGACTGCGTGTGCTATACAAGGACCAGGAAGTCCGACCCCAAACACAGAGAGTACGTGTCCGTGTTTGTGTCCTCTGTCGGGAGGACCCTAAGGGAGCCGTGGTATGGGGCGTCAAGGGGTAGTCGAGCGGGAAGACTGCCGTGTCTAATGGCTGGCTGGAATCCCGACACCCAGGTTATGGGATGCCGAACCGTTGGCTCGAGGTGAGATGTGACGTCTCCATTTCTCCCACCCGGGAGGCTGTCAGGGGAAAGAGGCCCCACGGGGAAGGAGCTGGGATTGCAAATAAGTCGAGAGCTTTGTCTCGACTGCCAACAACAAATCGTAGCCGAGAGAAAGAAACCGGCGTCTGAATTGCATTCACGGGTGATACTGGGACCGGAGTAGAATTGGGTGGTCCACGGAGCCACTGGTGCCTGCCCACAAATGGACCCTAAACTCAGGACCAGCCGCAGGCGGCACTACAGGGACAGCCAGATGCATCCCCAAACAACACGAGTGCTAAAGGGCAGACAGGGTGCGGCAGGTGTCAAATTTGACAAGTCGAGCCGGGCAGCTGCCGGGGTGTCTGGGCGTGCTTGCGATGCCGTGTTGGATGCCGGCAAGTCCCCTGATAGACCCAATCGGGGAATCGGAGAGCCGCCAAATAACAAGTTCCTAGCAGTGGCCCCTGGCAGCCACCTTGTCGAGGGACATTGATTGCAAACAGAAATGGTAGCCCTCCGATGTGTGGCGGTGGACATGCAGCCTCCCGTCGCCGAAACAGCGGGTGGCTGCGGCTCGAGCCGGATCCTAGCCCAGGCGGCCAAGGAAGCACAATTCCATGTGTGCTTTCCCTAGACTTTGGAGCCGTAGTGTGTAGTGGTGAGCCTGATTGGGCTGAAAAAAACAGAAAGGGCGGAGGTGGACGTTCGGAGGAAACGTTCCACATTACCGTTACGAGCACCGGTTGGACGCGCTACATCCACAAGGCCGCGTTTGTGCTGCTCCGAGAAGTTAATTCAGACGATCGCTCTTCGTCCAGTGGCTGACGGTCAGCGGACTGCGAGACCGAGAACCCGAAACCCAAATCGGGCAACCAGCCTAGCAGTACTACACGCGCCTGTCCTCTGAAATCGCTGTCGAGTTTGCCCGAAAGGTGTGGTACGAGGCTAGCCCGAACAAGCGTCTATCCCCCCAGCCTCCGGCTCGCGGCCATTCAGAAAGGCGGAATGGTTCGCAGGCACCCCACTGAAGACGTTGAAGACCCCTCAGTACCCTCCAGCCACTCTGTTAGACAGCTGTCGGTCTCATACCCTACCTGCAGATCGGGTGCTAGACACCGGGGGTCTTCCCCGGAGGGCGCCGCACGAGATCGGCCGGGGTATCTGATCCGGACGAGTCCAGGGTCGGCAGGCGGCTCATCCGAAATTGTCCGTCGGTGGTGCACGGCCTGGAGACGCTCTGATGATGGAAGGCATGCCACTTGTTCTTGGCGATCGGCTTCGGCGACAGCATCGGATGGAATCCGCCTCTCTCCTTCTTTTCCTGCAGTACTTTAGTCCATCGGTCCCCCAGTCGCCAGACGCCTCCCGTCGTCAGCGGTAACCGGCCCGGGGTCATTGTTTGCTAACGCAACTCCGGTATTCGCTAGCCTGTCGCTCGAGGCTTGCGCAAACGAGTACAACGGCAGCGGGCGGGATGGATCTGGTGCATCTCGATGACGATCTCTGGTCGGCGAGGGCGGCGGGCTGTTTGTGGCCCAAACGCTATGCCAATCGTAGAAAAGGAAAGCTGCTGCAAGCACGAGAGTTTGATGATGGCACACTGCGTGCAGCAAGAAGTAACCGCCCGTAGTATTGCTGGAGAAGTTCCCGGTTCACGGCAGTTGGCTACTCATGGGAGAGTTGTCCAAGTGGTGTCGTGGTAAATTTACGGACGTAACAAAACCGTTTCCAGGGAATGCAGTGCCAAGTCGACCGACCCCTGGGAGCGCGTCCAGGAGCCCTGACCACCCAGTGCTCCAGGTACGCCTGCCCCTCGTCCCTGCCCCTCGTCCCTGCCCCTGTCCGGCACTTGGCTGGGTACTTGGCTGCACGCTGCGGGGTGGTGTTGGCGGGCGGGGTGGGGTAACTAATCATGATTGCTTCGTGGCAGACGACTTTTGGCGGCGGATGGGGAGATTTGCAAGCGCGTAGCCAAGCGGAGAAAACACGACCGACGACGGCAGTGCATTGCTGCATGCAGCCACAACAGCGCGGCAGCGACACATCCGGATCTTTTTTGACGACTCGATGGACGCCGAAGCTCTGATTAGGACCCTGCGGGCATATGACGCGTCTGTCGATGCAACGGCGGTGAGAGCGGCATTTGACAACGAACACAACCACACCCTTCGCGACTGGGTTGCCCTCCATGTCGGCCCAGACATGTTACTTTCGGTCGATGAGCTGAATCAGTAAGGGTCCTCTCCTCATCCCTCCCCGCTCCGGTCTACCCCCAGGGACAGGCGCTGATGCTCCTGCAGGTTCACAGCCCTCGAGAAGACGGGCGCGGCCGAGAAGTTGGCCGCATCGACCGATCTCGCCACCGTCCAACCCTTTGGCGAGAGCGACATCAGGGACGCTATCGAGGAGCTCAAGCGGTCTACAGAGACCATCACCAAGCAGACCGAGTCCTTGAAGCAGCAACACGAGGCTCTCGGCCGGCTTGTCAGCGGCACCAGGAGAGACCGGGATGCCTGTGCCGACCTCGAGTCCAAGCAGTCCCAGAAGTGGGACGTCCAGCGCACATCCGCTGTCCTAGCAGTACGCTTTTGTTTTTTCAAGCCTAGGTGGCGTCGCTGACCAATGCTCACTAGGTTGAGGAGCTGTCTCAAAGCCTGGTTTCCAGAATCGCAGAGCTCGAGCAGCAGACTTCAGGCAGCGGGGTGAACGTCCAGCAGACGGCAGATGCCCTGTTTCATTCAGACGACAAACTTCTGTCCAGCCTCCAGAAGCTCGGATGGGAGTTGGAAACAGAGGACCCCGAGGAGCAAGACAATGTCGTCATACTGCGTGAGACATGCGCCAGGTCAGCCATTCCCCCACCCAGTTCCCTGAAGGTAAAACCAAGGGACTCACGCCCTTATAGGTTGATCAAGTTCACCGTGGAGGGCCTTCGAACAAAACTCGATCGCATATACCTCGAGTCCCTGGGCTCATCGATACGATCGGGTGCCACCAGGCGCGTTTCCTCCGAAGAGATTTCTACCCTCCAAGACGAGCTGGAATCGTTGTACTCCGAGATCCTTCCAGTCGCTCAAATGTCTGTTGAACAGCAGTTCCTCGAGCCTGCTCTCAAGAACCTTGCGAGTAAACGCGGACAGGGAATCGCTAAATCCGAGGAAGCTGTCAACTATGTCTGTCTCCCAGTTATGCCGTCTAATGCACCTCTTTGCTGACCAAACATAGATGCATGAATGTCTCGACTACCTGCTGGACCATGCAGAAGAATTATCTAGAAGGGTGGAATCCTTCCAGGCTCACCAAGCAACAGCCGCCGCCATCATTGACGTGGCCAGGACCGAACTGGGGACTGCCGTGGGGCTCCCAGCAAAGGAGGAGCGCCCTGCTGTGGCAGCATCCCCTACCCGCCGCCGAAAGTCGAGTGGTCACGGGAATGCTGTGTCGCCCATCCGTGCTCGCGGTCAGCTTGGAAGGAGGCGGTCTTCCGGGGTTGGTGTCGGCGACGAGCCGCCGCTTGACGAAATTCTCAGGAATCTTGCTCTCAGCCTCCCACAAGATGAAGTCACTGCTGATTTCCAAGCCCATGCCCAAGCCGCCGCCTTAGTGGCCACACTGGCTGAACGTCGCTCAAAGGCCGATGACGTCGCACGGAATGCCGAGGAATCGTTCGAGTTAGCCGCCATCAAGCAGGTCACTGATGCGAAGCTTGCTGTTCAGCTGCTTCGTGATTCCATCTTAGCCGAGAGTCCCTTTGGTCAAGTCCGGCTTGTTGATCCCGAGATTGATGGCTCCATCGCTGCCTTGACTCAAGAAATGGAAGACGTCCGAACCAAACTCGAAAGAGTGGATTCCGGTCTGGTCAAAGCAAGGGGGAGAAGCGCTAAGAGAGATGAACTGATCAGTCGTTGGGGTTCATAAACGGGGTGCCTGGGTTTGCCGATCCACATCTTCACCGCAGCGCGGACGATACCCAGGCGACAATTCAATCGGCCGTCGAACAATACCGGGGTTTTAAAATGCCGCAGGGGCATGGCCGTTGCCTCATCCGTGTCCGTCCGTTCCGTTGGCGGAGACTTAATGTCGCTCCAGATGAAATAGGCCTTTCAAGCTCAGTCTAGATGACTGAGCGCAGCACGCGTAAGACCCCTTATCGCCGTCTCACATCCAGGGGACGCCGCGATATAACTATCAAGTCTCATGCCTGAATTCTGAAGAAGTGAGCGTACCTGTAAGCGTACCTGGAAGAGATGAAGCCGTTCAGCCGGCCGCAAGCATATCCGGGATGATTGGTTTCTTGTCTGCTGTTGAGATGGAATTGCCACGTGTATTACAACTCAGACGTTTTCAAATACTCGTCCGTCTTTTGCGCCATAATATCAACACATTTGTTGTTGTGTAGTTCTGATGCACCTCGTGGCCTTCCTAAGCCTGCACCATTCAATCGTTCCAGCTTTGTTTCTTTTCTCCATCGCAATCCTCCGCGGCCAACTTCTTCCACCGCCTCTCTGACAATACTTATATGTGTACGTGATTTTTTTATTTTTTTTTGGGGGGGGGGGGGGGGGCGCTT
>Ga0247765_1001081_pt1 | contig 15518 bp, 16 predicted proteins | sample UWRJL106311C6_FD_179949 | JGI IMG/M metagenome (GOLD analysis project Ga0247765, IMG submission 179949) | Plant litter microbial communities from Arlington Agricultural Research Station in Wisconsin, United States - UWRJ-L106-311C-6 | ecosystem: Environmental > Terrestrial > Plant litter >... | reverse complement strand
ACCGGCAAGTTGTTGAGAGCACGATTATCGGGGTCTGATGGCAGTTGAATCGTGAGCCCAAGGACGTATTCGGGGTTACGCCCGAGCCTAGAGAGTGTGTCGTCGGTCGTAGCCCACGTGCCGCGATCTGCCCTGGTCAGCTGCCTCGCAACATCGAGCGAAGTCGGGAGATCGTCGATCTCCATTGGGCGCGAGTGCGCGACGCGGTTCCGTACCGCGATCATCGACTCCAGGTAGCGCTTGACATCGTTTAGCGACCTGAGCGTCTCAGCTCGGAGATGCGGCTTGTTAGCCAAGAGAATCTGATACGAGTCCGCGAAATCTAGATAGTGAACTATTGACGTGTGCGTTGGCGCCTCGGAGATGCCGCGGTCGCGAAACAGTCGTTCTGTTGCTTGATCAATGGCCTGCGTCGGCCATTGAAGGGTGTTGTCGCTCTCGAGTCGAAGTATTAGATCGCGACAGTCGGTCTCAATGGCGGATATCAGCGCGAAGCATGTCAAGCGTGTCGCATTGAAGGTTGAAACCATGCCTAACCTTCTCTCGGGTCTAACGAATATTAGCCGTCGGTTTCGACACCACACGAATGTGACTCACGAGCTCCTCGGATCGCCTCGCGACAGTTTGGTAGATCGGTGGGCGGCCGCCAGGTCGATTTCATCTTCGGCCTCGTCTCAACTGAAATCGACGTCTGAACCGAGTCTTTGACGGCCGGTCAGAACTCCCAGCCGGGGGTGACCTTCTCGCCCTTGAGCGCCGCCGTGATGCGGAACATCACGTCGTGCCGTTGCTCGGAAGTGAGTTGGGCCAGCGGACTACCCCGGAGCCGCATCGGGACGAGCCCGACTTCGACGGCGTCGTCGCCCGCCTCGATCGTGAGCACGATCGTTGCCATCTCGCGCACGCCGAGCAGCGTCGTGCTCTCTCCGGCCACCGTCACCGACGAGGCCGGGATGTGACCAAACGGTCCGCCCGGCTTCGTGACGAGATGCATGCCATCGGCGTCGAACGCGACCGTTGCGTACGTCGAGGGGCGCAGGTGCAGAGCCGGCTCGCCGAGAGCCTTCACGAGCCACCGGAATGGTGTGGCGGTGGCCGGACCGACCGTCAAGGGAATGAGCACGGCGCGCGGAAAGGCTGCCGCGGCTGCCGACATCCGTCGCCGGATCGAGAGGATGCCGAGCGCGAGGACGATCCCCGTGATGATGAGGGCGACCGCACCGCCGAGGGCGAATGCGGCCACTCGGCTCTCGGGCAGCGTCACGACGCGGAACACGACGATCCCGACACCGACCAGCACCGCGGCGGCGGCGGGCCAGAGCACCGTGCGGCCCATCGGGGCCGGGGTGGCGGGGCGATTGTCGTTCGACACGACTGTTACTCCCTCGTCGTTGCGAACAGTGGGTGGGCCCGGTGGGGCTCGAACCCACGACCCGGCGCTTAAAAGGCGTCTGCTCTGCCAACTGAGCTACGGGCCCGTGGGTTCCAGCGTACCGGCGTCGCGGAGGGTCAGTTTGATGGCCGTGGACAGTCGAGCGGCAGAGTCGGGCGTGAGCGAGAACCCGGTCCAACCGTCGCCGACGTAGAGCCACACGGCGACCTCATCCCGCATGCGGGAGAGCTCGACGAGCAACTCGGTCGAATGCGGCCCACCGCCTCCTCGCGCTTCGACCGTCGCCGCGACCGAACGCGTCTCGCCGCGGTGGCGGAGGTGCCCGTCGGTGGGGGACTCGATGCACCACGGCGGACAGGTCGGGCGGCTCATGCCCGCACGGTAAGCCCGAGCGCCGACAGCCCCTTCCGACGTGCTACGCGGCGGGCGCCTCAGCCTTCAGTGTGTCGATGTCGATCACGAAGCGGTAGCGAACATCCGACGCCAGCACGCGTTCCCAGGCCTCGTTGATCGTGTCGATCGGAATCACCTCGACGTCGCACGCGATGCCGTGCTCGGCGCAGAAATCCAGCATGGCTTGCGTCTCGTCGATGCCCCCGATGCTCGACCCCGCGAACGAACGGCGGTTGTCGAAGAGGGTGAAGACCCGCACCCCCAACTTCTCGGGCGGGGCACCGACGTTGACCAGGGTGCCGTCGAGACGCAGCAGCTTCAGGTAGGCGTTGATGTCGAGTTCGGCGCTCACGGTGTTGATGATGAGGTCGAAGTGGTTGGCGAGTGCCTTGAAGGTCGCGCGGTCAGCGGTCGCGAAGACGTGGTCGGCGCCCATCGTGAGCGCGTCGTCCTTCTTGGCAAGGCTCTGCGACAACACCGTGACCTCGGCCCCCATGGCGTGGGCGAACTTCACGGCCATGTGACCGAGCCCGCCGAGGCCGACGACGGCGACCCGCTTGCCCGGTCCGGCCTTCCAGTGGGCGAGCGGCGAGTAGGTCGTGATGCCCGCGCACAGCAGTGGCGCCACGGCGTGGTAGGGGATTGCCTCGGGGAGCTTCAGCACGAAGTCTTCGACGACGACGATCTCAGTCGAGTAGCCGCCCTGGGTGTGACTGCCGTCGACATCGATGCCGTTGTAGGTCTGGATGTTGCCTTCGAGGCAGTACTGCTGGAACCCCGCGAGGCAGTTCTCGCACTTTCGGCACGAGTTGACCATGCAGCCCACGCCGACCCGATCGCCGACCGCGTGGCGGGTGACCTCGGATCCGATCTCGACGACCTCGCCGGCGATCTCGTGGCCGACGACCTGCGGGTAGGTGATCGCGCCCCAGTCTCCGCGCATCGTGTGGATGTCGGAGTGGCAGACGCCGGCATACCGGATGGCGATGCGCACATCGTGCGGGCCGACATCCCGCCGCTCGATCGTCGTGAGGGCGAGAGGGGCGGTGGCAGAGGTGGCGGCATACGCAGCAACAGTGGTGGGCATAGGTCCAGCTTCCCACGGCGTACCGTGGAGGGGTGTCCGACGAGTCCCGCAACCGGCCCCACAAGCCGACGCTGTTCGGGGGTGCCGAGTTCGAGTTCCTCGAAGGCGGCGACGACCCGGCGAAGGTCGTGCGCGCCGCTCACGAGAGCGCCCGGATGCTGATGTCACGTGCGCGCTCGACGAGCGACCCCCAGGTGGTCGACCGGCTCGTGCACTACACCGACGAACACGGACTCGACGCGCTCGCCGAACTGTGGGCGCGGTCCGCCCCACTGTCGTTGCCGGGAGCCCTGTGGCGCCTCTACCTCGTGCGCCTGCTCATCCACCAGGATCCCGCCGGCGTGAGCCTGCTCTTCCAGCGCGGAACCGAGGTGTTGCCGACGATCGACGCCCTCGTCGCGGGCGCCCCGACGCCAGCCGGGCCGGACGAGGTCACCGATCTGGCCGACCGCATCCTGAGAGGCGTCTTCGACGGCGACTTCGCCCTCGCCCTCGATCGCGCGGCGGCGTTCTGCCGCGTGACGGCGGCGGGTGCGGGCAGTATCGCCGATGATCAGGATGTCGCCGCCCCGGAGCGTGCGACCGAGCTCACGACTCGCGCCCTACGCCTCACGACCACGGCAGAAGAGCTGGCCGGATGCGCGCGACTGGCCCGAGCCGATGCCCTCGAGTAAGTCAATCCTCTAGTCCTCTCACCGGCAAGAGGGTGGGGTGACGTGATGGACGACCAACTCGAGACCATCCACCAGATCATGCGGGGCGCACGCTTCGCGACCGTCACCACGCGAGGAGCCGGGGGAGCCCTGTTCAGCCGACCGCTCGCCGTGCTCGATCACGACTTCGACGGAACCGTCTGGTTCTTCACTCCAGACCCCAGTCCGAAGACCGACGAGATCGCGGGCGATCCCCACGTCAATGTCGCGTACGCCGACGGCGCCAGTCATGTCTCGCTGTCAGGAACGGCGACCGTCACACGCGATGCCGCCCTGATCGACCGGTTCTGGAACCCGTGGGCCGAGTCGTGGTTCGACGGCGGTCGTGACGACCCGTCGGTCGCGCTGCTCGAAGTGTCCGCCGACAGCGTCGAGTTCTGGCACGTCGACAAGCCCGCAGTGCTGCGCGCGTTCGAGGTCGCGAAGGGTCTCGTCACGGGGAAAGCCCCCGACGTCGGCGAGTCGGCAACCGTCGAGTTCTGAGCCGACGAGCACGCGAGTCGGTCGTTAGACTGTCGGGGCCGGGCCGCAGTAAACCCCGGGCTCCACATTCAGCCGCTTCGAGCGGCATTGCGCCGAGAGGCGTTTCTGCGGCTCGGCACCCTCTCTCCCGACATTCGCCTAAGGCTGTTGCCCGGACTCTCCGATCAGGGCGTCGAGGTCGATCCCGAGCGCTTTCAGCTTCTCGCGCTGTTCCGGCGTCACCTTCGAGATGTCGCCGACGACCTTGACGGTCGTCCCCGCTCCGAACGGTGTCGCGACGCCGCCCGGGGTGGATGCTGCCGGCACCGGCGTCTCTCCGCGCTTGACGGCCGCCAGCGCCTCGGCCTGCGCCTTCGCGGTGTCGAGGGTGTTGGGCAGTTCGTCCCAGAGGATCTGCACCTCACGCGGGTTCGCCTTCTCGATGAGCGCGGGCAGCACCTGACCCGGATGCGGCCAGTTGTTGCGGCTCACCATCGCGTCGACCGACGCCGCAGTCGCCGGGATGCCCGGGGCTTCGACGACCACCTCGAGGTGGCAGTTCTGGTACAGGGCACGACCGTAGTAGCCGGATGCCGCCACCACCTGTGCGGTCCCACGCACGCCGTCCTCGATCTTCGCGTCGAAGAACAGGCCACCCAGGCCGTCGGCCAGATCGTCGAAGAATCCCATGCGGCGAGTCTGCCGCGAACCGCTCAGCAGTGCACCCCTCCAATCCGGTGCTGGCGCCGTGCCGAATGACTCACAACGGGGCGCGGTGGGCCTCAATGCCATCCCAGACACCGCGTCCCGGTCCATACGCCTCTGACCGCCTCGAGACCGCCCGAAAGGAGCCCGCCGTGAACTCACCCGCCTTCTCGTACAGCGATTCGGTCGCCGAACGACGCGCGGCTCGTCTCAAGGCCCGCGTCGACGCTCGTCAGGGTGTGAGACTGGGCCTCGTGCCCGCACCCGAGATCGACGACGACCTCTCGATCGAAAGTCTCCTGCGCGATGTCGCAGAGGGCGATCGGACGGCCTTCGCCGAGATCTACGACCGCATCTCGTCGCGCGTGCTCGGCCTCGTCATCCGCGTGCTGCGTGACCGCGCGCAATCGGAAGAGGTTATGCAGGAGGTCTTCCTCGAGATCTGGCAGCAGGCGGCCAAGTTCGACGCGAACCGGGGCAGCGGGATGGCGTGGGTGCTCACCATGGCTCATCGTCGCGCGATCGACCGCATCCGGGCCTCGCAGAAGAGTCACGAACGCGACCTCAAGATCGGCATCCGCGACATGGAGCGGGACTTCGACAGCGTGTCGGAGTCGGTCGAGATCCGCATCGAGAACGAGCGGGTCAAGCGCTCGATGAGCCGCCTCACCCCGCTGCAGCGCGAAGCCGTCATCCTCGCTTACTACGGCGGCTACAGCCACAGCGAAATGGCTCACATTCTGGGAATCCCGCTGGGGACCGTGAAAACCCGACTGCGCGACGGCATGATCCGGCTGCGCGATGAACTGGGGGTGACCTCATGACCGACGCGACTGACGACATCACGACGCGTGCCGCGTCCTACGCGGTGGGTGCGCTGACCGCGGCCGAGCGCCGCGAGGTCGAGAACGACCTGCGCCGTTCGCCGCGGCTCGCCACCGAGGTGCGCGAGTTCTCGGAGACCGCCGGGATGCTCGGTCTCGCCACGGCACCGGTGGCGCCGAGCGATTCGCTGCGCGCCAGCATCCTGTCGGGGATCGACGGCGTGCCCCAGGTGTCTCCCGTGATCCGCGGACCGTGGTTTGCCCGCCCGGCCACCGTGCTGATGGGTGCCGCCGCTGCCGCGATCATCGCGATCGGCGGAACCGTGCTGGCGATGAATCTCACCGCCGAGCCCTCACGCGTCGACCAGATCGTAGCCGCCGCCGACTACGAACGGGTCTCGACCGAGATGGAAGGCGGCGCCACCGTCGTCGCGATCTGGTCGGTATCGCTCGAGACCGCCGCCATCACGGTGCGCGATATGGACGCCCCGCCGGCCGACCACACGTACCAGCTCTGGTTCATCGACGAGGCGGGTCACGCCGCCCCGGCAGGCACCTTCGATGCGGGCACGAATCCGCAGACCGTCGTGCTGGCGGGCGAGATGGATGCTGGCGACGCGATCGGCATCACGATCGAACCGACCGGCGGATCGGCAGCCCCGACCACCGATCCGATTCTGGTCATCCCGACGAATGTCTAGCAGTGCCGCGGTGAGCCCTGGCTCGCTGCGATGAGATCCCGCCGTTCCTGATCCCGGCTGGAGACGAGAAAGCCCCGGGTTGGTTACCCGGGGCTTTCGCAATTCCCGCGTCGCCGTCAGGCCGCACCCAACAGGTCACGGACGGATTCGATGAGATGGCGCGACCCGTCGTGCGTCTCGGCACCCTCCCGGGTTGCCGCGTGAGCACCCTTGTGTACGAGCGTGATCGTCGCACCCGCGGCCGAAGGTTCGACCTCCCAGTGCAGCGACCCCTGATCGTCGCGCTGCCCGTACCAGGTCGCGATGAAGGTGTGCGCGAGACGCCGGGGCGGGTCGAACTCCAGAATGACGCCGGTGAGCTGTACCTCGCCGGCGTCGTCGACAAAGTCGATCGTGCTGCCGACCTCCCAGTTCGTGCGCGGCGTGGTGTCGAAGTAGTAGCTCCGCACGATGGCGGGGTCGGTGAGCGCAGCCCACGCGGCTTCGGGGGATGCGGCGACCTCCACCTGGAGGACGCGATCGGGCTCGGTCATGGTGCGGTTCCCTTCTCGATGTCGGATTTCAGTGCGAGCAGGCCGGCGGCCGCCCGGGCCCCGAAGTCGTCGATCCAGCGCTGCGCGAGTTCGACGATCGGGACGGCATTCAGATGACAACGACGCACGCGCCCGGTCTTGCGGGTCACCACGAGACCGGCGTCCTCGAGAACACCTACGTGCTTGAGCACGGCGTGGCGGCCCAGAGGACTGAGGCGTTCGGTCAGGTCGCTGACCGTCAGTCCGTCGTCGTCTTTGAGCGCGTCGAGAATGCGACGACGCGAGGGGTCGGCGATCGCGGCGATGACCGCATCCGTCCTGTCCATGCGATCACAATAGGTGACTCACGAGTCACCTATCAAGCTACTTATCCGAATTTGCCGCTGACGTAGTCTTCGGTCGCCTGAACACTCGGCTTGCTGAAGATCGTCGTCGTGTCGTCGTACTCGATGAGCTTCCCGGGCTTGCCCGTGCCCGCGATGTTGAAGAACGCCGTCCGGTCGCTCACCCGGGAGGCCTGCTGCATGTTGTGGGTCACGATCACGATCGTGTACTCCTGCTTGAGCTCCTCGATGAGGTCTTCGATCGCGAGCGTCGAGATCGGGTCGAGGGCGGAACACGGCTCGTCCATCAGGATGACGTCGGGCTTCACCGCGATCGCGCGGGCGATGCAGAGACGCTGCTGCTGACCGCCCGAGAGGCCCGCACCTGGCTTGTCGAGGCGATCCTTCACCTCGTTCCAGAGGTTGGCACCCTGCAGCGACTTCTCGACGAGTTCGTCGGCTTCGCTCTTGGGCATCCGCGTGTTGTTGAGCTTCGCGCCGGCGAGAACGTTCTCGCGGATCGACATCGTCGGGAACGGGTTCGGGCGCTGGAACACCATGCCGACCTGACGGCGCACCAGAACCGGGTCGACCCCGGGGCCGTAGAGGTTGTTGCCGTCGATCAGTACGTCGCCCTCGACCCGCGCACCCGGGATGACCTCGTGCATGCGGTTCAGCGTGCGGATGAAGGTCGACTTGCCGCATCCGGAGGGGCCGATGAATGCGGTCACCGTGCGGGGCTCGATCGTGAGGGTGACGCCTTCGACGGCGAGGAAGTCGCTGTAGTAGACGTTGAGGTCGTTGACCTCGATGCGCTTGGACACGTGATTCCTTCGGGATGAGCCGGTTGGCGGAGCTTGGATTTAGCGAAGCTTGGGCGAGAAGAAGTGCGACACGATGCGGGCGATGACGTTGAGCAGCGCGACGATCAGGATGAGGGTGAGCGCACCGGCCCAGGCGCGGTCGATGTACGACTGCTGGTCGGTGCCGGGGCTCGCGAACTGGTTGTAGACGAACACCGGAAGGCTCATCATGCGCTCAGAGAACGGGTTGTAGTTCATGCTCGTGGTGAACCCCGCGACGATGAGCAGCGGAGCCGTCTCGCCGATCACGCGTGAGATCGAGAGCATGACGCCCGTCGTGATGCCGGCGATGGATGTCGGCAGCACCACGCGCACGATCGTCGCCCACTTCGGCACACCGAGGGCGTACGAGGCCTCGCGCAGCTCGTTGGGCACCAACTTCAGGATCTCTTCGCTCGACCGCACGACGACCGGGATCATCAGGATCGACAGGGCGACCGACCCCATGAAGCCCATCTTGACGCCCTCGCCCAGGATGATCACGAAGAACGCGTAGGTCGCCAAGCCCGCGACGATCGACGGGATGCCGGTCATGACGTCGACCAGGAAGGTGATCGCCTTCGCAATGCGGCCCCGGCCGTATTCGACGAGGTAGATCGCGGTCATGATGCCGATCGGCACCGAAATGACGGCGGCGAGGCCGGTGATGATCAGGGTTCCGACGATCGCGTGCAACGCACCGCCGCCGTCCCCGACGACGTTGCGCATCGACGAGTTGAGGAACGTGCCGTTGAACATCGTCGCGACGCCGTTCTGCACGACCGTGATGAGCAGCCACACGAGCGGGATCAGGGCGAGGAGGAAGGCCGCCGTGACGAGCGAGGTGATCAGTCGGTCAGATGCTTGGCGCGAGCCTTCGACGAGCAGCGCGATGACGTAGTTCGCGACGACGAAGATCGCCGAGCCACCGATCATCGCCGCGATCCAGTTGACTTCGCCCGAACCGTCGGCCATCGACATGATGTACGCGATCGCGAAGGCGGCGGCGAGCGAGAGACCGAGGATCAGCCACGTCGAGAATCGGGGGAGCCGCCCGGCGGTCAGCGAGTTGCTCACGCCGGCGGGTGTCGTGGTGGTGGTCATCAGTCGGCTCCCGAGAAGGCCTTGCGGCGGTTGACGACGGCGCGGGCGACAGAGTTCACCACGAGCGTGATCACGAACAGGATGAGGCCGGTCGCGATCAGGATGTCGATCTTGATACCGCTGGCCTCGGGGTAGTTGAGTGCGATGTTCGCGGCGATCGTCGTGGGGTTCTGCGAACCGGTCAGTACGAAACTGATGACGACGGCGGGGGAGAGCACCATGGCCACGGCCATCGTCTCGCCGAGCGCTCGCCCGAGGCCCAGCATCGACGCCGACACGATGCCGGAGCGACCGAAGGGAAGCACCGCCATCTTAATCATCTCCCACCGGGTGGCGCCGAGCGCGAGAGCGGCTTCTTCGTGCAAGCGCGGGGTCTGCAGGAAGATCTCGCGGCACAGCGCGGTGATGATCGGCAGGATCATGACGGCGAGCACGATCGCGACGGTGAAGATCGTGCGCCCGGTGCCCGAAACCGTCGAGATGCCCGAACCGGCCTCCGCCGTCTCGGGCGCGAACAGCGGGATGAAGCTGAAGTTCGACAGCCATACGTAGAACGGGCGGATCGCCGGGGCGAGCACCCCGATGCCCCAGAGCCCGTAGACGACCGACGGCACAGCGGCCAGCAGGTCGATGACGTACCCGAGGCCCTGCGCGAGGCGCCGCGGCGCGAAGTGCGAGATGAAGAGCGCGATGCCGACGGCAAGAGGCACGGCCATCAGGAGGGCGAGGAAGGCCGCCCAGACCGTGCCGAAGGCGAGCGGGGCGACGTACTTCCAGAAGTTGTCGACACCTTCGTCGAATGCTTCCGGGCCGGCGACGAAGGCCGGGAGGCTCGTGGCGATGAGGAAGATCGCGACCGCGGCGAGGATCAGCAGGATGAGCGAACCCGCGAGCAGCGCGGCGCCGGCGAAGAGGCGGTCGGCCGGGCGCTGAGTGGAACGGATCCGGGCGGGGGCGGCGGTCATGATGCGGTGATCCTCGCTCGAGTCGCGTGGCGGAGGCGGGGTGGAAGAAGGGGTGGATGTCTGCTCAGTCTGTCGGGCTGCGACCGCCCGGGCAACGCCCGGGGGTCACAGCCCGACAGGGTACGACGAGGTGTTACTTGACGAGCGCGAGGCTCTCGGCGACCTGAGCCTGCAGGTCCTCCGACAGCGGCGCCGCACCGGCGGCGTCGGCCGCAACGGCCTGGCCCTCGGCGCTCGTGATGTACGAGATGTACGCCTTCACGAGCTCGCCCTGAGCCGCGTCCGCGTACTCGGTGCAGACGATGCTGTACGAGACGAGAACGAGCGGGTAGTGCGACGGGTCGGTCGTCTTGCGGTCGAGCGCGAAGGCGAGGTCGCCATCGGCACGGCCTTCGACGAGCGGCGACTCGGCCACGACGAGGGCAGCGGCCTCCGGCGTGTAGGTGACGAACTCGTCGCCGACCTTGATCTTCGCGATGCCGAGGGCTCCGGCCTTCGACGCGTCGGCGTAACCGATCGTGCCCACACCGTTCTTGACGGCGTCAACGAGTCCGGTCGTGCCCTGCGCGCCCTCGCCCGTCTGGTACGGGAACGGGTCAGCGGCCTTCTGGTCCCAGACATCCGGGGCCACCTTGTTCAGGTAGTCCGTGAAGTTCTTGGTGGTACCCGAGTCGTCCGAACGGTGAACGGCCGTGATCGCAAGGTCGGGGAACTCCGTGCCCTCGTTGAGCGCGGCGATCGCCGGGTCATTCCAGTTGGTGATGTCGCCCTTGAAGATGTGGGCGATCGTGGCGGCGTCGAGGTTGAGCTCGTCGACCCCCTCGACGTTGAAGATCACGGCGATGGGCGAGATGTAGGTCGGCACGTCGATCGCCGAGGTGCCCTCGGCGCAGGCGCCGAACGTGCCCGCGAGCTCGTCGTCGTTGAGGGCCGAGTCAGAACCCGCCCAGTCGGAACCGCCGGCAAGGAAGGTCTCGCGACCCGCGCCCGAACCGGTGGGGTCGTAGGTGATGGTGACCTCGGGGTTGGCCACCTGGAAGGCGGCGATCCAGGCCTCCTGGGCGGAGCCCTGAGCCGACGAACCGGCGCCGACGAGGTTGCCGGAGAGGTCGCTGACGACGGGGGTGTCTCCGCCGCCTTCGTTCGCGGCGCACGAGGCCAGAGCGACTGCTCCGACCAGGGCGATGGCGGCGAAGCCGCCAGCACGCTTGATGTTCACTGTGTTCCCTTCGGGAATGGATGCTGTTTCTTCGACGAGCCCAGGCGGGCCCGAGGATGAACCTAAGAACGCCGCGTGACCAGCCTTCGGGTGGTCGGTGAACGGGAGGTTAACGACCGCCGAACGAGCGTCGTGGCGATCGGAGCAACAGCTCGAAGGATGGTGGCGAAACAGCTCAGACGGCGGGGCCGTGGATCTCGACCGCGACGATGCCCGACTCGGGGTGGTCGATCGGCACGTGCAGCACGGCGTACTCACCGGTGGAGAGGCTGCCGGCGCGCTGCAGGCGTGTGCTGTCGGCGGTTCCGGTCGCTCGCACGACGGCCTCGATGATCTGCGGAAGCACGGGACTGTGACTGCAGAACACCGTCGTCGCACGTGCGTCGAGTTGAGCCTCGACGAGCGCACTCACCGCGGAACCGCGCGAGGTGTAGGCATCCTGACTGATGTCATCGGTTTGAGCCACGCTGAGCCCGGTCACCCGGGCGGTCTCGGCGAGCGTCGTCGTGCACCGCACGGCCGTCGACGCGATGAGGGTCGTGGGGCGGAACGCCGCGATTCCGTGCGCGATGCTCAGCGTCTGGGTCTCGCCACGGGGCAGCAGGGGGCGCGTGGCGTCGGGCCCCGGCCAGTCGCCCGGTGGAGTCGTCTTGCCGTGCCGCAGGGCGATGATCGCGAACGTGCGGGCGCGGCCCTGGGCGGCGAGTTCTGCGAACCGGTCGACGATGTCGACGTCATGCGGGTAGGTGAGCAGGGCTCTCGCCTTCTTCAGGCTCAGCCACGTGAGCTGCTCGATCTCGTCGTTCGAGACGAACGTCGAATTCGCGATCGCCAGGGCATCGGTCTCGGCGGCCCAGTAGTAGACGACCTTGGGCCTGCCACCCGGCAGGTCGTACTCCACGACGCCGAGGGGGGCACCCAGCGCGACGATGAGTCCCGTCTCTTCGGCGATCTCGCGCACGGCCGTTTCGGGCAGCGTCTCGCCGGGATCCAACTTGCCCTTGGGCAGCGACACGTCTTTGTGCTGCGTGCGATGCACGACCAGGATGCGCAGTTTTCCCTTGGGCGTGACCTTCCAGATGACCGCGCCGGCCGCGAGCACCGGATCGGTCGCCGACGCCGCGTTCATCGCGATTCCGCCCTCATCGGGTACCGAGCCGCTTGCGAGCCCCGATCTGCCTCATGAGTTCATTCTGGAGGTCGCGCAGCGGCTCACCGCTCTCATCGCGATCGTGGCGAGTCCACTGCCCATCGCTGCCGAGCCACCACGAGGAGGTGTCGTCGGCCATCGCGAGATCGAACAGCTCCTCGAGTTCGTCGAGGTGCTCGGGCCGCGTCAGTCGGATGAGGGCTTCGACGCGGCGGTCGAGGTTGCGGTGCATCATGTCGGCGCTGCCGATGAACACCTGCGGGTCGCCGTCGTTCTCGAACCGGAAGATGCGCGAGTGCTCGAGGTACCGACCCAGGACGCTGCGCACCCGGATGTTCTCCGACAGCCCCGAGACTCCGGGCTTGAGTGAGCAGATGCCGCGGACCCAGACATCCACTTTCACGCCCGCGATGCTGGCCCGGTAGAGAGCGTCGATGATGGCCTCGTCGACCATCGAGTTCACTTTGATGCGGATGCCTGCCGCCTTGCCGGCGCGCGCGTTGTCGGCTTCGACGGCGATGCGCTTGAGCAGACCCTTTCGCAGGTGCAGCGGTGCGACGAGCAAACGCTTGAACTTCTTCTCGATCGCGTAACCGGAGAGTTCGTTGAACAGCCGGGTGAGATCTTTGCCGACGACGTCGTCGTCGGTCAAGAGCCCGAGGTCTTCATAGATGCGGCTGGTCTTCGGGTTGTAGTTGCCCGTGCCGATGTGGCTGTAGTGCTTGAGTTGACCGCCCTCCTGGCGGATCACGAGCGCGAGTTTGCTGTGGGTCTTGAGGCCGACGAGCCCGTACACGACGTGAACTCCGGCTCGTTCGAGTTTGCGTGCCCAGCCGATGTTGGCCTGCTCGTCGAACCGCGCCTTGATCTCAACGAGGGCGAGTACGGCCTTGCCCGCTTCGGCGGCGTCGATGAGGGCTTCGACGATCGGACTGTCGCCGCTCGTGCGGTAGAGCGTCTGCTTGATCGCGAGCACGTTCGGGTCGAGCGCCGCCTGCTCGAGGAACGCCTGCACGCTGGTCGCGAACGACTCGTACGGGTGGTGCAGCAGGATGTCTCCGCGCGAGATGGAGGCGAAGACATCCGGCTTCTCGGTCGCCTCGGTCGGCAGCAGGTTCACGCTCGTCGCGGGCACGTGCCGCGGGTACTTGAGCGGCGGACGATCGATGCGGGTGACCTCGAAGAGTCCCGAGAGGTCGAGCGGCGCCGGGAGCCGATAGACCTCCTGCTCGGTGATCTGCAGTTCCGACATGAGGAGGTCGAGGGTGACCTCATCCATGTCGTCGGTGATCTCGAGACGGATCGGCGGGCCGAACCGTCGGCGCTGCAACTCCTTCTCGAGGGCGGCGAGCAGGTTCTCGGCGTCGTCTTCGTCGACGTCGAGGTCTTCGTTGCGCGTGACCCGGAACTCGTGATGTTCGAGCACTTCCATGCCGGGGAACAGCTCTTCGAGATGGTTGGAGATGAGATCTTCGAGCGGGATGAACCGCAGCAGCCCGCGGTCGTCGTCGGGCAGCTTCACGAACCGCGGCAGGTTCGTCGGCATCTTGAGGCGGGCGAACTCCTCTTTGCCGTTCTTCGGATTACGCACCCGCACCGAGAGGTTGAGCGACAGGCCCGAGATGTACGGGAACGGGTGGGCGGGGTCGACGGCGAGCGGCATCAGCACCGGGAAGATCTGGGTCGAGAAGATCTCGTCGAGGCTCGCGCGATCCTTCTCGTCGAGGTCGCTCCAGCTCTCGACGTGGATGCCCGCAGCGTCGAGCGCGGGCTTCACCCCGTTGCGGAAGGCGAGAGCGTGCCGTTCTTGCAGCACGTGCGCACGGGCACTGATGTCGGCGAGCACGTCGAGAGGAGCTCGCCCGACGTTGGTCGGAACGGCGATGCCCGTCGCAATGCGACGCTTCAGACCCGCCACCCGCACCATGAAGAACTCGTCGAGGTTGCTCGAGAAGATCGCCAAGAAGTTCGCACGTTCGAGCAGCGGGAGTGAGTCGTCTTCTGCGAGTTCGAGCACGCGCTGGTTGAAGGCGAGCCACGACAGCTCGCGGTCGAGGAAACGGTCCCCGGGGAGTTCGGTGTCGTCGACGAACTGCGGCTCGGCATAATCGTCGTCGAGCAGGTCCGCGGCTATCGTCGCGTCACCGAGGGGGCTGTCGTCCACCATCCGCCCATCATTCCAGCACGACGTGAATGGTTGGTGAACGAGCCTCCGACCACCCGACCTCTGGAGGAGCCGTGACGCGCACCATTCGACTTACCGCGGTGCCGGTGCTGCTCGGTGTGATGCTGTTCCCCGGGATCGGAGCGGCGTCTGCGGCCCCGGTGTCGGTCGTTCGCGGTGGCGACGTGATCGCCACGATCGCGACCGGCCCGCGGCCACAGGATGTCGTCGTCTCTCCCGATGGGCGCTTCGCGTACATCACCACCTTCGATGACGGTCTCATCACGAAGATCGACTTGAGCGACTTCACCGTCGTCGGCCAGACATCGGTCGGGCCGTCGGCCGGCGCGGTCATCTCGACCGTCAACGGCATCGTTGTCGCGAGCGAGACCGGGTCGACCGTGAACACTCTGGATCCCGACACGCTGGCGCCGATCGGCGGTTTCAACACCGAAGGAACCGACCCGATCGCCCTCACCTCCTCGGCTGACGGCACGGTCACCGTGTTCGCTGCCGCCCAGCGCGGAGCCATCGGCATCATCGACGACGCCAATCAGTACTTCAGTTTCGTCGAGATCGGCGGCAAGCCCTGGGGGGTCGATCTCTTCGCGGGCGACACCCGTGCGATCGTGGCCGACCAGACCAACGCCCGGGTCGTGATCGCGACCCTCGGAACGGACGGCGAGAGCCCGGTCGTGATCGCCAACGTGCCGGTCGGGGGTCGTCCGTCGTACCTCGCGGTCGCCCCCGACGAGAGCGTCGCCTACGTCGCGAACGCCGACCGCGGGGCGGTGGATGTCGTCGACCTGTCGACTCTCACCGTCACCGCGAGTTACGCCGTCGGGGGGAAGCCGTGGGGGGTTGCCGTCTCGTCGGACGGAAAGTACCTCTACATCCCGGACAACAGCGGCGGGACAGTGATCGCCGTCGACGCCGCGAC